>WSSedA1B2DRAFT_1000214_pt1 | contig 12092 bp, 12 predicted proteins | sample WetSurSiteA1Bulk_FD_9465 | JGI IMG/M metagenome (IMG submission 9465) | reverse complement strand
TAACTAAATGTATTCAGTTAAACAAATGGTGAAAAGTTGAATGCAAATCAATTTCATATTTGAAATTTACAATTTTTTTGCATTTCCCTCAAATCTTTTATTTAAGACGGTATGCGATTATTTTATGATATTACCTTTAACTCGTTCATTTATTTTCTAAATGTAAAATAATTGATAAACTAAAAAGTTTATCCTCTCTATAAGATGTTGTTTAATAAACTTAATTATGGAGAGTTGGAGATATAATAGAATTCATCTCATAATTTATTACAACTACATATAACGAACTTTGATGCGATTATTAGAAAGTTAATCAAATCCAGAGTTAAATCCTTGTTGTTTATTTATTTATGTTTAGTATAATAAGACCTTCTTTTGAAGTGGTCAGAGAAGGACGAATTTTGAAGAAATTCAAACACTAAGAATAAATTTGTTTTTGCTATTATAAAGCTCCTCTTGAAGCCCAAGAACGGTTTTTGAAATTATAGTACTTTTATATCGATTCCTCTGATTCTTTTTCCAACTTTTGTTGTATAAGTTTCAATCGTATGACAAAAGCTATCTCCTTCACAACAAAGAAGCGCAAGTTCCACTTTAATATTGGTGAGCACATCAGACCATCTCAAGTCAAGATGTTTTGAAGATCTAAGATAAGGTTTTGCTGGTCCTGATTATTTGTTTTTGAATTTATCAAACCATCCTAAGGTATATTTAACTTTGTTAATCTCATTACTTGGTTTTTCTGTTATTTCGTGACTGGCCTCCTGCATTCTGACCATTGCTGTTTCTACTTTATTCAATTTCAAAGCCGTATAGTATTGTTCTATTTCAGCAATAGGAGTGCGGTAATCATTCTCGCCAGTTAAAATCATAGTGGGTGTTTTGACATTCTTGACATAAGAAATTGGAGAACGATTCATGTATTGCTCAACATAATCCCATGGAAAACCTGGAAACCAGTATTTTGAGAAATAACCTGGCATGTCTGAATACAGTGCTTCACTGTACCAGTTAATAATCGGCTTTGCTACAACAGCAGCCTTAAACCGATTGGTATGACCTACAATCCAAGCAGATAAAATTCCCCCTCCACTGCCTCCTGTTACAAATAGATTATTTTCATCAATAAATCCTTTTGCAATAAGAGCATCAACTCCAGACATCAAATCATCATAATCCTGACCTGGATAGTTATGATGTATAAGGTTACCAAATTCTTCACCGTAACTGTCGCTTCCTCGTGGATTTGTATATAAGACTACATAGCCATTTGAAGCATAAAGTTGCATTTCTGTTGAAAATCTGAAACCATAATTACTTATAGGTCCTCCATGAATTTCAAGAATCATAGGGTATTTTTTGGAGGGATCAAATTCAGGAGGATAAACTATCCATCCTTGAATTTTTCTGCCATCAAACGATGATGAATACCATAACTCCTCTACCTTTCCAAGTTTCTTATGCAAAAATAAGTCGTCATTTACCGAGGTAATAGTTTTGATACCTAAAATACCCTTGGAACCTGATGCCAGGTCAGAAGGACGGTCTATTCTAGAATGAGTAAAAACAAATCTTCCGTTTGAAGAAACAGTGAATGAGCCTGCTGAGTAAGGACGATCTAAACTTAGTCCGCCTACATTATCTGAAAGTTTAGTCACATCTCCGTTTAGATTTGTGTAGGCGATCCACGTATTACCTTCATCATCAAATTGAAAAAATATCCCTTTATTGTCACTGCTCCACTTAATGTTCCCTATATCTCGGTCAAGTGAACTGATAATCTGACGTGGAGAGGATCCATCACGGTTCATTAAATATAAATTGGTAACCTGGTAAAATTGGTACTTGTCATCAAAACCTGCATAAGCAATTAGTTTCCCGTCAGGTGAAACTGCAGGGTTAACATCTGGTCCCTGTCTGGATGTAAGTGGCTTAATGGATTTATCCTGAATATTCACCTCATAGATTTCATAATTGATAGGATCAAATTCAAAATTCTCATGTCGGTTAGCAGAAACTAGAATGAACCTGCTATCAGGGGTCCAGCAAAAATCCCCATCATGATTGAATTTCCCCATGGTCAGCTGGTATGGTGTTCCTCCTTCAACAGGCAGAAGAAACAACTGGCTATGGCCCTCTTTACGGTAACCAGCTCCATCATAGCGGAAGTACATCTCATTAACGTATTTTGGAGGAGCAGCCCATTTAGCACCTTCTGGTGCTGATGGTAGGGAGACCAGGGGAGGAGAGTTTTCTTCAACAAAACTGTCGAATGCAATGAGTTTCCCATCAGGAGACCAGATAATGTTGCCAATGGATATTCTTAGATTGGTTAGCTTGGCTTCAGCACTATTATCCAGCCATCGCAAGTAAAGTTGTACAGATCCATCTTTATTCGACTTGTATAATACTTTTTTACAATCTGGCGACCATCGTGGTGAAAAATCATTATGATTTCCCGTTGTAAGTGGTCGATTATCAGTGCCATCAAAATTAACTATCCACAAATTGGAACAAGTTTGGTCAGTCATTACATCATTGTAATTACGGGCATAAATGATTTTTTGACCATCTGGAGAAATTTGGGGATCGGATATCCATTCAAGCTGAAAGATATCCATATAATCAAATTTTTCCTGGGCAAAAGAGCCAGCACTTATTAGTAAAAATAATATCCAAAAGATATTTTTCATGTGAAGTATGTTTTAAGTTAAACTCACAGTCCCAAACATGTACTATTATTTATAATTGATGAAACATGTAAATTGTCTTGAGTATTTTAAGCTTTGGGGATTTCCCTGAGAAGCTGAGTAATAAGTTAAGATTCTGGAGCATCGGTTATTCTTCTCTATATTAGAGATATAAATTTACGCCATATATTAAGCAAAGTCAAGCTATGTGATATTTTAATGTAAAACCTCGGACACATTTGGTGTGGGTAAGTTTATCCTACATTAAAGGAATTAATTCCTCGTTGTTTACTCGTGTATGTTATGTTTGTTCAGACCGTCTTTTGAAGTGGTCAGAGAAGGATGGATTTCTAACTTCCTATCAGGTTACAGGGGGTTAGAAGGTCCCTTAACCTCGCTCAAGAGCAATGAATTTTACTTATATTTGACATAAAAATGCACTCTGATTAGTATAAATTTTATTTCTATAATTATGAAAAGAATATTCCTTTTTCCATTTCTTTTAGCTTCAATAATGTTAACAAATTCATTATCAGCTCAAAACATGATCAAGAAGAATACTTTACCTGGCGCATGGTTTGGCAGGATATCAGCTGATGGCGAAGACCTCAGAATAGTTTTTCATCTGAAATTAATTGAGAAGGATAGTTTAATTGCTACTCTTGACAGTCCCGATCAGGGGGCAAAAGATATTCCAGTAGGCCGTGTCATTCTGAATGAGAAAAAGCTTGTAATTCAGGCTCCTGATCTCAACGGAGAATATAACGGAACAATAACTGGTGATTCAACAATGGTGGGTACATGGTCGCAGAACGGCAATGATTTTCCTCTAAATCTTAAGAAACTAAGTACAAACTTAACTAATAACATACCAAAATAAAGAAGAGCCTCTCAGATCCCCTTTTGCAGAATATCAGACCTAAAGAGAGATTCCAGGAGATTCTGAATACATCATAATCAAACAACCAAAAAGAACACGAGGAGGTACGTATCTGGCTTGAAAACAATAATTTGCTAAAGATATGAAATGGACATCTTAAACAGAATCCAATTTGACTGTATCAAATTGGCCACCTAAATCCAGAGTTAAATCCTTTTTGTTTTACAATGTATATTTAGTGTTCTCAGACCTTCTTTTGAAGTGGTCAAAAAAGCACGGATTTTGAGCTTTGTTAAAAGTAACTTTAAAGGAGGTTTTGTTATTGAATGAAAATTGACTTTAGCCTAAACAAGGTGTAAATTTGATTACTCATCAATAAAAGATAAAATGAATACACTTTTTTGGACTGGCAAACTCTCATTTCCAATGAGAATATTAATAGACACTAATAACATGTTGGCTTTGATGACAGGAAATTCGAGAAATAGAAGTGCGATGAAAGACCGCATCAAAAAGGGGTATAATGGTATATTTTCCCAACATGTTGCACATTATGATGAACTTGCAGGTGAATTTCAAAAGAGAGCTGCTTCATATCAACTTAATGGAATTGATTTTCAAGGGAAAAAAGCAATTGATATTGGAGGTGGGACTGGAATCATTGCATTAATAGCCCTCGAAATGGGAGCTGTAAAAGTTGTGTGTGGAGATATCTCTGAGTATATGCTCGAACGAGGCAGAGAAAAGGCGAAAATCCTGGCTTATGATTCAAGTCGAATTGAATTCCGTCAACTTGATGCAGAATCATTACCGTATGATGACAATAGCTTTGACATAGTCTTGACTGGTATGGCTTTTGGACTTTTGCCCGATCAGAAAAAAGCTACAAAAGAAATGTTTCGTGTTCTTCGTCCAGGTGGTTTAGCTGCATTAGGAGCTCATGGCCCTGAACATTATTGGGAGGCAATTGATACAAATTTAAGAGCGATTAATAAAAAATATGTTCTTGGCTATCGCCTTGAGTTCTGGCCTCGATCTGAGAAACAGATTCATCTCCTGATGGAAGATGCTGGGTTTAAAAATATTCGAACAAATAGATTTATCTGGAGAAATTTATTTAAAAGTCCATCAGAAGCTTGTGATTTCTTCTCATCCGTCACATCCAATTGGTGGTTTGCGAAAGTCCCAGAAAATAAAAGAGTTCAAGCATACAAGAAAACACAAATGTGTTTTGAGCGTAGACGTATCAATCAAGTCACTGATGACATTATTGTTGGTTATGGATTAAAATATTGATCTAATAATTGAAGAAGCCTATTGTTATTGCCCTGTTAGTAGGAAAAATTTACCCCAAAAGTCAGAATTATAACCTTGTTGTTCATGAATGTATGTTAAGTCTTTTCAGACCCTCTTTTGAAGTGGTCAAAGAAGGACGGATTTCTAGTCTACCTAAAATAATACTAATATTAAATCCGCGAATTTTTTGACGATACATTTGAAAGCTTTAATGTTTCTTACATTGCATGCATAAACCATTTTCAAAAGCAACTTTATGAAGAAAAATGTGGCATTGGTATTATCCAGTGGAGGAGCCCGTGGTTGTGCCCACATCGGGGCAATTAAAGTATTAGATCAGAATGGATATAAAATTACTTCTGTTGCTGGCACTTCAATGGGTGCCCTGGTTGGAGGAATTTATGCCACGGGGCAACTTCTACAATTCGAAGAGTGGATTAGATCTCTTGATATAAAGGAAGTATTGAGGTTGACCGATTTTTCAATTAGTAAAAAAGGGTTAGTGAAAGGGAAAAAGGTAATTGACAAAATAAAACAAATTGTACCTGAACGGAATATCGAAGATTTATCTATACCATTTTGTGCTGTAGCAACAGATATTATTGAGGGAACCGAAGCTGTTTTTACTGAAGGGAATTTATACGAAGCCATAAGAGCCTCTATTTCTATACCAACGGTTTTTCAACCTGTTAAGATTGGTAATCGGTATTTTGTCGATGGGGGACTTACTAACCCAATACCTGTAAATCGGGTTAAACGGCACAAAGATGATTTGCTTGTAGTAGTCAATGTCAGTTCTCCTATACCTTATGAAAAGAAATCTATTGAAATCGAAAAACTTTCTGACAAAAAATATTCAGAACAGATAAAACTCATAAAGGAAAAACTCAACAATTTAATTCCGACAAAAAAAACCGAGGATATTGGGATTTTCAATCTTACAAATAAAAGTATTAGCACTATGATGCGTAAGATATCAGATCTCACATTAGAAAAACATAAACCCGATTTATTGATAAATATATCAAAGGAATCATTTGGCACCTACGACTTTTATAAAGCAAAAGAGATTATTGAAGAAGGTGAAAGTGCAACTCTTTCCGCTTTAAGAAGTAATGTATCCATTTAATGAATCATCAGAAAAGCCAACGATTCTGCCCATCTGGTCATCTAAAACTGACCAGTCACTACAATATCAAATCCTTGTTGTTTACTCATGTATGTTATCCTTTGCAAACATTCTTTTGAAGTAGTCAGAGAAGGACGGATTTTGAAGAAAATCAAATACTGACAAACCCATTCGGTAGATGTTTTTTGTTTGGTGTCGGTTTGGTGCCAGGATTTGGAAGATTTCCGTGAAATCTATATTTGACTGAGGAGGGGTTTGGGACTTAAAGGTTTGAGAATACCTGACTTCCTTCAGGTGATAGGTAAGGAAGAGAAAGGTTCTTAGAAAGTTTTAAAATACTCAACAGCCATGTCATGAATTTGATCAATAATCTGTTGTGAAGCAGGACCTATAAAAGCCGTTAAATTAAATACACTTTCATTAGCATTATATAACGACATAAATGGTTCATAATTATGTAAGTACATAAGTCTTGCTACAGTTGCAGTATTATATCCCAACGCAAAATAACCATAATATTCTAACAAAGATTTTTCATTGTCATAAACCTCCAGGCTCCAGCCTAATAGTGTTTTTTGATCATCCCGAACAAGATTTTCCAGATTCTTGAATTGATTTATAAATACTTCGAGGTAAACACCTCTGGCCATGTAGCGGCCAATTTCAAGATTTTCCCAGGATGGATCTAAGCCTAAGGGATCCCATGACATATATTTTTTTAATAATTCCTGGGCTCTGTCCATCCTTGTTTCCAGGACATCTGGGCCGTTAAAATGACTTTTTAATAGCTCATATCCCCCATCACCAGTATGGGATGCAAAGATCAGACCTACATACGGGTAGGTCAAAATGCTTTCTATAAGACCTTCTGTTGAAATACATTCTGCAATATCTTGAGGTATATAGTAGAACTTGTCAACTTCATCGCTGGTCATAGTGTGATTTTCAGGAAGTTCGGGATATTGATAAACTCCTTGTTTAAGATCTTTACAAGGATTGCGTTCACAACTCAGGAATAGCGAGCAAAGTAAGATGAACAGCAATGAGGTCTTCATAATTGTTAAAATTAATCTAGTTCTTTTGAGGATTATAGGTGGTCTCGTCGCCAGACCACTTTTCTCTTTATAGCATTTTTTTGGAAATCTATAATATTATCGTCTGTCCAGACATGTTTGTCACCCTGGTAAGTATAAAATTCGCACATCATGCACGATGATATTGGAATGGATATCCAATAGTAGAAGTCACCATGCCATTCATATAAATATATTTCTGTGCCAAAATAATAATCCGCTGTGTCCATCTGGGCAATTTTATCATTTAACCAATCTGGATTATCAGGATACTCATCATTTTTCTTGCATGAAATTACCAGGAAAACCAGTAATATAAAAAGTATTCTCTCTTTCATATTCAGCAATGTTAACGCTTTATTCCTGTTATGGTTTTTGTCTTTTTGGTTTTAATTAACAATTCCCTATCGGCCTTACCTAAAATAATGTGATTGTCATAAATGCCTATCTCGTCATGAAGTCCGAAATCGCCATACACAATCAAAATTGACTGGATATAAGATTCAAAATGGTCATTAAATTCTTTTATTTCTGATTCCAATACTTTCGAATAGTTGACATCCATTGTACCACAGCTCCAGAGATATTCAACAAGTTCTTTTACACTTGAAAGACTTAACTCTCCATTGTATTTCCCGATAATAGTATCAGATACGCTGAACCTGTTTAAGACTGGCTGGAAATAATTTGCCTTATGTACTCTTGAGTATAATATATCATGAGTAAATTCTTGATTTCTCCTTTTGAACTCAAAGAATTTATTTGTCTCGTTTTCACTAATAAGTTCCCTGTTGTCAGAACTATATTCATTTGATTTATCCGACCACAGTCTGGCTTCGGTCTTATCATTTGTGCTTAACTCAATCCATATATGGTCACGCTCCGAAGGTGGTCTTATGTTAACTGTATTCTCGTAGTATGGTGAACCTGCATCATTTATCTCGTGATAGAAACCTATGGGGTAAGAGTAATCTTCGGAATATGCTAATTCAAGTATCTGTTCTTCTTCGGGGGTCCTTATGACCCTGTCTTTATCACAATTTGTTGTGACAACTAATAACAGGACTGCAAACAGAAAAGGTTTCATCGGTCAAGGTTTAATACTGTAATAAGGTTTCGCCATCAGAAATTGGCAGGAACTGTTTTATTGTCAACATTTTTACAGCAAAATTCAAGCCAGTGTAATCTCAATATCTCAGAATTAAAATGAGCAACCTAGTCCCCCTTTTCATCTAATTTAAAGTTTGTTCGTTAATTTCACTCCTTATCTTGTATAATCCTTGTTGTTTAACAATGTATGTTAAGTGTTCCCAGACCTGATTGTGAAGTGGTCAGAAAAGGATGGATGTTTTACTTTAGGTTTTCGCTAATCCCTTTTTTAAATATCAGGAACCATGAAAGTTGATAATATTCTCCTGTCTCAGTATTTATCTCTGACATATTAGTTTTTAGAGGAAAGGGAACTAGCACATCATTCCCGGTCGTCCAATTGGCTGGGGTCATAACTTCGTTCCTTTCAGTTGTCTGAAGAGCAATAACTGCCCTTAGAATCTCATTCATGTTTCTTCCTACCTCCATCGGGTAAAAGAATTCTGCCCTGATTTTGTTGTCAGGATCAATAATAAATACTCCTCTTACATCCCGATTGTTATCTGATTCACGATGTATCATCCCATATAGCTTTGCAATTACTAAGCTAGAATCATCAACAATTGGATAATTAATCTTCTGTCTTGGATATTCTTTATACTCAATCTGTTCAAGGACTTTCTTCCATTGTTTATGTGTTTCAAGTGGATCTGTAGAAACAGTTATAATCTTGACCCCCAGACTTTCGAATTCATCATGAAGGTTAGCCAGCTCAATTAATTCTGTTGAGCAAACAGGAGTAAAGTCCATCGGGTGGCTAAAAATTATCTTCCAGTTCCTGCCATAATCAAAAGGAAAATTGATGATTCCTGCTGTAGTTTCAGTAGTAAATGATGGAGCCTCCTCCCCGATTAAAGGAATACGGAAGTTCCTATTCTCGATTTTTCTTCGTGTCTTGTTTGTACTGCTACTCAGCCTAAATATGTTTGCTAATGAAAACATGTTTAAAGAGAATTTAGACTATTAATAATAGTGGTTAGGGTCATGTAAGTTGAATAATTACTTCATAGTTAGATTAATTAAACATAATGAATGCGCTATTGTTCATCCGAAAGGTTTGTCTTGTATTTTTATGAAACAATTGAAATAGTCATTGACCTTGACCATAATTGGTTGAAAAAATTGACGACCCAACTGCTGAGTTAAATCCTTGTTGTTTTCAAATGTATGTTAAGTAATTTCAGACCTTCTTTTAAAGTGGTCAAAGAATGACGACTTTTTTAATTGTGAGTTGTTTAATTGTTTTGGTTTTATTACCATATTGTAGAACATAAAAGAAAATTCATCTGTCATGCTTTCTTTAAGTCCGATAACCATGAATGTATTTTTGCTGTATTAACAGGTAATGGTCAATACATCTTTCTTACCAATATTTAATTGACCAAATTGTAAATAAGAATGCAAGAATACCGACAAGTGCAGTTAATAATAACTTAACAGAAGTAACAGGAAGTACTTTTTTTAAACTATAATGCTTCAGAATAATATATCTAATAAAAAATGGAAGGATAAATACCAGACTATATGCCAAAAAAGTTGTTGGCTCATAAAGCTCCTTCGGTATCCCTCTATATACAGAATAAAACAAATAATCCTGGACAATCCCTGTAATCAAAAAACTCAATGCCATAAAGAATGTATCTTTATTCCACTTGTCTCTTGGAACATGTTTTAAACAATAAAATGTCGTGTATCCCCAAAGGATTGTACTAAAAAACATTGCAATAATTCCAAGTGTTTTGCTTAAAATCCATGGAAAAACAACTAATGCATTGCTGACCCAATAGAGCGATAATCCAATAAGAATATACCAAAGAAGTCTTCTGAGAAGAGATGGTCCTTGAAAATTGTGTCGATCATTAACCATTATTAATCCCTTTTTACTAAGTTATAAAAAACCTAATTCTTTTCACTTTTCATTCTTTAATCTTACTTAAATATGGAGTCCTATCAATCCTTAATTCGGTTTTTGCTTCTGCTCCTGACATTCACACTACATAAATTGTCTTCCTTACAAAATAATATCATTCGTTATTAGGGAAGACTAGTGTCCAGGATCAAATCCAATTAATTTAATCATCCACCCAAAACGAAGTTAAATCCTTGTTGCTTCCAAATGTATGTAAAGTGATTTCAGAACTTCTTTTGAAGTGGTCAAAGAAATAGGGATTTTGAACAAAATCAAATAATTAAAAACCCAGATTGCAGGTGTCTTGTGTTTGTTGCCAGGATTTGGACAGAAGGAGGATGTTTTTTAAGTAAAAAGAAGTTATACGGAGGCATTAGAGCTATCTTTGTTAACCATATATTACAGTAAATGCAATATGATAAATTTTAAACAAAAACTCTACAATAAGGCATATCAGTTAAGTCTGTTTACAATCTTCTACAACATTCTGGAAGGGATAATTTCAATGATCTTAGGTTTTGAAGATGAAACATTGAGCTTGTTTGGTTTTGGTGCGGATAGTTTTATCGAGGTAATGTCAGGTATTGGTATTGCTGTAATGATAATGCGTATCAGGAAAAATCCGAATAGTCCTAATAGCAAATTTGAAATTACGGCATTAAAAATAACAGGAACAGCATTCTTTCTTTTGTCAGGTGGTTTAGGTATAGGAATTGTTTTTAATATCGTTAACCATAATAAACCAGAAACCACTTTTTGGGGTGTAATAATATCCATAATTTCAATTACAGTTATGGTATGGCTAATGAACTCCAAAAAAAATGTGGGGAGGAAATTAAATTCTGATCCAATAATCGCTGATGCTAATTGTACCAAGGTATGTGTTTATATGTCATTGGTTTTACTTGTATCAAGCCTTATCTACGAACTCACTGGATTTACTTATGCAGACCCTATTGGGGCTGCAGGTCTGGCATATTTTTCCATATCTGAGGGTAAAGAAGCCTTTGAAAAAGCAAAAGGTAAAGAATGTGAATGCTTAAGTAAGTGTGGATAGGTAATTACCCTGCTTGCCAATTAAAATAGAGTGTTTATCGCAATACTGCAGAGGTAATCAGGGTTTTAAAGAATTGATAATCCATCTCAAAACTCGGTCAACCAGCTGTAATACCNGTGTCACAGGAAGACAGGATTAATTTATAAGTGCCACTCCTGCAAAAAGCCCAATGAAGAGTAACACAATACTTANAAGTATCCACCACCATATTTTACTCCACCCCGGGGTGTCAACTTCTCCTTCATTTCCGGCAAATATATTCCATGCAAGATAACCTCTCTTTATTGCCCAGAGTTCATAGAAAAATATAAGTAATCCGCCTATCAGGCTACCCGCAACTATTATAGCGAGCCAGGTCATTACAATCCAGGGTGATAAAGGTATTATCTGTGACATTGCGAGGGTCTTGTTTACCAGAACCATTGCAACAGGGAAGATCCCGGCTAATGCCAGAAATGTAGTAACCAATACCTGCGGAAGACGCTGAAACAGAAATTTGACAAAGTTCATTTTCCCTGCTAATGCCAGCAAAGGAGAATGAAAAATAATCCATGATGATAATAAAGGAAGACCTAGTATAAGTAACCCCTGAAGCTGCTCACTGACACCTCCGGATATCATTTTTAAAGTCAAGACAATCAGTGCAACCAGGTAGGCAATAACAACAGGTAACAGGTTCCCGACTGACTCAATAAGAGCATTCCTCCATTTTGCTGCTTTCCCGGAATTCAGAGTCGAAAGTCTTGTAAGTAAAGCGACGGGGCCAAGTAGTATAAATTCAGGAATCCAGAATCTTAGTCCTTTATTACGTGCGGGAAGAAAGAACAATAAAACCATGCTGATAACTATCAGGGCGCTCCATGATTTGCCAACAACATTGTTTATTCTTATAGTCTTTGTCACATGCCT
>WSSedA1B2DRAFT_1000210_pt1 | contig 12176 bp, 11 predicted proteins | sample WetSurSiteA1Bulk_FD_9465 | JGI IMG/M metagenome (IMG submission 9465) | reverse complement strand
ATTGTTTATGCTTGAACATTCCTGTTATTCTGTTATCTCTCCTGAAGGTTGTGCAGCAATCCTATGGAAAAAAGAGAACGACCTTGGGACTGAAGATTTTTCAAGGGCGGCAGATGCGCTGAAACTGACAGCCCAGGACCTGCTGGATTATAAGATAATAGACGGCATAATCCCTGAACCGCTCGGCGGAGCGCACAGAGACCCCGAGGGTACGGCAAAGAATATATCTGAACATATCTTAGCGGCTTTTGAAGAACTTAAAACAAAGACCCCGGGTAAGCTTGTAGAAGAGAGATATAAAAGGTTCAGGAAAATAGGCACCTTCATAGAAGAGACAGAATAACCCTTTCTTGTTTCCGAAAATCCATCGTTTCTAACAACTTCCAATTAAATTAAGCAGATGCTATAGTTAAATCCAATCAATTAAAGTTTTAATGAATTGCTGTCGGAATTAACGGAGATTTATGGGAGAGGTGAAATGCTGGGGTTTTTTGCATGTGCTGAGAAAAAATGCCCGGCTTATAAGACAGTTGACCTGAAATGCTGGCTTATCCCTGGAACGCATTGTCGGAACAAGTTTCATGAGAAATTCCTCGATAAGATCGAGATATGCGTTAGCTGCAAGGTTTTCAAGGCGAATATGGATGTTGCAGCTATGAGGGAGACCTCTGCAATAATCAAAAAACAATTCAGGCAGTTCGAAAGGATTGTGAAAGCAAGGGACAGAGAACTGGAAGGCATAATTCTGGAATTAGCCTTAAGTCTGTCAGAGGTATTTGAGGCATTAAAAAAGATTTCAGCAGGTGATCCAACAGTGAGGGTGTCGGAGCAGTCAAAGATAGAATTAATTGCAAAGCTAAAGCATATGGTTAATATAACCGCAGAAAATATCGGTGAGATCGTTGATCAGGCGCATGAATTTGCGATCAGTCTTGCAGAGCATTTTGACGTGCTCCACAAAGTCTCAAAGGGTGACCTGGATAGCAGGGTATCCAGCGGATCAAAAGTTGAATTGCTGGAATTTCTCAGGGATGTAACAAATGAGACGATCGAAAATATATCTATCGAAATCATGAGGCGGACCGAAGCAGAAAAGAATTTAATAAAAGAGAAGAGCCTGAGTGATTCGGCAATCAACAGCTTGCCATGTGTTTTTTTCCTGATAGACGAGAATGGACGGACCCTGAGATGGAACCGCAACCTGGAAGTGGTTACAGGGTATTCATCCGAGGAAATTTCGAAGATGAGCCCTGTTGATTTTTTGACGGGTAGGAAAAAAGTTAATCGAGGATAAAATTCAGAAGTTTATGTTACAGGTCAGTCGACTGCAGAAGCTCATCTGGTATCAAAGGATGGCAGAAAAGACCCTATCTTTTTACTGAACTGCGATTTACATCGAACACCCAGAATTATCTCATCAGCGTTGGAATTGACATTGCCGATAAAAAGCTTACTGAAGATACGCTGCGTGAGAAAGAGGAACGTGAGACTCTCATCCTGAGCTACCTGCCGATGGCTTTTTATACCGCACAACCATTCAGGGATTTCTGTACGATATGGGTTAGCGAACAAATAGATTGCATTTCCGGATTTCTCCCTGAAAGATTCAATAAGGAGCCGCATCTCAGAATTTCGAGAATACACCCTGAGGACCATAGAAGGGTGCTGGAAGAGATTGAATCTATTCATGGCAAAGGCACAATTGTAACATAATACCGCTGGCAGTGTGCCAATGGTTATTTTAAATGGTTCCGTGACCAGGCAGTTCTCATAAGGAATAAAAAAGGTGAACCAGCAGAGATTGTTGGTGCATTGCTGGATATTACTGATCGAAAGCTTAATGAAGAAGCTCTTCAGAAATTATCACTCGCTGATGAACTGACAGGTCTTTACAACAGGCGGGGGTTTTTTACCCTTGCAGAGCAGCAATTGAAAATAGCTAACCGTATTAAGAAAAAAAAATATTGCTTCTTTTTGCTGACCTGGATGACCTGAAGTGGATTAATGATAATTTAGGTCATAATGACGGTGATTTTGCATTGATCGAGATTGCAAATATTCTCCAAAAGACGTTTCGTGAATCAGACCTCATCGCACGCATAGGAGGAGATGAATTTGCAGTCCTTACAGTAGAAACTGAAGAGACAAATGCTGATATTATCACTACACGTTTATCAGACAGCCTGAGGAATTATAACGCCGATAGAAAAGGGACTTATAAACTCTCAGTCAGTATCGGCATTTCCCGCTATGATCCCAATTACCCCTGTTCAATTGATGAGTTGCTGGCCAGGGCGGACAAACTGATGTATAAGTACAAGAGAAAGAACCGGCCGGTATCTGTTCTCAGAGCTGTTTAGCCCATATTATTCATAAATTTTTAGATGGCACATGAGAGAGACTATCCTCGCTCATTCTCGGTCGTTCCTCCCTGCGAGGCTTTTGCCTCTTTCTGTTAGGAATTAATTTGACTAGCGGCAAAAGAATCCGCTCAAATAATCTCTCCCGTGCAGATATTCTTCATTTTTTGATAAAGTGTGTTAGCAGGCTCTAATCAGTAAAAATTCCATTATTCCTGTTATAAAGAGAAGTTCTGTTAAAATATATCAATATGCTTATGAAACTCTCCAGCGTCCCTTCAAAGCCGGGTGTCTACACTTTCAGCAATGCAAAGCAAAAAATACTGTATGTAGGCAAGGCAAAAAATCTCAGGAATCGTCTGAGGAGTTATTTCCGGAAATCTTCAGGTCTTGATAGCCGTAAAGTTTCCATGATGAGAGACGTCAGGGATTTCAATTATATAGCCACTGATAATGAGCTTGAAGCCTTTGTGCTTGAGGCGAATATGATAAAACAATATAAACCCAGGTTTAACATAATCCTGAGAGATGATAAGAACTATCCATATATTAAACTGACTGTCAATGAGGAATGGCCAAGACTCGAAGTCGTCAGAAAATTGAAGAATGACGGTTCAGTATATTTCGGACCATTTGTTCCGGCGGGCTCCATGTGGGAAACCCTTGCTTTTATAAGGAGGAACTTTCAGATAAGGAATTGCAGTTATTCACTTGAGAAACCAATGAGACCATGTATCCAGCATCAGATGGGAAAATGTCTTGCACCGTGTGCCGGAAAAATAACAAAAGGAGCATATCGAAGACTTATAGATGAGATAAGGTTGTTCCTGAGCGGCAAAAGAAAGGATCTGATCAGGGGACTTGAAAAAAATATGCTGAAACTTTCTGAGGATATGAAGTTCGAGGAGGCTGCCAGGACAAGGGACAGAATCAGGGCGATAGAAAAGACATGGGAGTCACAGAAGGTTGCAGCGCCAGAACTCGGAGATATTGATGTTATTGGATCATACAGGGCAGAGCCTGAAGTGTTATTCAATCTGTTTTTTGTAAGGAATGGCACCATGACAGGTGCAAAGGAATTTATTATTAAAAATATCGAAAATGTCCCGGATAAGGAATTGATGCATACTTTTATACTGCAGCTTTATTCAGGGGAGATCATGCCGCCGTCAGAAATAGTAACCCCTGTATTGCCGGAAGAATCAAGATCATTAGGCAGATGGCTTGGTCAGCGTAAAGGAAAGCTTGTAAAGATATTGTCTCCGGGATCTGGAAAGAAAAAAGAGCTTCTTGATATGGCATCAGAAAATGCACGCTTGCTCTACAGATCGAGAAGAGATGTAAAGACCGGGGAACTCTTAGATGATATAAAATTAAGGTTGAACCTCATGAACAAACCCGAAAGCATAGGTGCATTTGATGTTTCGAATATTTCAGGAAATGAAGCTGTGGGAGCATTTATTTACTGGTCAGACGGTGAGTTCAAGAAGGATATGTACAGAAGGTTCAGGATAAAAACAGTACAGGGAATTGATGATTATTCGATGATGGAAGAAATCATAGAGCGATTGATACATAATTCAGGAGCGAATATGCCTAATCTGCTTGTTATTGATGGAGGGAAAGGACATCTTGAAACAGTTAAAAAGATTATCGACAGGGAATTTGGATTGAGAAAAAAATCCCCGGAGATTATTGCAGTCGCCAAGGACCCGGACAGGGCTTACCTGACCAATTCAGATGAAGCAGTAGGGCTTGAAGACAGAAGTCAATCATCGCTTCTCCTGAAAAGCATAAGGGATGAAGTGCACAGATTTGCTATAGGCTATCACAGAAAATTAAGGGGGAAAAATCTTCTGAGATCTCCTCTTGAGAAGATCTCGGGCATAGGCAAGAAGCGAAGGCTTGAACTTTTAAGGGTTTTTGGTAGTATAGAAAGTATAAGAAATGCTACCATTGAGGATATTGCAAAGATTAAAGGTTTTCATAGAAATATTGCTGAAAAACTTTTAACTGAACTGGGGAGGGATTCATGAAAAAGATACTGTTTATTGTTTTAATCCTGCTCATTCCTGTCTATGCAGCAGCAGAGTATAAAATCCACCTTAAGAACGGTTCTGTTATATCAGAAGTAAGATCATATGAAGAGATTAACGGGGATGTCATTGTCTATTTCGGAACAGGATCAATGACCATATCTCGAAAAGATATCCTGAAAATCAGCGGTAAAGAACCTGCAGAAAAGGAAACTCAAAAAACAGATGTCACAGATATACAGCAGCGACAGGAGAGAACTGAAAGAGCGCCTGATCAATCTCAATCCCGCACTCAATCTCAGGAACAACCCCGCATTCAATCTCAAGAGCAACCACCCACTCAACCTCAGGAAACCGGGAACGACAAAAACAACCAGATAAATGCGTTAAAAACAGAACTGCAGTCAGTAATTTCAGACATTAAGGCCGCAGAAGAACAGGAAACCAGTTTAGTAACAACAATAAATCAAAAGACCGGGAGGAGATTCAGTTACAATCTCATCCAAATTAAGCAATTGGAAAAAGAGGTAGAACCCCTAAAACAGGAGCTGTATGCTGTGCAGCAAAAAAAGGCTGAACTTGTTCAAAGGAAGTCATCCATAGAATCTGAGCTCCGGTTGCTCGAATAAGGAAAAGCGGATGAATATTTACATATCTGGTTCGATGGCATATGACAGGATTATGGATTTTCCGGGGAAATTTGCAGATCACATCCTTCCCGACAAGATACATATCCTGAATGTATGTTTTAATGTCAATGGCTTAGTTGAGAAATTTGGCGGCACTGCCGGAAACATAGCATATACACTTAGCCTGCTTAATGAGAAGCCGCTGATTATTGCAAGTATAGGGAAAGACTATCAGAGTTATTTTGACTGGTTGATAAAGAACAACATGCCTGTTGAAGGCATCAAAATAGTTCAGGATGAATTTACCGCCGGAGCCTATATAACTACTGATATGTCGGATAACCAGATAACAGGATTCAATCCCGGTGCTATGAAATATCCTTCAGGATGCAGGTTCGAAGGCGCAGATTTTGAAAACTCGATTGTGCTGATCGCGCCCGGGAACCTTCAGGATATGATCGAATATGCAGGGATATGCAGAGAAAAGGGGATTCGCTATGTCTGCGATCCCGGTCAGTCTCTTTCAAAGTGGGAGGGGAAGGCTCTCAGGGATTGGATAGATGGATCAATGCTGCTTATCACTAATGATTATGAGATGGAACTCGTCATGAAGATGACCGGCATGGATAAAAGCGGATTACTGGGACTCACAAAAAGGATAGTTACAACCCTCGGAGAAAAAGGTTCTGTAATACTTTCACCTGATGATGAAACATACATTCCTCCTGCAAAAGTCAACGGTGTTGTAGATCCAACAGGCGCTGGCGATGCATACAGGGCAGGACTGCTGAAGGCGGTTGTTACAGGTATGGATATTGAAACTGCCGGAAGGATGGGAACCATTGCTGCTTCATATGCCATAGAAAAATATGGTACACAGGAGCATTACTTCACTTATGAAGATTTCACCTCAAGATACAGAGATAATTTTGGAGAGATATGAAAATATTTATAACAAGTTTTATCTCATCTAAATGTCATTCCAGCTTGTCTGGAATCTTTCTTTAAATAAGTCCTAAAGGAAAATGAAGAAGGATTCCGAACAAGTCGGAATGACAGGAAAAACTGACGACCATCTGCCATGATTAATGAAGCTGCAATAAAGACCTATCTTCTTAACACATTCAAGGACATCATTGATGTGGATATCAGGAAACTCGGTTCGGGTGTCCAGGGCTCCGGGTTCCTTATCGATATGAGGACATCAGCCGGTAACCGGTCATATGTTATAAAAGCGCTTATTCCTGAAGGCCTGGGCCACGACTATCCTTCTGACAGGGCTTCGGTATTCCTTCTTGATCTTGATGAATATTGCAATCTGCCGAAACATGTAAAGGCTGTAGATGTGCTTTCTGAAATGAGCGATGGTTCTGTGAAGTCTGTCGGCGGAGGCAGGGAATATTATCTGCTGATGGAGAAGGCAGAAGGTGAACATTACTTTAGCGACCTGTCTGAATTTTCAAGCAAGGATCATCTTGATGAAAAGGATATAAATAAAATAAGGGCGATGACCTCATACCTCGCAGAGATTCATGCGATCAAAAAGGATTCAAAGACCCTATACTGGAGGAAGCTGAGAGATACTGTTGGACATGGTGAATGTCTGATGGGTGTTTTTGACACATATCCCGATGAAACTATGACATATGAAGAGATGGCAGACATCATTAAAAAATCAGTCGACTGGTATGCACGCTTGAAACCCGGCTATGAGAGACTTTCCCAGATACACGGCGATTTTCATCCGGGGAATATCTGGTTTCGGGAAGGCAGAAGTTTGGATGCCGGACATAGCAAAACTCCGAACCCTGAGCTCCAGAACCAAATTGACTTCATCCTCCTCGACAGGAGCAGGGGGCCATGGGGAGAACCTGCAGATGATATAACAGCGCTTGCGATAAACTATATTTTTTTCTCAGTAGAACACTTTAGTGACGTCCGAGGGGCATATCTTGAGGGGCTTCACCTGTTTTTCGATGAATACATAAAGGCCTCAGGAGACACAAAAATAACAGAAGTTGTTGCGCCCTTTTTTGCCTTTAGGGGAGCGGTAGTCGCAAACCCTGTTTTTTATCCCGGACTAACCTCTGATCAGCGAAAGCTTATCTTCAACTTTGTTAATAATGTTCTTGATGACGACAGGTTCAGGATTGACAGGGTGAATGATTACTTGCAGAGCAGAATCTGATTTAACCCCTGCTTCTTGATTACCGACACTGTTATAATTTCTGTTCCTGAGTGATTTTATCTGCTTCCGGATCTTATGGTGAGAACTTTATGTACTTTTCCCAATACATGAAAAGTTCCATTGTTGCCCTGATGTCACCGAGGCAATATTTCGCAATATCAAGGTGTCTGCCTGCCTTAAAGAGATCTTTTACATCGTAACCTGTAATGCCTCCTTCTTTGGGGCTCTTTATCCCGAAAGTCCTGCACCACATATCGAGATTAAACCTTCTCCGTGTTGCGCCATAGAAGCTGAGCTGGTCAAGAAGATCTACATGTGTGTCACTATATCTGTTCGGCATCAGGTCTTTTGTCGGCTTTATCTTATGAACAGCAGAACGGATGAGAATGAAAGGACAATCAAAACCTCTTCCGTTAAAGGTAACAAATTTATCGCAGCCTTTCATGATTTTCCAGAATTTCTGAAGAATTTCCTTTTCTGTGCCGGTTTCATAGCGGACATTATCTTCTTCAAAAGGCAGCAAGGGATCTCCTGTTGTCTGGAAGAATGCAAAGCCCTCATTTGTGTCCGTATTGAGCATCCCAATGGTAACGATCTCGGCTGTTAACGGGTAGAAAGACAACTGTTCTTTCATCTCTTTTTTTTCATCGGCAGTCTCTGCATATCGCAGAAAGTATTCCTGAACCGGCTCATCAAGAGATTTAAAATCTTTTCCGACTGTCTCAATGTCAAATACAATTCTGAGCATATTACCTTTAAGATTTATCATTCAATTATGATATCCTGAATCCCGAGTCTCTTCCTCGGTGGAGGATATTCGTCAGGATAACCGACAGGAAGCAGGCTGACTACATAAATATTTTCGTCCCATCCAAAAATATCTTTGACCATCTGTTCATTGATCAATCTGACCCAGCAACTGCCCAACCCAAAGTCTAAAGCCCTGAGAACTATATGTTCAACAGCAATGGCAATGTTAAAGGCTATCTTTGCCCCAAGCTGTTCTTTGTTCATGATTTTTACCTGAGTCTCCATCTGCTCAGCACGCTTATGCAGCACTTTTATTATTCTGTCTTCAACTGCACCGATCTTGCCGAGGTCCTGTATGCCTGAAACAGTTCCTTTCAGATAACCTCCTATATCAGCACAGCAGACAAAAACCACAGGAGCATTTGCAATGAACGACTGATCATAAGCAGCCTTTGCTATTTCCAATTTGGTCGCTCTGTCTTTAACAATTTTAAAACGCCAGGGCTGTGCATTGCAGCCTGAAGGGGCCAGTCTCGCCGCATCAATGAGGGCTGTTATATATTCATCGGGTACAATATCAGGCTTAAATTTCCTGATACTCCGTCTCTGTTCAATAGCATCCTTAACGGTTAACATAAAAATAAGTTAAAAGTTGAAAGTATATAAAAACCCTGACTGCTATTTGCTGTTTGCTGTCTACTGTTTTATTATGATGCCTTCGGCAGTTCCTTAAAGACGTTCCATGTTTTAAGAAGGTCTATTGCCCTTTGGAGCTGGATATCATCTTTTTCATCAGCCTCAATGGGAATCACGTCCTCAGGCTCATTTGGGTTTCCTTCCATCTCTACACCATTCTTCAGATGCCTCTCGAGGTCTTTTTCCCTTATTGCCGGGCGGCTCTTCTCCCCTTCTTTGACCTCAGGTTTTACCATGATGTCAGGTGCAATCCCCGTTGTCTGTATGGATACTCCTTTCGGTGTGTAATAACGTGCTGTTGTGAGTCTGAGAGCAGAGCCATCCCCAAGGGGCACGACTGACTGAACAGAACCTTTGCCAAAGGTCTGGGTGCCTATGATTACAGCCCTGTTCCAGTCTTTCAGGGCTCCGGCAACAATCTCTGATGCACTTGCACTGCCCTGATTAACCAGAACAACCATCGGTATGTTAGGGTTTAATTTGTTCGTTGAGCTGCGGTACTCGCTCTTTTCTCCCTTTCTGTCTTTTATGAATACCACCAATTTGCCTGATTGGAGAAACTGGCTTGAGACATCAACTGCACTGTTCAGGAGACCTCCGGGATTGTTCCTGAGATCGAGGATAAGAGCCGTTATATTCTGCTGTGTCAGTTTATCGATGGCAGAAGAAAGGTCGGATGAAGTTTGCTCCTGGAACTGGTTTATCTTGACATATCCTATGCTGTCTTCAATGAGCTTTGACTTTACACTCTTGATCTTTATTATCTCTCTTACCATGGTAAAGTCCTTTGTTTCTTTCCAACCTTCCCTGATGATGGTTATCTTCACTGAACTCGATGGAGTTCCCCTCATCTTGCTGACAGCATCATGCAGACTCATATCTTTTGTAAATTCATTGTTTATCTTGATTATTTTATCGCCTGCCTTTATTCCGGCCTTATATGCCGGGGTGTCCTCGATAGGGGCAATTACCGTCAGCATTCCATCTTTTACGCCTATCTGTATACCAAGACCGCCAAACTCTCCTTTTGTATCCACCTGCATCTCTTTAAACTGCTCGGGTGACATGAAAGCAGAATGCGGGTCAAGGGAACCAAGCATCCCTTTAATCGCGCCGTATACGAGATCTTTCGGTTTTGTCTCTTCTACATAGTTTTTCCTTACGATAGACAGGGCTTCTGAAAAGACCCTCAATTCGTCATATCCGTTCATTTCAGCATCAACACTGCTAATAGTCCATCTGCCAATGAGAATACCTGTTGATGCGACAGCAAATATGAGAGCCACCATCAGGATTATCCTTTTACCCATCATCCTTTTACCCATTTGTTTATCCTCCAAGATTTATCTCCTGTGCAGCCACTGTAATGGATCAAGTGGCTTGCCTTTATATCGCAATTCAAAATAGAGGCCGGACGAATTCAGCAGACCTGAATTCCCAACCCTGCCAAGAATCTGTTTTCCTTTTATTATATCTCCAACTTTTGTAAAAATCTCTGATAAGCTTCCATAGAGGGTATGGTACCCATCCCCATGGTTTACGATTACAAGCTGGCCGTATCCTTTGAACCATTCTGCAAAAACTACTTTGCCATTGTGTACTGCTTTTGCATACGAATCAGCGCTTGACTGAAAATATGTGCCGCTCCTGAAAATAGGGGTATTGAACTGGGGATCTTTTTGGGAACCATAGGGGATTATAACCTTGCCATCAACAGGCCATGGAAGTTTGCCCTTCAGACCGGAAAAACTTTTGCCGGTGAAGATTTCTTCTTTATCCTTAGTAGTTTCAGTCTTTTCAGACTCCCTGATAATCTCCATTATTTTTTTTGAGGCATCTTTCAGCTCCTGCAACATCCTTGAATGGGAGACCTCTTCCTTCTTTACAGATGCAAGCAATGTTTCCTTACGCTTCTTCTTTTCCTCAAGAGATTGTTCTTCTGCCTTAACCTTCTCCTTGTTCTTTATGAGGTCTTTCTTGAGCGTTGAAAGCTGTCTTTCTTTTTTATTCAAATCTTCAAGGTCCTCTTTATAGGTATTCAGTAAATTATGTTCGTAAACAGCAATATACTGCAGATATTTGCTGCTTCGCATGAGTTGAGAACTGTCATCAGCGCTCAGGAGCAGCATTACAACATCCGAACTGTGTCCATATTTGTGGATTGCCCTGAGTTTCCTTTTTATCCATTCCCTGATCTTCTCGATATTGCTTTTATGCAGAGATATTTCCTGCTCTACCCTTGCAATGCGGGATTCCGTATTCTGAAGCTGATTTTTGTATTCCTTCAGATCAGACTCTATTGCTTTCAGATGTCTGTTTGCATATTCGATATCGGTGAGTATAGAGGATTCACGCTTTTTTACATCTGCCAGTTTTTTCTTATGTGTTTTGATATCTTTTTGTATATTTTTATATTCTTCCTGCGGCGTAGCAGCGAGACAAAAATCAGCATGGAGCATAGAGCATAGAGCATAGAGCATCAAACAAAATACAGCGGAAATAAAGCATTGAATAGTTAGTCCTTTGATCATGTCAGTTCTTATTATTTAATTTTGGCTCTAAGACCTCTGCTCTTAACATTCCCTTAATACCGAATCCTGCCTATTGCTATCACAGCTCCTGATATGCCAAGGAGAAGTCCTGCAATGGGGAGGATAAATGCTATATCAACCGGGAAGAGTATTGTCTTGAAAATGGGAAATGTAGCGCTCATCCTGAGGATGAACAAATAATATAAAGACAGCATGCCCGCAAGGCTTAGCAGTCCGCCCAAAAAGCCAATGACTGCGCCTTCTATAATGAAAGGCCCCCTTATGAAGGTTTTTGTAGCGCCAAGAAGCTTGTAGGTTTCTATCTCATCCTGTTTTCTGTAAAAGAGTATTTTAACTGTGCTGTAGCAGACGAAGAGCATTCCGCCAGACATAATGATGACAAAGACAATGCCTATTGTTTTCACTCCAACCCTTAAGGAATATATCGAAGACAGGAATTTTTCGCCGTATTCTATCTCATTGACCCCTTTTGTTTCTTTCAGCCTTGCGGAAAATCTTTTTACGATATCCGGGCTTATTGTCTCACTCTTTAATTTGACTTCTATCGTATCCGGCAGTGGGTTCTCTCCCAGACCGTCGAGCACATATTCTGTATTTTTCAGGACAGTTTTCAGTTCCTTCATCGCCTCGTCTTTAGGGATGTATTTTACCTTTTCTACCACACTGTCTTTCCTGGCAGTATCGATGATATTGTCAACGTCCTGCCTTGAAATATTATCCTTCAGATAAAGCATCACAGAAAATTTATCAGGGAGTTTCTGTGTCGCAATATCTATGTTATAGACAGAGAATATAGTAATGGCTGTGATGAGAAGGCCGGCTGCTATTGTAAGAATGGATAGCAGATTTATCCATTTCTCATGCAGCAGGCTGCGGGTTGCAAGCTTGAAAGAGTATGAGAGACTCATTTATCCGGGTTCCTCACCGGTAAAATTCCCGAAATCCAGTTTCAATACCCTCCTGCC
>WSSedA1B2DRAFT_1000207_pt1 | contig 12266 bp, 9 predicted proteins | sample WetSurSiteA1Bulk_FD_9465 | JGI IMG/M metagenome (IMG submission 9465) | reverse complement strand
CGAGGGTTTCTGTTATTGTACGCACAAATTCGGACTTTTCTAACTCCGGATTTTCGGATTCAGGAAGCGAGATGATCCCAATATTAATAGATCTATCAAGTAACCTCTTGTAAGTCAGCCAGGTCCGGCGTGAATGAATCCCCATGGTTATTATGTTTATTCCTTTTACTTGTTGTCCAGATGTTTTTAGCCAGTCGCGAAATGCCAGTGCTCCTGTGAGTGTCCTGTTCACGTTTGTTTTCTTCCCTGTAACAGCAACTATTTTTGATGAATCAATTCCATACTTTATCAACTTGTTCCGGATAATTTCAGGATGAGATCTGTAGTTGTTTATGTTTCTGTCATTACCTCCTAACAGACCTATATCAAAAACCGAGTTAAACTGGTAAGGAATTGTTATATCACTATCAATTATAATCTCCTTAATATAAAGATTCCTGTCCCCCTGATCGTCGAAATAATCATTGGTGAATTCAATCATGAGGGAATCTATTTCAGTCAGTGGCTTTTCCCAGATAACTTTATATTTTCCCGGCTCTTCATCAGCATTGAAGTCGGTTAGCAAGGAATCATTTACATAAAAATTAAAATGCGAACAGTACTTGCCTCCCATTTTACTGTGAGCTAATACTTCAATCGAATGATTCCCGGTTTCCTTTCCGGTTCCCGATTTAAAATTGGGATAGAAAATCAGATACCCATTCATAGCAACCATGCAAAAATCCAATTCGGAAGATTCTATACCTGTTGTGACAATAAAATCATAATCATCTTTGCGTATCTCACTCATCGACATAGCTATAGCAGAATCAGGCAGCCACGATTCGATAATTAGCATATCTGCCTCCACCGGATGAGATTTTTCAAGATAGTTGGCCAGGCCAGTTTTGTTCAATTGCAGAATGGCGAATATTAATCCAGGAAATACCAAAATTATTAAACCAACAATTATCTTTTTTTTCAAGAGATTTTCAAATTAAAGTGATAATAAAACAAAGAAAATAAGCATCTAAAATAATTCTTAAAGTTAAAATATAAACTAACTGGTAATAAAATGGATGTTTTTTTGTTTGTAATGAATGATTCCCCAATGTATGGATATTTATTAGAGTCCTGTACTTTTGTTTTCGGGCTTTTATAATAAACAAAGCTGTGTTTAAAAATGAAGCATATATTTTTAAAGCGTTGATATTATGGTTTTTGTGTATGTTTATTTAGAGGTGAATAAGTGGTTTGATTAAAAGAGCAGACATTGAACAAAACGATAGAAGCAGATCTGTATCGTCATGAAGGCCTGACCGGATTGAGAGGATTCATAAAAGGATGGTTCATCCCGGGCTTCCGGTATACATATATTTTTCGTAAGGTAACCCGGTATAGCAAATACTCCGTAATGGGAATCTTTTTCAGGCTTCTGAAACGCAGATACAGGTTTAAATATGGGTTTGAGATCGATTCTGAGGCGAGGATCGGGGATGGATTCTATCTTTCCAGTCATTGCGGACCCGTAATTATTGGTCCGGTCTCTATGGGAAAAAATTGCAATGTTTCTCATTCAGTTACAATAGGACGATCTTATAAGGGAGGGGTCTTAGGCCGTCCGACTATTGGTGACCATGTCTGGATTGGAGTCGGGTCGGTACTGGTTGGTAAAATAAACGTAGGTAATAATGTTCTTATAGCTCCAAACTCATTTGTTAATTTTGATGTAGAAGATAATTCACTTGTAATTGGCAATCCTGCTAAGGTCATAAGAAAAGATAATCCAACCAGGAATTATATCAATGACTTTATAAATGGATAATTAAAATTTATCACTTTGAAAAGAATCTTTAAAAACTTTTTTAGTTAAAATAAATGCCATATGATTTATGCTAGAGATCTGTCTGTTATCGATTTATTTATTGGTTTTCTGAAAGATCCGGATAGAAAGCCAATTATTAAGATAATTGGTGAAATTCTTTTTCTGGCGGGCAAAAATAGAAGTTTTCCCAGGTATTATTTTTCCAGATATCTCTTCAAAAAAGAAAGAACAAATATTACTGACTATTTTCCCGATCAGTTTTTTGAAAAGATAAAACCAATCTTTAACGACAAGGAAGCAAGGGATGTTTTGGAGAACAAGTTGTATTTCAACTTCTATTACAGTCAGTTCAATATCAGACTTCCTGAAATTCTCATGTACAATCACAGGAATATATTTGTCATTGATAAGAAGATCGTGCAAGTAAATAGCATGCAGGATTTTAAATTCCTATTAACCAGTGCAATCAAGAAAAGTGCAATTGATAATACGGTCTTCGTGAAAAAAACCTTCTGGAGTTTTGGTGGTGATCAAATCTATAAGATTCATTTAGATGAGGTCGACAACAATCCGGAGAAAATTAACAAAGTATTTTCAGCCTCAATTAAATCCGGATTTTTATTTCAGGAAACTATAAGACAGCATCCTGGACTGGATAAACTGAATCCTTCTTGTTTAAATACCATCAGATTTGATACATTCATTGATAAAGAAGGCAGGGTTGAAATTATGTCAGGATTTATGAGAACCAGCATCACGAACAATTTTGTCGATAATGTAAGTTCAGGCGGATGCCTGATTCCTATTAACCTGCATGAAGGAAGTTTGAAAAAAGATGGGTACAGGGTACTTAAAGTCAATGGTGTTAATTTATTAACAGAACATCCGATAACGAAAACAGTTTTCCAAGGCTTCAGTATACCTTACTTCGACGAAGCAAAAGAGATGGTAGTAAGGGCAGCTGGACTATTCCCCTGTTTGCGTCTGGTGGGTTGGGACGTGGGGTTCAGCGATTCAGGACCTGTACTTATTGAGGGGAATTCAGATTATAATATTATAGGTAATGATTTATCAGATGGAGGCTATCGTTCAAATCCGGTATTCAGGAAACTTCTTCAGGAGATAAACTACATATAGCTTACTCCCGTACAAACAATTGTCTTCTGCTTTGCTAAGATCTGCTTTTAATAGTGCATTATCTTGATTAAATATGAAAAACACTCTGTTCACAACTATAAAGACCATACTAAAACAAGAATTTGCTTACAATATCTTTCTGTTCATCAAATATTAAGAACCTGCAAATACTTTTTGCTTATTTTTGCATGATTTGAAAAACAGAATAATTTCCCTGTCAGTCTTTGCGTTTTTACAGATAGTTTATTTTTAAAGTATATTCGTTTTTTTTATGCTTATGTCAGTCCTTTTATGTGACTGATGAAGCGAAGCTATATAGATATTCTGGTATTTCTCAATGCAAAAAACAAATCTGCAGATTTTATTCCGTAGAAAATTCTGATTAAATGACCAGTTACTACCTTAAAGCAAAAGAGTTAATAAGCACATATTTTACCAAGGGTCATGAACGGAGTATAAAAGCCAAAAAGAATATTCTGGCATCATTTCTTATAAGAGGCTTAAGTATCGGGATAAGCTTATTATTAGTCCCCCTGACTATTAACTATATTAATCCGTCGCGATACGGTATATGGCTGACCCTTAGCTCCATTGTTGCCTGGCTCAGCTTTTTTGATATTGGCCTTTCACAGGGATTGCGTAATAAATTTGCAGAAGCCAGGGCAAGAAATGATGATGAAATTGCTCAGGTTTATGTGAGCACAACTTATGCATTGCTCGGCTTAATATTTGTGTCAATCTGGATTGTTTTTATAATCGGAAATTCTTTTCTTAATTGGTCTGATATACTGAAAGTTGATAGTAGCATGGAGTCGGAAGTATCAATCCTGGCTCTCATTGTTTTTACATATTTTTGCATATCTTTTGTATTAAAAATTATCACAACGATTCTTTTAGCCGACCAGCTTCCGGCTAAATCATCACTTATCGACCTGTTAGGGCAGATAATCTCATTAGTATTTATTTTAATTCTTGTTAAAACTACTGAAGGTTCTTTATTGAAACTGGGTATTGCATTATGCTTTTCTCCGCTGATTGTTCTGATAGGCGCCAATATATATTTTTTCAAGGGATCCTACTATAAATACAGGCCTACCATTTCGAAAGTCAAATTCGAATATTCGAAAGGCCTTTTTAACCTTGGTCTAGTTTTCTTTGTTATTCAATTTGCCAATATTCTTCAATTTCAGACAGCAAATGTTATTATAGCAAGGAATTTCAGCACAGAAGATGTAACATCTTACAATATTGTATATAAGTATTTTGGAGTTTTGAATATGATCTTTATGATCTTTCTCACACCTTTCTGGTCAGCTTCAACGGAAGCCTTTCATAAGAACGATATCCAATGGATCAAAAACGGGATTAAGAAATACAGTCAGCTGAATATTTTGATGATACTGGCGGGTATAATAATGTTGATATTCTCTGAGCAAGTTTACCGGCTATGGATTGGTGAGGGTAAAGTTCAGATAGGTTTCTGGCTCTCCTTTTTTGGTTTTTTGTTTTTCAATACATCAATATTTGGCGGCAAATATGTGAGTTTCCTCAATGGAATAAGTGCTTTGAGGGTACAGTTTATTGCCTGCATTCTAAGCCCTTTTCTTTATATTGCCGCTGCACTCATTTTAATTCGATATTTTCATATGGGAGTATATGCACTTTTTATTGCTTCTATTCTTTCAAATTTCAACACATTTTTACTTGCCCCGTTGCAGTATCATCAGATAGTAAACAAAGGCAGGAAAGGGATCTGGATAAGATAATTCCGGATTCTGACTTTTTACCCAATTTATGTCAACCTCTGATCTAAAATCAAAAATAGACAATAAGATCTGGCTTAAAATAAGAGATTATTTCTACAAACAAAGGATTGCCGAAATACCTGTTATTCAAAATATTGGCAACAACTGTGATCCGGAACAGAAAAAAGCCCTTTTATGCTATATGACCATGGGTTATTCTGTAAACCTAGAAAGCAACAATACAGGCAGAACACAGCCTTCTGAAATATTGAAGATTGTTAATGTCCTTACAGGTTTTGGATATGCAGTTGATATTATAAGATGTATTGATCTAAAAGCTGTTGACATTATCAGGGAAAAAAAGTACAACCTGATTTTTGGCTTCGGTGAGACCTTTTACCAACTAACAAATCTGCAACCGGAGGCAGTATCGGTTTTTTATTTGACAGAAAGGCATCCTGAATTTTCTTATCAGGAAGAAAAGAAAAGGCTTGATTATTTTTTTGAGCGACATGGTAGAAGACTGAATATCACCAGAAGCGGGAAATTCTATAAAAAATATCATCTCGACAAAGTTTATTCTCATATCATAGCAATTGGCGATGTAACATTATTCAAGAATGCAAACAGTATTCCATATTTCTTATTTCCGACAGGGTTGATAAATAAGGGATTTATTTTTAAAAACAAGGATCATAAGAAATCAAGAAAGCACTTCCTTTGGCTTGGATCGACCGGAGCGGTACATAAAGGATTGGACCTCCTTCTGGACGTTTTTAATTTAAGAGATGATATTTTTTTGCATGTGTGTGGATTGCTGAAAGAAGAAAGAAAAACCTTGCGGATGGAAAAACGTGAAAATATAATTGAATATGGTCATATTAACATAAATTCAGATTTGTTTCTTGAATTGACGAATGAATGTTCATTTATAATCCTGCCTTCCTGTTCAGAAGGCTTCGCAACTTCAATTGCAACCGGGATGCTTCACGGTCTTATTCCGGTAGTTAATAAAGATACCGGACACAATGTTTTAGGTGATAATGCAATTTTTCTTGAAGATTTTAAAATAGAGTATATCGAAAAAAAACTAAATGAATTGTCAAATACAGATCCGGATAAATTAGCTTTACTTAGTAAACAAGTCTTTGCTTTTGCCAACGAGAATTTCAGGCTTGAAAACTTTGAGGAGAACTTTAAAAGAATATTGGGAGATATATTAAAGGTCAACTAAATATGGTTATTTAAAAATGGCTAAAACAGCACATTCTGAAATTCAATCAATTTATAGTAAAAGAGAATCACTGATCCTTAATTATTTCTGGATTGGTTTTATTATCTATACCTCTGCTTTTGCAATTTCTGCAACCGATCAGGTAAATTATGTTATCTGCAATGTGTTCCAGATTTTAGGATTAATGCTCCTGATCTCTGCCTCATTCTTTCTTGTAAAATTAAAAATCGAAGATGATTATCTGAAGATTGTTTACCTGATATATTTAGTATGGACACTTGGTGTAATTATGAGAGGATTCTTGTTCGAATATGATTTTATCAAGATATTGCTTTTCGATGCTTATATGGGTATATTTCTGTACCTGGCTCCACTTATCCTTTTGTTTCCTAAAGATCTTATTCATATTAAAAAGCTTTTTGTTGTCATTGTTATTGTTGGAGCTGTTTATGTCTTTTATGATTTGCTTTTTATAAAAGATCTTATTGTGAATTATGATATAAAGAATAGTCAGAATATTATCGAGTATTTTTCGAAGACTCTAAGTATTCCCTGTGGTTTTATACTTCTGACATACATATATCATTCAAAAAAGATGAATTTGTTTGCGCTTTTTGTATTGGGACTTACTTTTTTGTTCTGTATTATCAGAGCCCGCCGGGCTCTGGCTTTATTAGCAATAGGCCCTATTATTGGTTCGTATTTTGTTTATCTGTTTTATTCAAACAACAGAGCTTTAAAGATCATTTTTTTCATTCTGTTGTCAATAACTATCACTCTGGGAATTGCTTATTCACAGACACTGATGAAATATTTCAGCAATAAAAGCGCAACAAGCTGGTTTATGTCACGATTGAGCCAGGATACAAGGAGTGAAGTGGAGGAATATTTCTATCAGGATATGAAACCTTCTGAATGGATAGTCGGCAAAGGCATAAATGGTCAATACTATTGCCCCGGAGTTGTCGAGGGAGAAGGAAGAATTTCTGTTTTCAGAAGAGGTATTGAAACCGATTACCTGACAATTATTCTGAAAGGTGGTATCATAAATCTGGGTTTGTTATTACTTATTGCCATTCCTGCAATTATTAAAGGGCTATTTTTTTCCAGGAACCTTCTTGCCAGAGCATCCGCGATCTGGATTCTCTTTTATTTATTTGACTTGTATCCTGCCCCGGTCACAACCTTTACACTGAATTACCTGATAGTATGGATATCAATAGGTATTTGTTATTCAAAAAGTTTCAGAAACCTGACTGATGATAAAATAATGATCTTTTTTAAGGGTGAGGAAAAAGGTAAAGAATTAGTCGTTAAGGAATAGTTCTGTTTTCCTCTTAATTTAAATTAGTTATCATAATACCCTGTCACAAAGCCAGCCTAATAAGATGTCATACCCAAAAGTTCTGATATTTGGTCAGCCCTTTAATGATTACTCGGGAGGTGGAATAACTCTTACCAACCTTTTTAAAGGCTGGCCAAAAGATAAGATTGCTGTTACATATATTGGTCATGGATTAGAAAATGTCACCACTGATGTTTGTGGTACCTATTACCAGCTCGGTAAAGAGGAACATAAATGGAGATTCCCCTTTAATTTAATGCAAAGGGAGTTCCCCTCCGGGTTAAAAACATTTAAAGAAAAAACAGAAGTTCAGGGTAGCTATGTCCATAAAAGCCTGAGATATAAACTTGTCAATAAATACTTTTATCCATTTTTGCGCTGGTTAGGTTTTTTCCATTTTATGACAACGATCTCTGTTTCGGGAAGATTTAAAAACTGGTTGTCAGAATTTAAGCCTGAAATTCTGTACCTGCAGGTGGCAGCACGGGATGAGATCAACTTTGTCGTGGAACTTATCAGCTATTTAAAAGTACCTACTGTAATACATGTTATGGATGACTGGCCTTCTACTATCAGTGCCAGGGGGCCATTTAAAAAGTACTGGTCAGATAAAATTGACAAGGAATTTAAATTGCTGCTGGAAATGGTTGATCTTCATTTGAGCATCAGTGATGCGATGTCAGACGAATATAAAAAGAGGTATAACAAAGAGTTCATACCATTTCATAATCCGATCGATGTCGAAGTCTGGTCGCCCCATACAAAGAAAGATTTTAAGGTAAATAAAAAAGATGTAAAAATTCTTTACTCGGGACGTATTGGAGATAATGGGATAGTCGATTCAATAATTGAAGTGGCATCAGCTATTGATCATATAAATGATAATGAATTAAATATAAAATTACATATTCAGACTCCTACACAAAAAAAGGATATTTTGGATCTACTTAAAAAACATCATAGTGTAGTTCTGAATCCATTTGCCGAATACAGTCAGATCCCTCTAATTTTTTCACAGGCAGATATATTACTGCTTGCAAATGACTTTAGTTCTCACGGAGTAAGATACCTTAGATTTTCTATGCCGACAAAGGCATCTGAGTACATGATTTCAGGTACTCCGGTTATGCTTTATACGCCTGATATTGCAGCAGTTTCGAAATTTTTCAGCCGGAATGAATGTGGTTATTGCATTACAAAGCAAAGCAAGGATGAGATAATAAATGGAATTAGATATCTTATTAATAATGAGGAGTATCGTGGAAAAATAAGCAAAAAAGCTGTACAGCTGGCAAAAGAAAGATTTGATGCTGTCAGGGTCAGATCCGATTTCCAAAAATTAATAATTAACCTTAAAAACTAAGATAACTATGTTTACTGATAAAATCCTGCTAATTACAGGTGGTACAGGTTCATTTGGCAATGCTGTGCTGCGCCGATTTTTAAATTCTGAAATTAAAGAAGTCCGCATTTTCAGCCGTGATGAGAAAAAACAGGATGATATGCGGCAATTCTATAGCAACGAAAAAATAAAGTACTATATCGGCGATGTAAGAAACTACGAAAGCATTAACAGCGCCATGAAAGGTGTTGATTTTGTTTTCCATGCTGCAGCTTTAAAGCAGGTACCTTCGTGTGAGTTTTTTCCAACAGAAGCAGTAAGGACAAATGTGCTTGGATGCGAAAACGTTCTGAATTCCGCGCTGGATAACAAGGTAAAAAGAGTTATAGTTCTGAGTACCGACAAGGCAGTCTACCCTATTAACGCCATGGGAATGTCAAAAGCTCTCAGCGAGAAAGTTATGATTGCCAAATCTCGAAGTCTTACTAATCACGATATGGTATTTTGTGGAACAAGGTATGGGAATGTCATGGCTTCAAGAGGTTCGGTTATCCCACTTTTTGTAGAACAGATTAAAAAAGGGGCTCCGTTAACAATTACCGATCCTAAAATGACCAGATTCATGATGACTCTTGATGGAGCAGTCGACCTTGTGATTTTTGCGTTTCAGAACGGTAAGCCTGGTGATATTTTTGTTCAGAAAGCGCCAGCATCAACCATTGAGGTTCTGGCACAGGCATTAATCGAATTGTACAAAGCAAAAAATCCTATAAGGATAATTGGAACCAGACACGGTGANAAACTTTACGAGACTCTCGTTAATCGTGAGGAACTGGCTAAAGCTGTAGACCTTGGTGATTATTACCGGATCCCTGCAGATACNCGTGACTTAAACTATAATAGATTTTTTATNGAGGGAGAAACTCAGATAGCTCAAATGGAAGAATATACNTCTCATAATACATACAGAATGAGTCTGGAAGAGACAAAAGATCTTTTATTAAAGCTNGACTCAATCAGACAGGATGTCGAGAATCTCGGGTAACATACTATTATAGTAAGACTTAGNAAAGTAAAGTGAAGAATCTGCGTCCNAGAAATATTTTAATCACATCATCAAATTTTCCTAAAGGTTCAGCTGCCGCNAANTTNCTGAATCTNTTTTGCAAAGGACTGGTCCATTCCGGATCAGATATTGAGGTTTATATTCTAAAAGGATATTTTCATGCAGGGCAAAAAATTAATGAATCAAAAAAGAATGTCACTGATTATGGTGTGCGATACACATTTCTGAGCTTTGTCAACAGGTCATCAAATAAGCTGATAAAAATTGTAGGTGATATTTATGGAATTTTTTCCCTGATCTGCCTTCTTATATCTCTCTTCGGACACCGGAAAAGGACAACAATATTCGCTTATAATAATGAAATACACCACAGCCTTTTACTCAATCTGTACTGCAAACTGGCAGGAATCAGACTGGTAACTTTTGTCCCGGAGTACTATGATATTTCTGAGTTTTCTGGCAATGTGTTTCATAAACTAAGATGGTACGGATTCCTGCTAAATTTTCATTATGTAAACAGGCTTTCAGATAAGTTGATAGTTTTCAGCAGTTATATCAAATCCAGGTATGTCGAGAAAGGGTTTCCAGTCAGCGACATTTTAATACAGCCGAACCTGACTGATTTTGATTTCTGGTACAAAGAAGAAAACAACCTTATTTATTCGGTTGGTTACAGTGGTACTCCTTATAAAAAGGACGGAATTGAGGATCTTTTATCAGCGATAGGGATCCTGAAGAAAAACAATATTGAAGTAAGTTGCCTGATAGTTGGAGATGTTGTAAATGAGAAATCAATTATTCCTTCATTAATTGCTTTTTGCGAAAACCTTGGGATAAGAGACTTAATCACATTTACTGGTCATGTGACGATAGGAGAAGTCAGAGATTGGCTGAACAAATGTGAAATTCTAGCTATCACTAGGCCAAATATTGTTCAGACAGTAGCAGGATTCCCGACTAAGATTGGTGAATATTTTGCATGTAGAAAAACGGTTCTTTCTACAAGAATCGGTGATGTGGCTAATTATTTCAACGACAGGGAAGAAATCATATTTGCGGAATCTGATAATCCGCAATCAATAGCAGACAACATTAAATGGATATTAAATAACAAGGAAGAAAGCAGAAGAATAGCCTTGAACGGTTTTATAAAAGCTCAGGAATGGCTGGAATACAGGAGCAAAGTTAAAAGCATGATGGAATTTGTCAGAAAGTCATAACACTTCAGGGACAAGGCATATTTAACAAGGGTTGTGGAAAAGGAAATCTTAAGTGTAGGCCATATGCAATTTCCGCTTGGACAGGCTCAGGTCCAGCGACAGCTTCTGATGGCAAAAGCAATAATTCTTGAAGGAATTAAAGTAACTGTTCTATGCCGATATGGGATTCACAGCAAATCAGACGGAATTAATAAAGAAGGCTTTTTTGAAGGTGTCCATTATATTTACTGCTCAGGAACATCCATTCGTCCTGAAGGAATTATTAGGAGAAATATTCTGAAAATTAAAGGATTAATAAATGAATACAAATATTACAGGCAATACTCCAGGAATCATAAACTGGCAGGTGCACTGGTAAGTACCAACAGGTTTTATAATATCCTTTTCTATTATCTGCTTGGAAAGATATTTAAAACCACGACTGTCGTTGATAATGTAGAATACTGGACTTCAAATAAAGACATAAAAGGATGGAAACGCCTGGATAAATATTTGTATGATAAGTTCTATTTTCTTTTTGCAGATAAAATTATTTGTATTAGCGATTTCTTAATTTATAAAGTCGGCGATTCAAAAAAAGCTGATGTTTTAAAAATACCCTCGATTACAGATTTTGATAAGTTCAGTATTATTGACTCTTCCAGATTAGTAGAAGGAAAATATTTCTTGTTCTGTGGTTCAAAGGCTTATTTCGAGATCCTCGACTTTGTAATCTCCTGTTTTGAGAAGCTTAACAGTGACAATATAAGACTGGTTTTAATAACTCAGATTACCAATAATCTAAAAAGCCGATTAGAAAAAAGTCAAAAAAGGGAACAGGTTTTGGTAATGGAAAATATCCCTTATGAAAATCTTGTAAATCTTTATAAAGGAAGTGAGGCTTTGATGATTCCAATGAGGAACAACGATCAGGATAAAGCCCGGTTCCCTCACAAAATCAGCGAATATTGTGCAGCACACAGGCCTATTATAACAGGTATGGTGGGAGAGATAAATAATTATTTCAACAGATCCAATGCTTATCTATGTTATGGATTTGATATCAATGAATTCACAAGTGCCATGGAAAGCATAATTTCAGATCCTCAACAGGCAGACATAATAGCTACAAACAGTTATCAGACAGGGCTTTTAAATTTTAATTATAAATCTTATTCAAGAGCTTTGGTCAGCCTGTTCAACTAAGATGAAGATTCTTCAATTTATATATGAACTTGTTCCGGGGGGAGCAGAACGTTTTGTGGTGGATTTGACAAATGAGTTAGCTAAAACCTGTGAAACATCTCTTTTTACTTTACGTGATGATACAATTGGGAATAAGGGATTTTATGTACCTGAGATCAGCAATAAAGTCACCTATGTAAATCTTAAAA
>WSSedA1B2DRAFT_1000203_pt1 | contig 12394 bp, 8 predicted proteins | sample WetSurSiteA1Bulk_FD_9465 | JGI IMG/M metagenome (IMG submission 9465) | reverse complement strand
TCCCATAGAATCTTTTTGATCCGCCTGTAAAGACTACCTGATTTGATTTCTGCGGAAGATCATCTGACTTATAAATCTTTAATACCTGGTAGTTTATGCCGAGTTTTGAAATGATTTGCTTTGTCCTGGCTGATTCAGGATCGGGTGCCAAATATATTTCAGGATAAACATTTGAAAATGAACTCTCTATTTTTATTGTGTTGTTTCTTCCCACTTCTTCAGGCTGGATTATCAGGTCTTTATTGTTATTATCAAGCGGAATTGTAAAATCAAAATTCCCATTCTTATCAGTCCGGGCATATTGAAATGTTGCATGCTTGCCTGGCATAGAGAGAAAAAGATACCTGCCTTCATCCGGAGCCTGAGTATTTTTTTTTAAAAGCTTTCCATAGATATAATGATTTGCAAGTCTCCTTCCTATATTTTATCTGTGGTCACATCAGCAGATAATATAGTGTTCCAGTTAATCCAGTTGCTTTTTATGGCAGAAAGATAATTATCCAGTGTCCCTGCAGGAATATTATCAATGCCATTCTGGAGAATCTCGTCAGGGATTGCCCCAAACTCCGATCCGAAGATCATGTATTCTGCTATATCAGCAAAAGTCATCTCATCTTTCGGAGTTATCGAAATACTTAAATTTTGAAAATTCCCTGCCTCAACTGATGCATTTTTTATCCCGATATCAAGAGATAATTTGTCCCTGACCTTAATACTGTCCGGTGAAGTCAGAGTCACAGCACTGGTCTTCTTTGACGGTGTATATAAATATAGTTCGGTCAAAGGTTTACCTGAAGCATTAAATAAAGTAATTTGATTTATTCCTGGAATAAGCAGTTTTCCAGGAAGGTCAATAAAATAATTTTCGTCAGTTAAATTCACTGAACGCTTTATGTTAATATTACCGCGGGTCTGAACAAACAGGTAATAGACATTTCCTTCCCTTGAACGAAAATTCTGATTGGTATTGATACTTAATTTAACATTTTCCGTATCCTGCTTAATAATTTTGACAGTTAATCCTGATACAGTCGTTAACGATCCGGCCGATTTTTTTATTTCTCTAAGACGGGGTACAGAAAAACTTGAATTCTTGTTATTAAGAACATTGTAGATTAACAGCCTCTTGGTGAAACAGTTATATGGCAGGAAATTCTTCATCCAGTTTGTGTAAGCCCTGATAGTATAATATCCGGAACTTAAAGTGTCAGAGAGATTTATGCTTCCCGGTCCGGCAGCATTGTCGAGCATAATTCGTTTTTGTGCCACCGGCCTGTTTTCGGCATTCAGAATTTCAACATAGACAATCTTGCTGCTGTTGGATGGCTTTAAGCTTTGCCGGTCAACAAGATAAGCTTCAAACCAGATATCTTCACCTGCAATGTACTCCTGCCTGTCGGTATGGACATAAATTTCTTCCCTGGGAAACGAATTGCAATAATTATTAAACTTTTCAGAAAGTACATCCAGAAGATTTTTCTGTACCTGACCCTCCATGTTAAACGGGAATAAGCAGAATAGAATCGAACTAAATAATAATGCAGGAAATCTTGCCATATACCCTTTTTGAATTTTACTATTTATAATCAGTCCAGAAATCCGGTTTTGTTGTTGTTCCTCTTACGGTGCAGTCAGCACAACCCTTAGTATAAGTAGTCACTTCCCACCCCTCTTCCTGGTTTTCAACGATTACCCATACGTAGACGTTCAGGCCTTCGAGGGGTGCGCCATAAGCAACAGTATCGGCAGGGCATTCACGGTAAAGGTTTACAAGTCCTCTGAAATTTTCATCTATATAAATTCTTTTGGAGGTTCTGGCTGAAACGCTGAAATATCCCAGAACCTGTTCTGCCGGATCTTCGACACAGAGCATGTTACCGGGGATCGTGGATGGAATAATATCATAAAGACCACCGATGTCCTCAGAAATGTTTTGAAGCTTTTCCCAATAAGTGAATTCATCTTCATTGAGTGAATACTGATTCACCAGAATACTATATCTTACATCAAGTCTGTCAGTCTCATTTGAGATAAACTTCAGCGGGTACCGGGTTACCTTGTCCACTGAAAGAACTGAAGTATTTTTGATATTGATTTCATTTGAATTACTCGATATCCAGCATGTTTGGTTAGGAACAAAATAGGGAAGCTGGAATTTCCAGGTTTCCACATAATCCCACCTGTAAAATTTACATTTTTCCTGCGAATCATGTGTATTCAGATAAACCTGGCAGCCATCTTCCGGAGCTGTGTCTTCAGTCTTTTCCTGAATTATAACCTTTTCATAATATAAACTGTCGATAGCCGGAACAGCCCTCAGCTCCATCGGCATCGATTCATAAGTATGACGAGTCGAAGTTGAATTGTTTGTATTTATATGCAATGTGTATTTACGTCCTACTACTCCTCTAAAAGTTGCTTTGTCAGTAAGATATGTTCCAGCAGTTGATGATTCGCTAAGATGGTAAGTGTTGCCCAGATCATCAGTAATTGAAATGGTACATCCCTTAAGAGGTTTTATAGTTGCTGCTTTTCCCAGAGGCATCGACCTTGATAACCTGACAGTATATGCTTCAGGCTGGTCTGTAATCAGCCCCTCAACCACCAACAGGTCAGGATCTTCGTCAGTATGGGGAACAAATTCTGTAATACAACCGCCAACAATCAGAAGAAATAATGACAATACTATATAACTTATTGATTTCATGATTTTAAAAGTCAAAATTAAAGCTCAGCGACGGAATTGCTTGCCCGAAAACAGAAAGTTGATACCCATTTACTGCTTTGTTCTCATTTTTAAAATAGACGGAATAAACATTTTGCCTGCCCAATAAATTATAAACTGAAAGGATCCAGTGGGGATTTGCTATCTTATGTGATCTCAGGTTACCATTGAGAGTCACTGAGAGGTCAAGACGCATATAGTCAGGAATCCTGTATTTATTTCTTTCTGAATAATGAATCAGCAGTTTGTCACCCATATAATAGATAGCGATAGGATAGGTTATTGGCCTTCCTGTACTGTAGACATAATTGCCGGAGAAGCTGAATCTCCTGGAGAACAAAAAATTAAATGTAGCAACAAGATCATGGGGTTTGTCAAAGTTGGCAGGAAACCATTCACCATTGTTAATTATTTCATCATTGAATTTTCCTGTACTCTGTAGCAAAGTTCTCGAATATGTATAACCAAGGCTCCATCTTATCCTGCCTTCATCTTTTTTCAGTGACAATTCAAGTCCATATGCTTTCCCCTTTACATTAGCAAGGTCTTTCTCAATATTATCTTCCATGATCAGGTTCGTTCCGCCTTTATAGTCCAGCATATTCTGTATCTGCTTGTAATACACTTCCAGTGAGGTTGCAATACTGTTGTTAAACAGCATCTGATAGAATCCCAGTGCAACCTGGTCACCTACTTGTGGTTTAAGGTAATAATCTGCCAGCTTCCATGTGTCGGTGGGAGAAATGGAAGTGGTGTTTGATAACATATGGATGTACTGTCTTGTCCTGTTATAGTTTATTTTAAAAGAGCTCCTGTCAGAGGTTCTGAAGTTAAGAGAGACTCTAAACTCAGGGCCCCAGTATTTTTTATAAGATTCATTTGATTGAAAATTAAGGGTATCGGTCACTGTCGATATGCTTTTTGTAAATTCCGGATCGTATATAAGAACCGTCTTTGGTCCATATGCAAAAAATGAAGATATTCTTACACCCGCATTTATCGACAGATAATCCGTAAGAATAAATTTATCATCAATATAGGCTGCTGCCTCCAGCGCTTGTTCCCTCTCAATTGTTGTTGGTACTACAAGTGAGGAATCACCTGAAGGTTGATAACTGCCTGGTAAAATGGAATACCTGGTCATATCAAGCCCGTAATTAATTTCATGCCGGCCCTTATACCAGTTGAAATCTGCCTTGAAACCTGTACTGTTTACCTTGTGCGATAAAACGAAACCTTCCTGAGGTATGCTTTCGCTCGATACATCATATTTGTAATTGCTGTTATTTATCGTAAATACGGAGAAGAACCTGCTGTTGAAGAAGTGGCGCCACCGAAGAGCAATGATGTTATTATCATAACTGTAAACTGTGTCGGAGTTGAATTTGAATGAATCATGGCTAAGGTATGAGGAAACATCAATCTTGTTATTCTTGTTAATATCGTATGTAATCTTGCCGTTGAGATCGTAAAATGATGCCCTGCTGTTACTTATGAACGGATCATCGATCATCTTCAGTATGTAATTTGAATATGTTGTCCTGCCGGTCAGAATATAGGTAAGAGTATCTTTCTTAATCGGACCCTCAACCATTAAGTGGGCAGTGATGGGACTTATTCCTGCATTACCGGCAAATTCATTCCTGTTACCCTCTTTTGATGTGATATCGAGTACTGAAGATATTCTGCCCCCGTACCGTGATGGTATTCCTCCTTTATATAAAGTAACATCCCTTATGATATCAGAATTGACTGCTGAAAAGAAACCAAACAGGTGAGAAGTATTATATACAGGGGCTCCATATAACAATATCAGATTCTGATCGGAAGAACCTCCTCTGACACTAAAACCGGCAGAGCCCTCTCCCACCGACTGGACTCCGGGAATCAACAATACACTTTTAATAATATCTGATTCACCCATTGAAGTCGGGAGTAATTTGAATGATGTAATATTTACCTTCTCGACTCCTACTTCGTAACGATGAAAGATCACATTTTTCTGTGCTGATATAACGGTTTCCTTCAAAGGAATAAGCATACTGTTCATTTCAACATTCAATTCGCCCGATCCGTAAAGGTTTACATTTACTTGTTTTTCTTTCATACCGATAAATGAAAACTGCAGTAAGTGGACTCCCCTTGGCAATGTTAAAGTATAAAAGCCATATTCATTTGAAATTTTTCCTGCTGAAAGCTTCTGGACATACACAGTAACACCGGCCACAGGCTCCTTTGTATCTCTGTTGGTTATATACCCTGAAATTGTCACATTACCAGGCTTATACCTGTCAGCAGGATTTCCTACATCGACAAATATGTTCGCCGAAAGCTCCTGCCTGTTTTGAGAATCATAAAATTCGGTCGGTGCAATATAGTTCTGATCCCCTGATTTCGTAGCCTGGGAGACTTTAACTGCAAAATTCTTGGTAATCACCACATTCCCCGACCCATCAATGTAATAAAAGAGTGATCTATCCCTGAAAATGAGATCCAGGAATTCCGTCAATGACCTTATACCAGGATAGTCCCCGGGACGAAGGTCTTTTACCCAGTCATCTTTAAAGAAAAATCTTAAGTTTAAATTGTTTTCGGCTTTAACTACAAATTCATTAAAGGAGATATCCTTATAATCCCATGTAATCTGCAGTTTATCCTGTGCCTGCAGTACATGGGATATAAACAAAATAATGATAAGAAGAGGAACCTTAAGTTTCATCTTTGTACTAAATACTAATGACGAAGTTTGTCGTAATATTCAACTACNGGTATGAAGCTTTCAGGAACTTTTTTTGAAAGCTTTATTTTATTGCTTCGTATAAAATTATGCAGTTGTTGTTTTTGATCTTTAAATAGCTTCAGAAATTCCATTTTGGAATCTACCTTGTATATTTCATCACCTTTCTTAACAAATACCTTGTTGATCTGATTAAATAAATCATATTTGTTTTCCACAGCCAGAAGAAGTATCTCCTTCCTGTATTTGACATATAATGATGTGCCTCCTTCATACAGGACATTAACGTAACCCGAGAGAGTATTAACTGAATCAGCTTCAAACTTTTTGAAATTATAGACATTTTCATTGAAGTCCATACTGAAAAAATCCACCATTTCCTTGTTCAGCTGAATAATAATCTTATGATCAGTAATCATTATCAGCTCATCGTCATAAATATCATATTTGATCTGAAGATCATTAAACTTCCTGCCTTCAATTGTAACGTTTCCAGTCAAAAATTCAGGGGAAAAAAGGAATTGATCTCCCTTTATTTTATAATAAATATTTCGCCAGGCCTTGCCATTATTAAGGATCTGTATATCAATAGTGTCATCTCCTCCAGTGACGACAGCAGAAGAAACTTCCCAGTCGCTTGCCACGCAAGGTTCACAATTACCATAAAGGAATACAACAGAAAATAACAAAAAAAAATGTCTCATGAGGCTATTCATAAGAAGGTTTCTTCAGGTTTGGAAGAATTTTAAATCTGGTTCTTAAGGCTGTTGTCAAAAAAAAGTTCCCGGGATTTTTGATCAATAGACAATCGGCGTGAGTAAAATATTCCGGTAAGATACTTTTCCATGGTCGCCCTGAAGGTATATGGGTCCGGGGGAAAAGACATCGGATTTGATTGCACCTCCTGTTGGGCCATAGATCGGCTGATTATCAATTATTTTAACTCCATTAAGTATAACTGTTGCATGTCTCTGGCAGAGTGTAATATCCAGCGTCTGCCATTCCCCGGCAGGTTTTTCTGCTGCTGAAGTTGGTTTGATGCGGCTGTAAACAGCACCCATATTGTGAGGATCAAGCTCTTTTTTATAAGAATCAACAACCTGTATCTCATACATACCGCGCAGATAAACACCACTGTTATTTCCGGCAGGAACATTAACCTCCAGCTTCAGGTTAAAATCCTCAAATTCGTCTACAGTTCTAAGATTTCCATAGCTTATATGAGGAGAGCCCTCTTTCTGAACAGGATCATTTACCAGAGCACCATCAACAACTTTAAATCCATTAACCTGCTTCTCATTTATTAGTTTCCATCCGCTAAGATCTTTACCATTGAACAGACTTATGGGTTTTCCGAATTTAATGCTGGCCAGATCGGGTGCTGATGGCACCGGAGGAAGCTTTGTCCCTTCAAAAAGTGTAGTATCAACACTTAATCCGTTCCGCCGGGGTGATAAAAGGATACCGCTGATCTTTTCTCCAGCTTTACTAATCTCCATCCAGGATGTGACAATCTGGGTTCTTACAGGATTTTTATCCTCATCAAACTTCCTGACAACATTGTCTGACCGCTGAACCATAAGTATCCGGTCCGCTGCAAGGAAAATATCAGAAACAGGCAATACACTGCCTCCTCCCCAAAGAACATCTGCATCGAGGTAATTCTCTTCCTGCCTTACTTCAAGCCACCCAACTGAACCACCTTCAATATCGATAGTCCATTGACCGATGAATTCCGATATATCAGTCTTTTGTACAGGGACCGCACCCGATTCTTTTTTGGTGTCAGAGCATGAAGAAAGCAAAAGTGTCCCAAGCACAATAGAAAGAACTAAAAGAGTAGTTTTCATGGTTATGTTTTTAATGAGTTAAGTTTATAAGTATTTTTTGAAAAAAGATATTCAGGATTTTTCGTTTAAATTGACTAAAGATAGTGCTTATAAGAGACCATAAATGTTAAAGTTACTTAAATATATTGGTGATCTTAAAAACATAAGCGCTCTGTTTGTCGTCAGGAGTCAGTCGTGGAGGAACAATCACTGTGCTCCCTCCGGAGCTTTTCACACTGACAGGTACTGTGGAACCGAGGAGTTGTACTTTTGAGCTTCCTGTTGATTCCAGTTCATTTAGGATTATATTGTTCTTTGGCCATTCTGTGCAGATAACATATAGATCTTTGTTCTTTTTTGTGAAAAATATTTTTTCATTGACTGCCGGATTAATTGATTTATCTGTCCTGCTTCTAATGAAAGCTCTTGTATTGTATATGGCTTCCCCGTTGATTTTTAACCATTTACCTATTTCAAGCAGCCGTTGCTGCATGATTACCGGAATCGTTCCATCAGCGGCTGGCCCGATATCAAGCAAAAGGTTCCCTCCTGCGGAAACCGTTGAGACCAGAAGCTTAATCAGGTCATCAGCCGAGGAATAGCTGTCAAGGTTTTCAGCCCTGTTATAACCGAATGAGGTTCCTATACCACGGCACTCCTCCCAGGGTTTAACATTCGATTGATCAATTCCCTCTTTCTCTCCAATCAGGCCGTACTCGGTTGTAAAAATCCCGCCATGTACACTGCGGGTCTCACTTCCCCATCTGTCATTCACAACAATGTTTTCCTTTACCGGTGACTCATTGTAAAGCCATGCAAGAAACTCTTCACTTTTCCATTCCCTGCTGGTCTTGTCCCATTCCCCGTCGGTCCAAAGTATTTCGGGAGTATACCTTGTGACAAGATCTTTCATCTGAGGAATCATATGATAATCAACATATTTATTAAAATCGTTGTTATAAATGGGGTTATACCATTCATAAAGTGAATAGTAAAATCCCATATGCAGTCCCTGCTTTTTAACTGAAGCTGTCAGATCGCCGCAAAGGTCGCGATGCGGACCAATATCGACGCTGTTCCAGTTCCAGCTCTGCGCACTGGGCCAGAGGGTAAATCCCTCATGATGCTTCGAGGTAAGGACTATATATTTGGCTCCTGACTCTTTAAAAATTTCTGCCCATTGGTCAGGTTGAAACAATTCAGCTTTGAACATAGGAGCAAAGTCCTGGTACTTGAAACTGGGACCATAAGTTTTCTCATGAAACCTCTGGAAGTTTTTGTTGACCCTGGAGCTTTTAGTCAGGAGTTTGTTCCAGTACCACTCTGCGTATTTATCATATACTCCGATACTGTCCCCGGTCGGACCCCAGGAGGGTACTGAATAAATACCCCAGTGGATGAAAATCCCGAATTTTGCATCCTCAAACCACGCCGGGACCGGTCGTTTGTCAAGTGACTCCCAGGATGGCTTGTAATTCTGACCATTTATTAATGCTGCATAACAGAACAGAACGATTGAAATTAAAGGTTTAAGCATAGTTATTAAGTTTTATGGTGTGTGATCCGGGGTATGAAGTGTAAAATTCTCATAGCTTACCCCATACCCCAAACCTCATACCGCATTATTTTTCTTCCTGCATTTTAAGAAGCTCATTGTTAGATCTTCTGTTTTCAAGTATTCTGATATAATCAAGCGCAGGTTTTGTGTTATAATCCTCGTAGGATTTATTTGCCCATTCGATCGCATTATCAAGGTCACCGTTAATTTCGTTTATTATGGCCATGTTATAGCATGCTCTTCCAGCTATTTTCATATCAGGATTTGCAGTCTCCTTCTCCCATAATTTTCCCGCTTCATCCCATTTTCCGGTCTGAGCTTTTCTTTTAGCAATCTCGAAATTATCGTTTCCCTTAACGAAATAATCCCTTGTAACCCTCAGTCTGTAAGGCAGTATCCTCATTGCATATCTATTGCCGGCATTTCGGCTCACTTCCTTAATGGCATCTATACGGCCAGTCAGAGCCTCTATTGCTGCAACCGGATTGCTACCTTTCGATTTATATATCAGTGATTCAACAAAATTATACTCATCAATGACGCCATAGCCGGCAGGAATGTAAATTCTCCATCCTGTTTTAATAAATGTCTCCATTGAAACCTCAAGACCGATAACCGGAACATTCCCGAAAGGAGTCTCAATATTGCCGGTTGGTGTTGCAAATTCCACCTTGGTATCAGTGTCAAACCGTTCCAAAGCGAATAGGGCATCAGTTCCTGTAATATTACATAGACTATCAACAAGTCTTCGCGTCAGAGGAGGAGGCAATGGTCCTATTGCCGAAGCCCTGAAATTAATATCATTTATCAGTTTAACCTCACTAAATCTCTCATTAGCCTGTAACTCTTCAGATAATCCTGCTATACTCTCCCATGCGCCATCTCTGTCAAGATCAGCTCCTTCCAGCGACAGAGCCTTATCCAGATCATCAATAAGTTTGGTTTCATCGGTAGGTATGCTCCGGTTAATTATACCAACCTTTCTTAAACCTGTCGGCAATGTCACAGGTGCTGGTTGCAGAACATTAATATACAACTCGTTGGTCTTACAGGAGACCAGTACAAATGCTACCAGGATAAATACTTCATACTTTTTCATCATTCCTTCTTTTTACCTGTATAAACGGACTCCTGAACACTCTAAGTATCCTATCATGCCTTCACTTTCATCTGAGCCTTTAGATTTTATGCCCACTACAAGTCCATTCACGGTTCAGATGAAGCAATCCCGTTTAACACTTACCAAATTATCTTAATTCAACTGTCATTGCGAGTCACGCCGATGCGTGACGAAGCAATCTTTTTCACTTCTGTACCTTATTTATTCTTATATTTTTTATTGCTGCAGTTGTTTTCCATGAAGCTATTCCGAAAGGCTTTGACAATTCAACTTCAGGACGGATCGAAAGTGAATTGATGCCAATTGCAAAATCAACAACGATCTCATCATCTATCCATGCCTGTATTGCCTCCCCAGTTACCCTGATTCGTATTTTGTACCACCGTTCCTTTTCAAATTGCCGCAGTATTGTTGTCTCATTCTCTGAAGCATCCATTCCGTTTATACTGCTCAGACCCACAACTGTTCCTCCCCAGCCTCCAACTATAAAAGTGCAGGGATCCTTGCCTACCGGGAAAGTCATCCCACAAAAAAAATCAGTACCCTCTACCCTCTTGGCCTCAAGAGTAATCTCATAATCAGTAACCGGAAAATCCCCTTTCCAGGTTATCCCGGTACATCCATCGCCCATTCCTAGTATTATCTGATCCCCTGAAACATAAACCGGGCCCTGAGGTCCGAAATTTGTTATTTCCCAACCACTAAGCGTCTTACCATCAAAAAGATAGCTGCTGTCCTTTGGCTGTGATACTTCATCATTATCAGCTTTTCGTCCTTTTTGCTTATTGGAACAGCCAAATGGAACAGAGAGGATAAAAATAATGACCAGCAATATCCTGGCTTTCATTCTACGGGCGTTTATTGGATTAACTTCTACCTTGAATAAATCAAGGTGTTTTTCTATGATTTTTATTTTTTAAATATATAAAATCCCTGTGATTGATTGACAAATCATCCATTAAGGAATTGAAGATTAGAAATAATTACTGTAATTTTGGGGTATTGATTCAGAATTATGGAGCATACCTGGGTTCTTGAATACAAGATCAAAATCAACCGTTCCGGGCTTTGTTGACCTCCTCCTGGGAAATCTGTCAATATTTGATTATTTCAGATCTGTGGTATCAAATTGATACTGTCTTAATTTCATATTAATATCAGAATAACATTATGGAAAAACTTATAATAACCGGCAAAGACCTGACTGTAAATGATGTTGTAAATGTTGCACGACATGGTCAGAAAGTAGAACTTCATCCTGAAGCCANGAAAAGGATAAATGTATGCCGGGCAATGCTTGAAAAAAAGATTGTGGCTCATGAGATTATGTATGGTGTNAACACAGGTATTGGCGAATTTTCGGAAATTGTCCTTAATGACGATCAGATCAAGGATTTCCAGAGATATCTCGTTTATAATCATGCAGCTGGAATTGGAGATCCTGCTTCCATTGAGATAGTCAGAGGCGCAATGCTGGGCAGGATCAATGTCCATGCTCACGGTAATTCGGGAAATCGCCTGGAAATAACTGAGACTCTTGTTGAGATGCTGAACAGGGGTGTGACACCATTTGTCTGCCAGAAAGGTTCAGTAGGGGCATCAGGCGATCTGGCNCCTATGTCCCAGATTGCTTTATTGCTTCTTGGGGAAGGAAAGGCATATTTTAACGGAGAACTCCTGCCGGGGGCAGAAGCATTGAAAAGAGCAGGGATACCAGTCCCCGGACTTCAGGCCCGTGATGGACTGGCAGCGATAAATGGATCCAACATGCTTACGGCAATGAGCGCAATATGGCTTGTTGATGCCAACAACTGGTTGAAGCAGGCAGAAATAGCTGCATCAATGTCGCTTGAAGCACTGAAAGCCAATATGAAACCTTATACACCACTGTTGCACGAAGTAAGAGGATTTAAGGGTGCTGTCAGAAGTGCTAATGCGATCAATAAATGCATATCCGGAGGCGACCTGAAGGAAGGAAGGGTAAAATCAAAGGTCCAGGATGCCTATTCCATGCGGTCAACTCCCCAGGTTATAGGTTCAGCCCATGATATGCTGGCTTATGCACGATCGCAGGTTGAAATTGAGTTGAACGGAGTTGGTGACAATCCTGTCTTTTTCCCCGATAAAAATATACAGCTTTCTGGTGCCAATTTCCAGGGATCACCTGTTTGTGTTCCAATGGATATGGCAGGNGCCTGCATAACGATGGTTAGCGTTATGTCGGAGAGAAGAATGAACAGGATGAATAACCAGGCTCTCAGTGTCGGGCTGCCTGATTTCCTCACCAGGGGTGCCGGAATGTTTTCCGGACTTATGCTTAGCCAGTACACTGCCGATACTCTTATTGTTGAACAAAGAATTCTCTCAGTCCCTGCTTCAATTCAATCAATACCTGCAGCGGCTGATCAGGAAGATTTTGTCTCAA
>WSSedA1B2DRAFT_1000199_pt1 | contig 12494 bp, 10 predicted proteins | sample WetSurSiteA1Bulk_FD_9465 | JGI IMG/M metagenome (IMG submission 9465) | reverse complement strand
CAGGAGTGGATCGCCAAGTGGAAAGGCAAGTTCGACCAGGGGTGGGACAAAGTGCGCGAGGAAACCTTCGCCCGGCAGCTCAAGACGGGGATAATCCCTGCAGGCACCAAGCTCGCGCTCAAGCCTGTGGCGATCAAGGACTGGGACAAGCTCTCGGATGACCAGAAGCGCCTGTTCAGCCATCAGGCCGAAGTCTTCGCAGCCTATCTCGATTTCACAGATCATGAGATCGGCAGGATGCTTGATGCGGTAGCGGCGACCGGGGAAGCCGAAAACACCCTCGTCTTTTACATTGCCGGCGACAACGGCACGAGCGGCGAAGGCGGCGAGAACGGCATGTTCAACGAGTACACGTACTTCAACGGCGTCCACGAGAAGGTCGAGGATATGCTGAAGGTGATGGACAAATGGGGGTCCCCTGCGACCTACCCGCACATGGCCGCCGGCTGGTCAGTAGCCTTTGATTCGCCGTTCAGCTGGATGAAGCAGGTGGCCTCGGACTTCGGCGGCACGCGCAACGGCATGGTGGTCAGCTGGCCCAAGGGGATCAAGGCGAAGAACGAAATGCGCACGCAGTTCAGCCATGTGATCGACGTGGCGCCAACCATCCTGGAAGCGGCCAAACTGCCGGAGCCCAAAGTGGTTGACGGCACGCCGCAGATCCCGATGGAAGGCGTGAGCATGGTCTATACGTTCGACAATGCCAAGGCCAAGGAGCGTCACACCACGCAGTATTTCGAGATCGCAGGCAACCGCGCCATCTATCACGACGGTTGGTACGCGCGCACCATCCATCGGGCTCCGTGGGAGATGAAGGCGCGCAATCCCCTGAAAAAGGATGTCTGGGAGCTGTATGACCTGCGCAACGACTTCAGCCTGACGAACGACCTGGCTGCGAAGAACCCGAAGAAGCTGAAGGAGATGCAGGCGCTCTTCATTAAGGAAGGAGAGAAGTATCATGTTCTGCCTATCGATGACCGTGTGATGGAGCGCTTCAATGGCCAGGCAGTGGGCCGTCCCGACATGATGGGCGGGCGGACTTCGATAACCCTGGCAGAAGGCATGACCGGCATGATGGAGAGCGTCTTTCTCAACGTGAAGAACAAGTCCAATACCATCACGGCAGAAGTAGAAGTGCCGACAAGCGGCGCGAACGGCACCATCTTTGCCCAGGGCGGCCGCTTTGGCGGATGGTCGTTGTATGTCAAGAATGGCATTCCCGCCTACGACTACAACTTCCTCGGCCTGCAGCACTTCTCGATCGCTTCCACCAAGCCGCTTGCTCCCGGCAAGGCGACGATCAAGTTCGACTTTGCCTATGACGGTGGAGGGCCCGGCAAGGGAGGCATTGGCAACCTGTTCGTGAATGGCGAGAAAGTCGCGGAAGGGCGGATCGAACATACGCAGGCCGGGATGTTCTCGGCCGACGAGACCGCCGACGTGGGCATCGACCTCGGCACACCCGTCGTCGAGGCGATCGGGTCGGAAGCGAAGTCGCGGTTCACCGGCCATATCACGAAAGTGACGGTCGAGGTCAAACCGATGAAGGCTCCGGATAAGGCAGAGGCCGAGAAGGGCCAAAAGGAAGCTGATCATAAGAAAGCGATGTCGGATTAAATGATTCAAAAATCAGGAAGGAGAGGGTATTCTGCCCTTTCCTTCCTGATTTTTTCATAATGAATAACAGATACACCAACAACGCAAAACACCTCAATAATAAAGAAAGGACAGTGCATGTGAAATCAGAAAGAGGAGTTTTCGATATTGCGGTTTTTTTATAGTGGCAGTCACGATTTTTTCCTGCTTTATCAGCAATGCAGAAGCCGGGCCTCGAGGCGGCAGAGCATTTGAAGGCCCACGGGGTGGCGAAGCCGTTGAAGGTCCTCGTGGAAACGTTGCAGTTGAAGGGCCCCGGGGTAATGTTGCGGTTGGCACTCGATACAATATTCTTCCAGGTTCAGCGAGAGTTCTCATTGTGGGAGATCGAACTTACTACGTAGACGACAGCGGCGTTTATTATTTGCCATGCGATGATGATGATACGGTATACTGTGTTGTTACTGCCCCGTAATGACCGACTAATTGCAGTATTCATATTGCGTCTTTGCCGGTTATCTCTGAAGGGGATAAAGGGTAAGTGTTGATGAGTAACGGATCAGAAAATATACAAACAGTCTGCGAAGCACAGGGTATTCATGTCGTAGCGAAACCCATCGGCCCGGTCTGCAATCTCAACTGCGCGTATTGTTTTTATCTGGAGAAGCAGGCGCTTTTCGGTCCTTACGAAAAGTACAGGACGTCCGATGACGTCCTCTCCGCATTCATAACCAATTACATTACTTCTCAACCGACCCCTATTGTTGAATTCGTATGGCAGGGGGGGGAGCCCACTCTTTTAGGAGTAGATTTCTTCAGGAGAGTGATCGAACTCCAAAATCAGTTTTCAGGGACAAAAAGTATAACTAACTCTTTCCAGACCAACGGGACACTACTTACAGATGAATGGTGTGCCTTCCTGAGGAAGCACAACTTTATGGTAGGCATCAGCCTTGACGGTCCAAAAAAAATCCATGACCGCTATCGCAGGGACCACAAAGGCAAAGGTAGTTTTGACAGGGTTATGCGCGGGCTAAGACTTCTTCAAAAATACAAGGTTCAATTCAATGTGCTTGCCTGTGTTGCCCGTGAAACCGCTAAACACCCGCTTGAGGTATACCGTTTTTTGAAAGATGAAGGAGTTGAGTTCATCCAGTTTTCGCCGGTGGTGGAGCGCTTGCCTGATTCATCGAGCACGCAGATAGGTCTGCGACTTGCAGGCCCAACAGCGTTAGACAAGGAGGAGCAGCAGACTGAGGTCACTCCATGGACTGTTATCCCTGAAGAATACGGCAACTTTCTGATCAACATCTACGAAGATTGGGTGCACCATGACGTGGGCAAGGTTTTCGTAATGAACTTTGAGTGGGCGCTTAATGCCTGGATTGGCAACCCTTCGCCTGTATGCATACACGCAAAACAGTGTGGCCGTTCGGTCGTCATCGAGCATAACGGCGATGTCTATGCCTGCGACCACTGCGTATATCCGGATTATAGGCTCGGCAATATCAGGACTGACAAGCTCTCAGATATGGTGGAGCGATCTCTGCAATCCGGCTTCGGTGTCTCAAAAGAAACAGCGCTGCCAAAATGGTGCAGGGAATGTAAAGTGCTGGCTGCCTGCCAGGGAGGATGCCCCAAGCACCGATTTGCAAAAACCTACTACAACGAAACAGGACTCCATTATCTCTGCGAAGGTTATAAAAAATTCTTTCTCCATATCCGGAAATATTTACATGCTATGACTCAATTGCTTGGAAATGGTCTTCCTGTATCATATATAATGGATGCAGTAAAAGGGCCGCTGGTAATAAAGTTGGATGAACAATAGATTGTCACCGGGAATGCTGAGACTGGATGTATAATAATTATAAACCCGGAGCAGAGCTTCGGATAATTCTTTGATTTAAAAGGGAGACTGAAATGAAAAAACTTAGTAAGGGTATGAGAATTATTTGTGTTATTGTTACCATCTGTTTCTCGTTGGCAGCAGCTTCTGGCTGCGCTACTAAAGGGCAGACAGGCGCTCTCGCAGGAGCAGGTGCAGGCGCCCTTATCGGCGGACTTGCGAACTCAGGTGGCTCATGGGGAGCCACAGCGCTGATAGGCGCAGGAGTCGGAGCCGGGGTTGGATATCTCATCGGCAACGAACAAGATAAAAAGGATGCTGAGAATCGCCAAAAGACAACTGAAGGCGAGTTAAAACCCCTTGCCGGAACAACCTGGCAGGTCATCAGCATTAACCCGAAGCCGGAGAAGGTCTATAAATCGATCGTTGCAAAGTTCAAACGTAACGGGTATGTTGTTACCACAAAGACGAATATGGAAGGGGACATTGAGACCGTCACAGAAAAATACCGCGTTGTAGGATCAACGCTTATCCTTAACAAACAAGACTACATACAGAATATGCAATTTAAAATTGACGGCAAAAAACTGATTATTGATTACGGAAACAGGAGCGCTGTGCTGCAACGCATCAGTTGAGCTTACAGTCTTTTTCCTGTGTTTTATGGCAACATATAAAAACCAAAAAATAAATTCAGAGAGGAAAGAAAGATGAAAAAGATGATGGTTGTGATTATGAGTTTATGTGTAGTCATGCTTATGGTTGGTTTTGCTTTTGCCGAAGAGAAGGGTCCGGTCGAGATAGTGGCTGATGGCTGCAGTAAAGAGATTAATACATATTGTAAAGGGGTTACTCCCGGAGAGGGGCGAATCCTTGCATGTATCTTCGCATATCAGGACAAGCTTTCGAACCGCTGTGAGTATGCGCTCTATGATGCAGCAGCCCAACTTGAGAGGGCTATTACCGCGCTCACCTATCTCGCAAATGAATGCAGGAACGATCTTAAGACATTTTGTTCTGATGTCAAACCCGGAGAGGGGCGGCTCATAAACTGTATTGATAAGAATATGGAAAAGGTCAGCAGCCGCTGCAAACAGGCGATTAAGGATGTGAGCAAGAAATAAAAAAGGATGAGAATAGTACCGCAGTAAGCTTGTCGAGCAGATCCAGGCACAGGAACGATTCGTGAGGGCAAGCAGTGGAGACGCGCGTCTTGCGCGTCTCCAGTATAACGGGGGGTATTCGCCATATTCGACAGTACTCCAGGCCGAACAGCAGTTTTCCCTTCAGAACTCAATTATGCCCAGTACGGCGCCGCGCTCCTCGTTTCTTTTGTGAACATCTACAAAGCTATGGGCAGCGGATGGATAACTGAGGCCGAACAATTGACTGTGCAGCAAAATGACAATAAAGCTGGTAATAAAAAATAACTATGGGGGTCATAACTAATGAAGAGCATTAAATTATTCGTTTTGCTTCTGATAAGTGCTGCATTCCTTTTTGCTTCATGTACCACCACAACAGTGATGACCGATGTTTGGAAAGACAAGACCTATAAGGGTAAGCCGCAGAAAATCGCTGTTATCATGGTTGCCAAAAGTCCGGAGAGGAGAAATCTGTTCGAAGACCGGTTTTCTGGTGAACTCGAAGCCCGCGGTAACAACGCATTCCAGAGTTATACAATTATTCCCATGGAGCAATTACGTGACAAAGAACTGGTGGAATCGAAGATAAGAAGCTCGGGCGCGGATACTGTTCTCATTTCAAGGCTTGTCGACACTAAGACGATTGAGTCCTATAATCCCGGTATGATTTACGTAGTTCCGGATTCTTACAACGACTGGTGGGGCTATTACGCTATTGTTTTTGCCGATCATGGGTATACAGGCAACGTGGCGGTTGCGTATGTAGAAACGAATGTATACGACGTGAAGACCAAGAAGCTGATCTGGTCCGGCCATTCGAAAACAGAGAGGACCGAAGGTGAACAAGAATTGATAACTGCGTTTATTAAGGTCATGATCAAAAAGCTGGCCTCAGACAAGATCATAAAGTGAAGGATCAGCAGGTAAATATATCTTTCTGTGTTTATATGAATGAAGACCCGAAAATAAATACACCCCCTCCCCTATGAGGGATACGTGCAAGAATAAGCGATGGATCATCCAGCCATAATCCTTATCCTCGGGGCTATACTGATTTTCAGCTACGGTCTTGTATCGCAGCTTGCGGAGCGGTCCCCTGTCACGGCCCCAATGGTCTTCGTTTCAATAGGGATACTCGCAAGCCCTTTGGGGATTGGCATACTCTCTGTAAAGGTCGATGCTGCTTTGGTGCAAATAATTGCAAGTGTCACTCTCGTCCTCGTCCTCTTTGTTGACGCTTCCACCATATCAGTGCCTTCCCTTATCCGCGAACGCCGCCTTCCGATGCGTCTTCTCCTCATTGGATTGCCTCTCACAATGTTCTTCGGAACGATTGCTGGATTATTAGTCTTTCGGGATATGCGTGTTTGGGTCGTCCTGCTCATGGCATTTATTCTCTCCCCGACCGATGCGGCCCTCGGCCAGGCTGTAGTAACAAACCCTGCTATACCTGAAAGGATACGGAGGGCGATCAATGTTGAGAGCGGGCTTAACGACGGTATGGCATTGCCGCCGATACTCGTATGCATTGCGGCATTGTCTGAAGCCGGCACCGGGGATACAGGAACCCATTACTGGATAAACTTCACGCTGAAGCAATTGATACTGGGTCCTATTGCAGGCGTCTTCGTGGGTTGGTTTGGCGGACTGATAGTTGATAAGGCTTCCCGTGCAGGATGGATGAATGAAACCTACCAGAGGTTGTCATCAGCGTCATTGGCCGTTATTGCCTATGCCTCTGCTGAGGCAATGCGCGGGAACGGATTCATGGCGGCTTTTTTCAGCGGCCTCGCATTGGGCACCCGTACTCCTTCTGTACGCGAGCGTATCCATGAGTTTGCAGAGGCAGAAGGACAGCAACTCGCTCTTTTTATTTTCTTGATGCTCGGTCTCATTATGGTCCCGTTAACCATACAATACTGGGACATACGCGCCTGGCTATATGCCCTCTTAAGCCTAACCGTGATCAGGATGATCCCGGTTGCTCTGAGTCTGATTGGCTCCAACTTAGACCGGGGCTCTGTCGGTTTTATAGGATGGTTTGGTCCGCGTGGAATTGCTTCGATCCTGTATCTGCTCATAGTCGTCGGACGCATAGGGAAATCCGGATACGAGTATATGCTGTCTGTCATCGTCCTGACTGTCCTTCTCAGCGTTTTTCTCCATGGGATTTCCGCTGTACCACTTGCACATAAATATGGCCGGTATGCTTCAAAAATTGGGTTGATGGCTGAAGAAAATAGCACAGAAAAAACAGGCTTATAATATTCTGCTTCTCTCTCAGGAATTGGGCGTGTGTATAAGCACGCGCATGAGTGCCATTCTGTTCTCGGCACCGATTTTCTTGTAAATACTGCTGAGATGGTCTTTAATAGTCTGCTCAGATATCTCCAGCTCCTCTGCAATTTCGATGTTTCTGAGACCATCAACTACTCGCCTGAGTATATCACTCTCGCGCCTTGTCAGCTTGAATTGCTGCCGGATCTCATTTATGTTTATCTTATTGGAAATAGTTTCTTCAACAATAACAAGATAGACAACCGGATCAGGTTTGTCGTTTATATAGATTCTGAATATCCAGTTGCTTGGAGAATCATCAAACTTCTTGGAAAAACAAATTTCACCGGGAAATAATTCGCCCAGTTGTCCTTTGTCAATAGCGTCGTAGATTCTCTTGTTTATATTTGTTATCTCCACAGGAAGTTCAAAACGGCTGAGAAAGCTGTTTGCCTTTCTGTTACTGTAAAAAATACTTTTCCGGTTAAAGATAATTAACCCCATCGGACATTTGTCTAATATGAAATCCATATATTCATTCATCAATCTATCATTCTCCGGTTAATTGTTATATATATATCATTTGTAGCATAAAAAATATGCCTTTTTTAGGCAAACTATTTTTTCACTTTTGTATATTTTTACCCTTTTTTGCCTTCTTGAGAAGTTTGCTTATTTCTTCAGGGGACAAAGGAAGGCTAAATATATTCCCCTGAAGTTCATCACATTTGAGAGAACGTATAATCCGCATCTGATCCTTTTTTTCCACACCTTCAGCTACTACCTTCATATTCAGCGTATGGGCTAAAGCGATGATCGCCCTAGCGATAACCTCGTCTGTAGGGCTGAATGAGACCGAAGATATGAAAGGCTCTACAATCTTCAGCTTGTTTATGGGGAAATATTTCAGATAACTGAGGGATGAGTAACCAGTCCCAAAATCATCGATAGAAATATTCACACCTATCTTCCTTAACACTTTGAGTGCCTTAACAGTACGCTCCAGATTTTTTAAAAAGATACTCTCTGTTAATTCCAATTCGAGGAATTCCGGTTCAAGCCCGGTATCTTCGAGCACTCTGCTTACGATATGGGTTATGTCTTTTTCATGAAAATGCCGGGAAGATATATTTACTGCAACACGAAGAGGTTTGAAACCAGCATCTTGCCAGGCTTTATTTTGTGCACAGGCTGTGCGTAAAACCCATTCACCGAGTGGCACTATAAGGCCTGTTTCTTCCATCAAATAAATAAAGTTCTTTGGATAAATTAATTTACTCCCTGGCTTCTGCCAGCGAACAAGGGCCTCCAGGCCGATTATTAGTCCGGTTCTGAGATCAATCTGTGGCTGGTAGTGCAGAAGGAACTCTTTGCGTTTAAGGGCGAGCTGCAAGTCATTTTCCATCACCATTCTCTCAAACGCCCTTTCGGTTAAGGCTGGTGAATAGAATTGATAAGTGTTCTTCTCAAGCTCCCTTGAGCGTTGCAAGGCGGTATAAGACGTATTGAGAAGGGCCTTTGCATTATCTCCGTCGTTTGGATAAACGCTGATCCCGATATTGACTGAAATGAACAATTCCTGTTTTTTGAGATTAAATGGCGACTCGAGGGATGTGAATATCTTTCTTGCTATTAAGGCAGCGTCTTCGGCATACCTGATTTCCGGAAGCAAAATCATGAACTCATCCCTGCCGGGTCTGGCTACTATATCACTTTTCCTGACACAGGCCTTCAGACGTTTTGCTAAAGCACTCAATAACTTATTGCCGTAGTTCTCACCCAGTGTATCGTTGATAAGCTTTAAGCGATCGATGCAGATAAACAAAACAGCTGCTATTTTCTTATTTCGGTAAGCAAATGCGATTGCCTGTGTTAAGCGATCAAAGAAAATTTCCCTGGTTTGAAGCCCTGTCAGGGGATCATAGAGGGCAGCCTTTTGGGTCTTTATCTTCTGGGCCGTCAATTCTGATGTCCACACATAGCTCAAAAACCTCTGAGTTAAGAAAACCATAATGTTTAGTAAATGTCAATAGTCATGTAAAGATTATCTCTCAAAATTGTCCGTGGTGTAAAATGATGGGCAAATGCATCAGACATGCCGGCAGTCTGTCATCAAAATTTAATATCTCCTTAATATTCATGTAACATTCTTATCCTAAAGTATCAGCATTCATGGATTACAGGGGAAGATTGCAAAAAGAAACCATATACCCGAATCCAAATAATATCTTAAAGGAGGATGTATGAAGAAAAACCTGTCTGTGCTGGTTGCTGCCTTATGCTGCTTCCTGTTTTTCGCAGGGGTATCAATGGCAGCAGAAATCTCAGACCCTGTTCTGAAGAAGCTTGTAGAAAAGGGAGTTCTTACAAAGGAAGATGCAGTAAATGTCATGAAGGAGATGGAGAAGGATGCCTCAAAGAAAGCCCAAAAGTCTGATGAAAATATCGACAAAAAAGCATCCGAGGTTTCATCTGCGGATGGCAAAGACCTCGAAAAGATAGTTAAGGCCCTGAAAGGATTTAAATTCGGCCTCTTATGGTATCTGTCTTACCAGAATGGCGAAACAGGTGATATGGATAATGGCACAGGGTACAGCCAGTTTGCAGTTAAAAGAGGATATTTCGGAGTTACTAAGGAGCTGCTCCCCTGGTTTGATGCCCAAATGACCCTGGATGTGACAACCGTTAAAGACCCGGAGGAAGCAGGAGATCCACCGAACAATCTGGACGGATCACTCGCGATAAGGATTAAATATTTGTACGGAAAATTCAAACTTCCTGACTTTGCATTCTTTACAAAGCCTTATGTGGAAGTCGGTGCAGTTCATATGCCATGGCTCGACTTTGAAGAGCATGTAAACTTCTATCGCTGCCAGGATACTATGTTCATGGAGAGAAACGGTCTATTCAATTCAGCAGATTTAGGAGCAACCTTTGTTTCATTATTAGGCGGCGAAATGCCCAAGGAATATCAGGAGACAGTCAGCAACTACTATCCCGGCCGATATGGAAGTATGTCTGTTGGAATATATAATGGCGGCGGATATACTGCATCGGAAAAAAACCAGAACAAGCCTGTTGAGGCAAGGCTGACAGTAAGACCATTGCCTGATGTCATTCCTGGCCTTCAGCTCTCCTATTTCGGGATTTGGGGGAAAGGGAACAGTGATGCTAATAATACGTGGACAGTCAATAATGGTATGCTGAGCTTCGAACATGAATACATTGTACTTGCAGGTCAGTATTACTCGGGTAAAGGTCAGCAGAATGGTGCCAATGAGGATAAGAAAGACGGCTATTCAATTTTTACCGAAATCAAACCTCACAAAAAATTCAGCATCATCGGCCGCTATGACAAGTTCGACCCGAATACAGACAAGGACGATGACGAAAATTCAAGATACATTGCAGGCGTTGCCTATCACATAGACAAACAGCACAAGAATATGGTTCTTCTTGATTATGATACCGTAGATTATAAACAGTCCGGGAAATCTGACGACAAGAGGATACAGCTTACCCTGCAGGTCGCTCTTTAAGCCAAATAGAGAGCACTGCTAACCCTTATGCCCTCCCGGCCTTTGGGAGGGCTTTTTTTATCTGGACATATTTAAAGACTTCTCAGATGTTTTGCCATCTCTCTGCGGGCATGATCTATATTCTGGAGTTTTTTCACCCTGCTCAGTCTGATATTCAGGCGTGATGCATATGTCTCAAGCAGTTTTACTGTCTCTTCTTTTCTTGCTAGGATTTCAAGCGGGATAACCGATGTTGTCTCGATGCAATTAAGGAATTTCTCAAGAAATTCCTTTTGGTACGATCTGGTTTCTGCAAGGTGCATATCAAGGATGAAACCAGTGTCGTGGTCTATGATCATGATCGCATATGGGAAAAATGGTCTCTCACCCTCTAACACAGGAGTAGGGGCATAGAAGAAATCGATTTCCCATATTGCAGGGGTTGACTTGACAGTTTTTTTCAGCCTCTGAATCCTGACTTCATCAACTGGTTTATGGAAACCCTGATCTTTCTTCTCAGGCGGGGAAGGCTTCCTCCATTCGTCTTTCCAGGAAACCCTGCCGTTCTTTTCTCCAGCCACCCTGATCAGATACTGATTTTTNCCCGGCGCACGGAATAACTTCGCATCATCTTTGAAGCGAAGGCAGATATCGGTTGACTGCTGCAGGGCATTTGTCATATATAGAACTTCATCCCTGTTCAAAAACCATGGGAAATAACCGGGTTCGTATCTCCTGAAGACGGGCCATGCGTTTTTACCCCTGAACTTCAGACCCAGTTCATTGATAATCTCCCTGTCATCTTCCTCAACAAGTTTCCTGTTCTCAAACGAGAGCATCAGGCAGTTCTGTATGAAGAGACTGTCCAGATCATCATGCTGAATCTGACCTCTCCTGATATTCAGATAGCCCTCCAGGCCTTCAGTACCTAAATATACAGCCATTGCAAGGACCTCTCCCAGCTCACCCATAATACAGCAATAACCAACTTCACCCGTCTGCGGATTTTGAACACCGAAGATATCGGTCTCTTTCATCCATTCCCACGGCTCAATCTTCCTGAATGCTATCGCTGCATCATAGAGATTTTTCCAATCCTTGAGTGACGGTTCTGATTTTTTCATTCAAGCTTCCTTTCAGGCACAAAAATTACTATTTTTAAGTTTAACACAGCCACAGATTGCATCATATACTCCCCGATTATTTTCGTAATTTGCAGCATAAAAATTAAGTAGCTTACCTGCCCAGGTCGATAATCTCCATCCGGTAATTTGCATCCGGGTGTTTTGAGGAAGGTCCTTCTGTCATAACTACTATATCNCCTGTAATGTCATTACTTTTCAGCCACTCTTTTATATATGGTTTCCAGTTCTCCGGATGCTCTTTCTGGTGAACAGGATAGACGCCGTATGAAAACTGAAGGTTCTGACATGTTGCCTCCTGTGAGCTCACTGCAATTACCCAGACAGGCAGCCTGAAACGGCCGATGCTCCTTGCAGTGGTGCCACTGCGGGTCGGAACAAAGACCGCTGCAGGAGAGGCATATTCGAGAACCGACTCAACACTCAGGTCAATCAGTCTCGCAGGAGGAACTTTATCCTTTAAATCAATGCCTTGGAACATTTCTCTGACCGTAATCTGATGACGCTCGGGTTCTACTGCAGCTGCAATTTTAACGAGCATTGTCACTGATTCAACCGGATAACTCCCCATCGCCGACTCACCGGAAAGCATGACACAGTCAGTCCCATTGATAATGGCATTTGAGACGTCAGTTGCTTCCGCCCTTGTAGGACGTTTGTTAGTGATCATCGACTCAAGCATCTGTGTTGCAGTGATAACAGGCTTTGCCCGCATATTGGCGCGTCTCATCAGGTCTTTCTGAACTACGGCAATCCTCTCGATTGGAATCTCAACCCCAAGGTCACCCCTTGCGATCATTATCCCGTCGGCAACCTCAATAATTTCATCAATATGGTCAAGGGCTCCTGAGCGCTCGATCTTTGCAATTATGAAAGGCTGATATCCAAGGTCTTGCGCTGCCTTTCTGACTTCATGAATGTCTGAGGCATTTTCGACAAAAGACTGGCTCACGGCATCGACTCCGTT
>WSSedA1B2DRAFT_1000198_pt1 | contig 12498 bp, 9 predicted proteins | sample WetSurSiteA1Bulk_FD_9465 | JGI IMG/M metagenome (IMG submission 9465) | reverse complement strand
TTAACAAAATGAAATCAATATTGAAGTTCATAATTGTCGCAACTTTACTAAGCCTGACAATAAATGCAGAAGGCCAGATCAAGTTGGACCTTAAGAAAAAAATCGAAAACAAAGTAAACCAGAAAATTAATCAAAAAACTGACCAGGCCATTGATAAGGGAGTTGAAGGAGTAGAAGGAGGGGCCAAAGAAGATGCTAAAAAGACAGAACCGGCAAATGAGAGTCAGAAAACCGAAGGAGCCGGGGAAGGAAATCAGGCCACAGATAAGCCGGCAGGCCAGGAGCAGCCCAAGCTTGAGGCGTATTCCAAATATGATTTTATCCCCGGTGAAAAAGTTATTTTCTTCGAAGATTTCAGCCAGGATGCAGTTGGTGACTTTCCGGCATTATGGAATACCAACGGTTCTGCCGAAGTGGTTACAACCAATTTATTTCCCGGACATTGGATGAGATTTATAATGAGGGAGTGTGTTTGGACCGATGCTTTGCTCAAGTTACCTGATAATTATACCATTGAATTTGATGTGATTCCAATTGCCGGTGAGGAAAAAAGCATGGCAGGATGGAATATGCGACTAATGCAAGCCAGAAATGTTAAATCGTGGGACTCTGGTGCTGTTCCCGGACAAGGAGGATTCTATTTTTCAATCGAATATTTTGGCAGACCGGGTTATGGTACCTGGCTGTATGGGAATGAATGTGAGCAATTAAAGTTAAGTGGCTACAAAGAAGGAGAAGGGTATAAAGAAAAAGAAAACCAGAATTATCATATTGCAATCTGGGTTCAGAAAACAAGAATTCGTTTGTACCAAAATCAGGACAAGCTCTTCGACGCCCCTAAAGCATTTCCGGAAGGTTGTGTGAAACCTGACAGGCTGAGGTTTGAAAATGGCGCTGCTATGATCAGCAACATACGCATCGCAGTCGGTGCTCCTGATATGCGAAACAAACTGATGACGGAAGGCAAACTGATCACTTACGGAATCTATTTCGATGTGAACAAAGATGTGGTAAAACCGGAATCTTACGGTACGCTTAAGGAAATTGCTGCTATTTTGAACGAAGTGCCCGATGTGAAAGTTAAGATTGTTGGCTTTACTGACAGTGATGGTGCAGATGATGCCAATCTCGATCTTTCAAAAAGACGTGCGGCTTCAGTTAAAAATGAATTAGTCAAATCTTTTGGTGTGAACGGTGACCGACTCACAACCGACGGCCTTGGTGAAGGCCAGCCTGTTGCACCTAATGATACACCTGCCAACAAAGCACTTAACCGCAGAGTGGAATTTATCAAACTATAACGCGGGATAATTATATGAAATTAGTAACTTTATAATCATACTTTAAATACCGAAATGATGAAAATAAAGCTCGCGCTTCTGCTGACCGCACTTTTACTAATATCTCCCAATGTGTCAAATGCACAGATCGGGAGCAAGCTCAAAGACAAACTAAATAAAGCACTTAATAAACCTGATTCATCAGCCAATAAAAACCAGGAAGATAATCAGCAGACTGAGTCCAAACCCAGAGGATTGGGAGGATTGCTTGGAGGCAAGACTGATATTAAACATAATGATGAATATGATTTCACGGGGAGGATTTATATGGTAATGGAAGCTTACGATAAAAAGGATGTTTCAAAATCAGATTTTTATACCTATTTCAACGCCAACACTTCAAATGCAGGAATTGAAGTCAGTGTCGCCAATCCCGACAAGAAGGATGCTTCAATCCCGACCCAGTTTATTTTCGATAATGACAACAGATGCTTTATGATGCTTATGGAGAACGAAGGTTCAAAGACAGGCATAATTTCTACAATACCCAGTGATTCCGCCATGAATGCACAGGTAAAAAACCAGAAAGGCATTGAGAAAAGCCCGGCAACAATCACCAGAACAGGAAACACAAAAATGATTGCAGGATATAAATGTGAGGAATATAAAGTAGTTGAGGAAGGAGAAGATGGATATGCAAATGTCTGGATGACAAAGGATGTTAAGATAAAAGCTGATAAAAGGAATTGGGGAAAAGCAGGTATGCCGACTTATTATGGCAATCCGGAATTTGAAGGTTCGATGATGCTTGCTATGGAGTCATTCGACAAGGACAACAAACCGGAAATGAAAATGGAGACGAAGGAGATAAACGAAAACTTCAAGCACTCAATATCTACGATCGGGTATTCATTTCTCAAAATGAATTTCGGCCAGGCCGGGAAGAAGTAATCAATCTGACCCACCCAACCCCCTAAAGCGGGCTATCTTTACATTCGAAATTGACCCCCCTTCAGGGGGGTAGGGGGGTATAAAGAAAGATACAGGATTAAACCTTCTTCAGTCTGGCAAACCTGAGCAGTAATTTTTTCCGTCCCTCTTTTTCAAATTCCACTGTGGCAGTTGTGTTTGGAGGCTGCCCTTCGAGGCTGGAAATGATCCCGTTGCCGAATCTTTCATGCTGGACAGTATCACCCTCAGAAAATTCCACCGGATCATTAACATTGAGAACCAAAACAGGTGAACTTCGCTTACTGGCGATCTTTTTAAAACGGCCCGGAGCGACATAGGGTTCAGGTTCTTCTCTGAACGACTGGGGTTTGTTTCCATAATGACTTTTTGAAAGGAAAGGTTTCCCTCCTGACTGGGGATAGTCAAGGAACTTTTGGTCCATCTCCTTCAGGAATCTGCTTGGACCGCTTCTCTCAAGGTTTCCCCATTTATACCTGTTAAGTGCATAGCTGAGAGTTGCCATCTTCTCAGCACGTGTGACCGCCACATAAAATAGCCGTCTCTCCTCCTCAAGCTCCTTGGGATTGCCTGCGGACATTGGTGAGGGAAACAGGGTATCCTCCATTCCNGCGATATAAACATGCTTGAATTCCAGTCCCTTTGCTGAATGCATCGTCATCAAAGTAACTTTATCATTCTCCTCTTCCTTTTCGTTATCCTGGTCAGTGAGCAGCGCCACATTTGCCATGTAAGCTTCCAGTGTGGCTTGTTCTCCGTTAGTTTCAGCAGCTTCAGTGAAGAACTTAATGCCATTAAGCAGCTCTTCAAGGTTCTCATACCTGCTCACCTCCTCAGGAGATTTCCCTTCCCTTAGCTCTTTCATGATTCCTGAACCCATTGCAATCTCCCTTGCTTTTGAATAAGCGTCTGCTTCTCCGTGACTTCTTTGAAATGCTATGATAAGATCACAGTATCCTTTTATTTTTTTTACAGTTCCAGAATTGAAGTATTTACTGTAACCTGATATTTCCGAGATTATCTGCCAGGCAGAAACATTTGATTGTCCGGCCAGATCAAAGACTTTCTGAACCGAAGTATCTCCAATACCTCTTTTAGGATAATTTACAGTTCTTTTAAAAGCTTCTTCATCTTCAGGATTTATTACCATTCTGAAGTAGGCAAGGATATCCTTAATTTCTTTCCGCTCGTAGAATGAAAGGCCACCATAAATCCTGTATGGTATATTTTTCTTCCGGAGTGTCTCCTCAAAAATTCTTGACTGGGCATTTGTCCTGTACAAAATAGCAAAATCTGACCAGTTCAGCTGCCGGGAATATCTGTTATCGAAAATGCTTGATGAAATATTAAACCCTTCTTCGGAGTCAGTAAGTGCCTGCATTACCTGAATCCTTTCGCCAGGTTCATTTTTTGAAAATACTTTTTTATGGATCTGCCCGGCATTATTGGCAATAATTGCATTTGCTGCGTTAACAATAGTCTGAGTCGACCTGTAATTCTGCTCCAGCTTAAAAAGTTGATAACCGGGGTAATCATTTTTAAATTCAAGGATGTTTTCAATTCTTGCACCCCTGAATGAGTAAATGCTCTGGGCATCATCACCTACGACACAAATATTTTTATGGGAAGCAGCAAGCTTTTTGATAATTAGATATTGGGAGTAATTTGTATCCTGGTATTCATCCACAAGTGTATAATGGAATTTTTCCTGGTAAGCAGCAAGAACATCCGGGAAATCCCGGAACAGGATATTTGTGTTCAGAAGCAGATCATCAAAATCCATTGCATTTGCCTTAAAACATCTTGCAGAGTAGGCCCTGTAGATATCAGACAACAAGGGCATCCGGCTCGATTTATCATATTCCTGCATTTCCGGATTTGATGCATAAATCCTGGCTGTTATAAGGTTATTCTTTGCAGCAGAAATTCTTGATGATATCACTCCCGGTTTATAGATATTATCATCAAGGTTCAGCTCTTTCACAATTGTTCTGACAAGGCTTTTTGAATCGGAAGAATCATAAATTGTAAAATTTGATTTGTATCCGAGCTTTGATCCCTCAATCCTTAAAATTCTGGCAAAAATAGAATGGAATGTCCCCATCCAGAGATACCTGGTAATCCCCGGGTCCACAATTGCAGAGATCCTGTCTTTCATTTCCCGTGCTGCCTTATTTGTAAAAGTGAGGGCAAGAATCCTGTTCGCGGGAATGCCTTTCTGAAGAAGATGGGCAATACGGTACGTCAGCACTCTGGTTTTTCCGGAGCCTGCACCGGCAATAACAAGCGCCGGACCTTCAGTATTAATAACTGCCGTGCGCTGAGCATCGTTCAGGTCGTTCAGGTAATTATGGGTCATTAATTTTTAATTACAGCGTAACCGGGTGTGGCAAATTTAATAAATACATTTTCGGGGTAATGTAGTGTTGAAAATAAAAACATAAAACTTATTAACATTTTTCCTCTGTGTAACTCTGTGCATTCTCTATGGATCTCTGTGTAAATATAATAATATTAAGAACTTACACGGAGTGACACAGAGGAGTAACGGAGTTCCACAGAGGGAAGAAAATCAACGTGCCTTCATTTTCATCATAGTTGTTATTATACTTGCAAATGATTATACCAAAGGAAAATTGAAACCGTTATTGTTAAAACCCGGACATGCCGTGGCATGTCTTTAAAGAACAGATAGCCTGTGCGTTTTTGGTTTTTCATTTCAGCCTTATTATTGTCAGTAAACATTCTTGGCCAACTTACAGCTCCAGGGATGAATGCAGTGAGATATACCTCATATCCATCAGCTCCGGGAGTAAAGGACCAGGTATTCATCTTTTGTAATTCCTCAGGTAATGTCAAAGGCAATCTTAATGCAGTCAGCCCCGGAGGAACCGGACCATTTAACTTTACCTGGTACAGTTGGAGCGATGCTACAAAAGGATTTACTTTTTTAATAAAGAGTGAGACGGGAGTCATGAGCTCAGCAATAAGCAGCCTCGATGAAGGCGGGTACAGGGTGGCAATCAGCAATGGCTCAGGATATAGTACCAGTCTTACAGCATGGATCTTCACTGACAAACCTCATGCCCTGGCTCAGCTGCAAAACAGGACATGCGATTATGTTGCTTTAAAGGGAACTGCAGCAGTCGACACTTTCTACTATAATGATCCGGCTAACGGCCTACCCATAAGACTGCCAAACCTGGTTAAATTTCTCTGGTCATCTGATCCACCTTCTTCAATACCTTATCCTGATATTGAACTGAATCCACAGACATTTAATCCTCCACTGGAAGATGTTACGTACAAACTTACGGTTACAGACAGTATGGGTTGCAGCAGCGAATCATCTTTCTTTTATGAGTCAATACACGTTAAAGCCGATTTTTCGGCCGACCCTTCAAGCGGTGAAGCACCTCTTGAGGTGACTTTCACCGATCATTCAATAAGAGCAACAACTTACAGATGGGAATTTGGAGATGATTCAGTTTCAGTACTAAGTAATCCGAAGCCGCACACTTATTATATTCCGGATGAATATTCAGTGAAGCTGACCATCGAGAGTGATTTGCATTGCATCGATTCTGTCAGGTTCGATTATGTAGTCGTTGACCCGTCTTCGCTTGCCATTCCGAATGTTTTTACTCCCAATGGGGATGGAATAAATGATATTTTTATGGTTGACAAGACATCCCTGAAATATATCGACATAAGTATTTTTACCAGGAATGGTGTAAAAGTTTACGATTTCTATGCAGAAGGCCCAATATTAAAGGAATGGGAAGGGTGGGACGGACATGTTAATAATTCTTCTGCAGAGGCGAGCCCGGGAGTCTATTTCTATATTATCAGAGCCAAAGGCTGGGATGATGTAGAGTATGACAGTAAAGAATACCGGGGGTTCGTCTATCTCTACAGATGAAGGCGTTAAGGCACTACGGCTCAAAGGTTCAACGGAAAGCCAAAATTTTTTTCCCCATTTGGGCCGTTGTGCCTTTAGGCCTTTGAACCGTCAATCACTGCCAGATTCCGATTATGAATCCCATAATTGTCAGACTGGCGACACTGTACAGTGAATTGATAAGGAAATGTGCCAGTGTTTTGCCTTCAAACAGATAAATGATTCCAATATAAGTGAAAACCCAGCCTAAACCTGCCATGAATCCCGCGAGGGCTCCAAAACCTGCCCCTGCATCTGCTCCGATAAACATCGCAAGAAAAAACGAGGCGATAAGGGAAAGCAGAAATGCGAGTCCGAAGGTTTTAATCATATTGGCATTCTTTGCTGATTCTTCTGTTACACCACTCTCTTTCATCCATCTTTTAGCAAACAAAATAGGAGAAAACCAGAGTGCTCCAAGGGCAAACGCACTGACTGCGGCGACTATTATTGCGAGCCAGTTGAGGTTCTGAAAAGCATTTTGCATATCCATGATGTCATAAATTTGGTTAATAAACAACTCCAGGTTGATTTTGTTCTATAAAGCCTTCACGCCTTCACTCCTTCACGCCTTCAAACCTTCAAACCTTTACACCTTGTTAAACAGTTATTTCCCGTTTTCGTGCTTCAACGTTCCATTGTTCGGTAACTCTGCCATTCCTGACAACTGAAACCTTGTCGTAACGATCAACGGTCGGACATATGTGAAACGGGATACAATACAGCACGTCTCCAACCTTTATTTTTTGTGCATCGATAGATCTGAATACAAGATGTTCTTCATTATGTGAAATGAATTCATATTTTTCAACATCCTTGATTTGTACTCTTGGCGGGGGCATTTCCGATGCTACAGCTTTATGTCCAAGATCGACACAGATCAAATCGCCGGCAGGCTTGCTGACTACTCTGGTAAGAAGAACAGCCGAATGAAGAAAGTCCATGTCACTGAATGATAAGCCATATCCGTAATCCCACAAAAGAGTTGTTCCAGGACTCGTTTCAATCCCTCCTCGGGCTGCATGAATGGGAAATGTCGGCGTTCCGCCGGCAACTACTTTTATCTGGTTTCTGCCGGATGCTTTGAGTTCAGCGATAAGCGATTCTACAGGCAGATATGCATCATTGCAGACTTTCTCCCGGAGTGAAAAGTCACTTTCATGAATGTGCCCGTCGTACACATGCAGCCCCTCCGCATGAAGCCCGGGTAAACTTCCGATCATATTATAAAGGCTTACTGCTGATTTTCCGGGGGTAATTCCTGTCCTGTTCATGCCAACATTAATATCGAGCCATAACGAAGCATCCGCATTATATCTGACTGCATTTTCTGAAAGCTGCTTTATTACATCACCGCAATCGACAATACATGAAATTTTTGTATCCGGGTATCTCTTTTTGAGTGAGAAAAACCTTCCGATATTCGGGCCAACCGGCTGGTAAGCAAGCAGAATGTCTTTTACTCCGCATTCTGCAGTCATCTCTGCTTCAGAAAGTGTGGCACATTTGAACTTGCCGATGCCGTGCTTCATCTGGAGCTTTACTATTTCAGGCATCTTGTGTGTTTTTACATGCGGACGGAGCACATCAGGATCACCTGCAATTTCTATCATCTTCCTGATATTGGTTTCGATACGATCAGGATAGATCAGCAATGAAGGAGAAAAAACTTCATCCGGATTATCGACCAGGTACCATGATGCCCGGGTGTTTATGCTTTCAATCATTTTTATTATTGATGAAGTTCAAACATAGCTTCAATCTCTACGGCAATATTATTAGGAAGGAACATTCCCACCGCACTTCTGACACCGATACCGTTTTCTTCACCAAAAACTTCAGACATTAGTTCGCTGAAACCATTGATAACGGCAGGATGCTGGTCAAAATCAGGAGAGCTATTTACCATCCCGAGGGTTTTTACAAGGCGCTTTATTTTATTCAGGTCGCCGATATTTGCTTTGATTGTTGAGAGCATTGCAAGACCTACCTGTCTTGCAGCCTTCTTACCCTGTTCAAGATCAAGATCATTTCCTACCCTTCCCTTTATGAGGGTCCCGTCAGATTTAAGGGGTCCCTGACCGGAGACATAAAGGAAATTCCCTATTATAAGTACAGGTTTATAGACACCCATTGGTTTGGGGGCTGTTGGCAGTTCAAGTCCAAGTTCAGTGATTTTCAATTCAGGATTCGATTTCATTTCTGTAATACTATTTATTGTTTTACGTTAAATAATTATTGTAAATCATTAAAAATATAATGTATCTCGATAATAAAAACATCTACCCCTTACCCCTCACAGGAGTGGATTTTGCCGTAACTCCAGCACACCCTGCACCTCGTACTTCGAACCAATTCTAAACAAGCAACTCTGCTTTAAAGATTGTCAGTGCCTGGCCAGCTATTTCGACTCTGTCATCAAGCAAGGTGACTTTCAAAATTCCTCCTCGTTTTGATACCTGGTGAGAGATAAATTCTTTTTTGCCGGTCTTTTTATGCCAGAATGGCGCCAGCACACAGTGGGCCGAACCTGTTACCGGATCTTCATCTATACCCAGAGCTGGAGCAAAGCAGCGGACGCAGAAATCATAACGGAGATCAGACGACGGAGCCGTGACTATAAGATCGCCGTATTCAGAATGTTTCATAGCTTTGAAATCAGGACTAAGATTCCGGACTTCTTCCTCATTCCGGAGGAGGACAAATGTCCAGCCATGGTCAGTATGGTAAAATTCGACCGGCATGCTTCCAATGTAATTACCAATGTCTTGAGGGACCTGGGCTGACTTAAGGTTATATGATGGGAAATTCATAACTACCCAGCCTTCCGAGTAACGTATCTTAAGTATTCCCGCCTTTGAAGAAAGAGTAATTATCTCATTCTTTTTGACGATACCTGACTCAAACATTATATGAGCCGACGAAAGGGTGGCATGTCCGCATAAAGGAATTTCCGATTCAGGTGTGAAATACCGGATGCGATAATCATCCTTTCCACCTGAAATAAATGCTGTTTCCGACAGATTCATTTCCGCGGCAATACTTTGCATCCATTCATCAGTCATCTCTTTTTCCAGAATACAAACACCTGCCGGGTTGCCTTTAAATGGTTCAGTGGTAAAAGCGTCGACCTGGTAAATTATCTGGGTTGCAGTCATAATTAATAGTTTTTAAAGGTACAACAGCATAACGGCACAACAGCATAACGGCATAACGGCATAGCGGCATGACGGTATAACTTGATGGCTAAGCCCTAACATCTTCACGCCTTAAGACCTTTACGCCTTAACGCCTTAACGCCTTTTGTTGTTCACCGGTAAATTTCGTCTTTTTACTGAGTTTTACAGGAATTTAACGAAGAAAACTTTGTAAACTGAAAAAGTTTTCTCATTTTTGTCGCGTTATTTTTCAAACATGGATTATCAGCAAAAAATAATAGAAGAAGCTTCAGTCATGTTCAGGACCTACGGGATCAGGGCAGTTACTATGGATATGCTGGCCTCGAGTCTGGGTATTTCGAAAAGAACAATCTATGAAGTATTCAGCGATAAGGATGAGCTGCTCAAAGGGGTCCTTAAATGGATGTCTCAGAAGCAGAGTGAAGTAATGACAAAAATATTCAGCGAATCCGAAAACGTTATCGAGGCAATATTTAAAATGCTGGATTTAATGAGTGACCATTTTCAAAAAATGTCACCTGCCTTTTTGATGGACATTAAAAGATTCCACAAAGGTCTGGCTGATTATCCCGCTGATGTGCACGATCTTCCATATTATTCCAATAATTCTGAAATCCTGACCAGGGGTATTAAGGAAGGTGTTTTCAGGGATGATATTAATATTGAAATCACTAATAAATGTCTGCTTGAAGTTGTAAGAATGTCGAATGATAATGAGGTTTTTCCTCCTGATAATTTCCTGAATAAAGATGTTATCAGGAACTTTTATATCAATTACCTAAGGGGCATCTCAACACAAAAGGGTCTTGATCTTATAAATTTTTATGAAAAAAAATGAGAGTATAATTGTAAACATATACTATTTCAAGTGATCATGAATAACACAAATCGTATGAAAAACAAGTTTTTAATTGCAGCCGCACTCTCAATTTTATTTACCGGGAGTGTAATGAAAGCTCAGCAGGATATAGGTGAGCTGAGTTTATCTCTTAAAGAGGCCCAGGATTATGCAATTGTCAATAACAAGATGGTTATGACAGCAAGGGCGGATGTGCAGGCATCCAAAGCGGCGGTCTGGGAGACAATAGCAGCAGCATTGCCCCAGGTTAATGCATCAGGCTCATTTACAGATAACCTTAAGCTCATGACTACACTATTGCCCGGGGATTTTTTTGGAAAACCCGGAGAAAAAGTACCTGTAACCTTTGGTTCCCAGTTCAATTCAAGCGCGTCGGTTGATGCAAGCCTGCTGATATTCAATGCCCCGTTATATATTGGCATTGAGACGACAAAACTTGCTCAAAAGCTGAGTGAAGAAAGCCTTGTGAAATCGGAACTTGATACAAAGGAATCAGTCAGTTCTGCTTATTTCCTTATACTTATTACACAAAAGTCGATTGAACTTCTCGATAGTAACTTAACAAACCTTAATGAGACTCTTAAATCGACAAAGGCAATGTACTCGGCAGGAATGGCTGAGGCGACTGATGTCGATCAGATGGCCTCAAACGTGACTATGGTTCAGAATGAAAGGAGCTCACTCGAGCGAACAAATGAATTAAACTACAATCTCCTCAGGTTTCAGCTTGGTGTATCACCAGCAACAAAAATAACACTTACCCAGACACTTGAGATGATTGAAAATGAATTAGATATTGAAGCGGTGATTTCCCAGTCTTTTGATCATACACAGAATGTCGATTATAGGCTTGTGGATGGGCAGGAAATGATGTCTGCTCTTAATCTCAGGTCACAAAAAGCTTCAGTTCTGCCCACAATTGCAGGATTTTATAATTACGGAACAAATGGTATGGGTGATCAGCTTTCCGATCTGCGATGGTTCCAGAATTCTATGGCAGGCTTGCAGGTTTCGATCCCGATTTTTGCAGGAGGACAGAGAACTGCTTCGATAAACAAGGCTCAGATATACCTTGATAAGGCTAGGACAACCAAGGAAATGGTAACCGATCAGCTTCTATTGCAGGAAAAGCAACTCAGGTATAACCTTGTGAATGCAAATTTTCAATATTTAAGCCAGAAAGAAAATGTTGATGTCTCCAAGAGAGTCTATGCAAGTACTGAGAATAAATTCAGGCAGGGAATGGCTTCAAGTCTCGAGCTAACCCAGGCAAATACATTGTATCTGCAGGCTGAAAATAATTATCTCTCAGCTCTGCTGAATCTGCTTCAGACAAAGGTAGCTTTCAACAAACTATTGAATAACATATAATCAGATCAGAAATAATAAAAAATAAAATAATGAAACACTCTTTTACAATTTCAGTAATGGTGATAAGCTTCCTTGTCCTTTCAGGCTGTTCATCAAAGAAGTCAAATGAAGCAAACGGCACAGCAGCAGGAATCACGGCAAATGATAAAGCATTAATCCCTGTAAAGGTGGAAACACTTTCAAAAACAAAAATTTCCAGAACTATAGATTACACTGCTACCATTTTGCCCTTTGAAGAAGTAAATATGGCTCCGTCAACTCCCGGAAGGATAGATAAAATATATGTTGAGACCGGAGACCGAGTAACCAAAGGGCAACAGCTGTTCCTTATGGATCGTACTCAGCTTTACCAGCTGAAACTTCAGCTTGCAAACCTTGAGAAAGACCTTTCAAGACTTGATACACTGCTCCTTACAGGAAGCGTTAAACAGCAGCAGTACGACCAGACTAAAACCCAGGTTGAGGTTCTGAGAACCAATGTTGAATTTATGGAGCAGAATACTGTTATGAAATCGCCCTTTGCGGGTGTCGTTACCGGTAAATATTTCGAGAATGGTGAAATGTATTCAGGAGCTCCTACAACGCAAACAGGAAGATCGGCTATTGTTACCGTTATGCAGATCAATCCCCTGAAGGTAAATGTCGCGATTTCAGAACAATACTATCCTTTAATAAAAAACGGGATGAAGGCAAAAATAACTGCCGATGTTTACGAAGGGGAGGTTTTTACCGGTACAGTATTCAGAAAATCTCCGACTATCAATTCTGCAACACGTACATTCATTGCAGAACTTGAACTCTCTAACAGGAACGACCTTCTTAAACCCGGTATGTTTGTCAGGGTTTCGATGGACCTGGGTGAGGTTGAGACTTTTGTTGTACCAGCCGCAACCGTGCTTA
>WSSedA1B2DRAFT_1000196_pt1 | contig 12529 bp, 14 predicted proteins | sample WetSurSiteA1Bulk_FD_9465 | JGI IMG/M metagenome (IMG submission 9465) | reverse complement strand
GTTCACCCCAATCAGACAGTCCGGCTATTTCATCACTATCGATTATTCTAGTCCATACAGCAAGTTCACCTAACCAACCGTAATAAAGACCAGAAGTACTATCGAGATAATATTCATAACCAGCAACCCATTTACCACCTAGGGATACCTCAGTACCTTCATAACTTGTCTGTGTTGAATAAGATGCTTCTTCACCGTTTACATAAATATGTGTATCTGTTGCTACTCCATTTCCAACAGAAGTTATTATTATGTTTATCCAGTTATCAGGGATTATATCCGCAGTACTACCTAGTACTGTAAGATTACCCACCGTAGAGCGGCGAAGAACCTTAACAGCCCTAGATGTTGGTATAGAAATAGTTAAACCTGACGAGTTATCATCACGAGAAACATTTAATAGATAAGTTTCCCAATCACTCATACTGGTCATATCAAACCAGATAGATATAGATATGTCATGTCCTGATAAGTTGTGAATACTATCCCAATACATCCTTGTGCCGGAATAATTATGATAATAACGTGAACCATCATCTCTAAGTGGTAGTTCCTCTGTCGGCTCATGATAAGTTATTATTGTATTTTCTACATCTTGTGCTTGATTTGCATCTTGAAACGTCAAACTGTATGACGGTCCATGATAAGTTATGGTGCAGTTTTCTACCGTTTGTTCTTGATTATCATCTTGTGCTGTTAATGAAAATGTAGGTGCGTGATATGTTAGGGTTGTATTTTCTACTGTTTCCGTTTGATTTGTATCTTGAATAGATAGCAAAGGTACAGGGTCATGTGCAGTTATTGTTGCGTTTTCTACCGTTTGTGCTTGATTGTCGTCTTGTGCTGTTAATGAAAATGTAGGTGGGTAATATGTTATAGTTGCATTATCTACAGTTTGTGCCTCTGTAGCATCGTTGATACCAGCCCATTTACTTATTGTTAATCTACCAGTTAATGAATAAGTATTTAATGCTGTGGTTTGATTATATGCTCTAAAATCAAAATAAGCCCCATCTGCTATTGTTGATGCGGATATATGCAAGTTATATTCGGCTTCTGTGCCTGAATATCTAACAATAGTTCCAGTTGCTGCACATTTTCCGTCAACTTCATCCATCGTACCAGCCACAAAAGTAACCGGGTTGATTTGTACAGTGGTTGCATCCCCATCACTAAAGTTGCTTGATGCATAAGGATAGATACCACTACCCGAACATGCGGAAGCTGAATAGTACCCTCCTGCACCGTTCTTTTGTATCCATAACCAAGGGGTTAAAGTTGCTGAGGTTGTACCTTGCTCAGTTACCGCAAGACGAATACGAATATTTCTATCCCCATAAATAGGGATAGTATAGTTTGCACAACCACTTGTATAAGTAGCTGTAGTTTCGCTTCCGTCATCATTACGAAAAGCGAACTTATCTTGCCTCCAAGAAGTAGCCATAGATTACCTCCTTTCTATTAAGTTGAAAGTAGGTTTAGCTACTAAGTTGGGTCAGCTATAGTAATCTTAAATGCCGGAGTATCCACTGTGCCCGAAGCTACCAAATATTGTTCTGTGCAGGTTGTCACATAGCGAAGAGTTGTGTCGCTGATTTTTACTAAAGCAATAGCTAAAGCTGAACCAGATGCGGTAATAGAACCTGCTGTTCTTGCTGATACGGTCAACTTTCTACCGCTTGAATCTCCATCTGCTTTTGCAAAGCAACCGCTTGTGCATGGAAAACCCGCTAAGATGTTTGTGCTTCTTGCGGTTGTATAATCCGAAGGACTACCACTGCATATACACATATAATCACTTAATGCTACATAATCTAATGCTGCATCTATCATTCCGTCAGGTGCGATTTTACCCATTTTGTTTTTCTCCTTGATTAGTTTTATTGACTATTTTTGAATCTTGCACTTCTAAAACAAAGTGCTTTTTTTCTTGTTTTTCTTCTTTTTCTTTTTCGTCTTTCTTTATATATAATGTTCTGTGTGTTATATCTTCCATATCAACTCCTTTTGTGTGTAAATATTGTTATGCATCCCCAACATGATTTTGAAAAATCGGGGTTTTTTGTTTTCCGTTCTAAGTTTGACAAAGAAATATTTTGAAAAATCAAAACTGTCCTATGGATGTATCCCCCTTTTTTATTTTAAAATGTGAAGAGTACAAACCTTAAAACTGGTTGAAATCCCCTTTTTTCATCGACTAGCAACCCTCTATTTTAGACAATATGTATCAAGTATAGCATATAATCTTACCCCTATTTTGTGGTAAAATAGCCGTAAAATAGGTGAAAACATGAAAAATGTAAAGAGTACAAATCTTAAAACCAATGCTACATCTTATATAGTTAATGCCTTTTTAGCGTCTAAAAAAATCGATAATCTCACTGAGAACTCCATCCGTTTTTATAAATCAAGGCTAAAAGCCTTTGCTGATTTTTGTGGTGAAGATTTCGATGAAATCGATAGAGGTATCCTCACTATGTATTTTGACCATTATGCACAACATCATGCTCAATCAAGTCTTAGTGCTGCTTTTAGGGCTGTCAAAATCTTTTATAACTGGTATGAAAATCAAGTAATCGATTACATTGATTATACCAATCCAATGCGGAGATTAAAAGCACCCCGTGTACAACAAAAAATCCTAGACCCTCTCTCACTAGAAGATTTTTCTAAAATGATTCGATATTGTAACACATCCCGCAAAGGGATTTTCCGCCAAAGTCTACTGTACTTTTTGCTCGATTCCGGAACAAGGGCACAAGAGTTCCTATCACTTGATATTTCTGACGTAGACTTTGTAACCGGAGAGGTAGTTATTCGAGTTGGAAAGGGTCGAAAAAGGAGGTCAGTTTTTATTGGTTCTAAGACTAAAAAAGCGTTGAGAGCTTACTTAAAAACCCGTACCGATGACGAACCTTTTCTTTGGATTTCAAGTTATGGTAATAGACTTAGTTATTCCGGTTTGAATAAGATTTTGAAAACCATAGCTGAAAAAGCTGGAATAGAACCTCCCCCCTCCGCCCATGACTTTCGTCGGGCGTTTTGTAAAAATATGATAGTTTCCGGTACAAACCCCTATGTAGTGCAGATTTTAATGGGTTGGTCGTCATATGCTGTTATGCAAAGATATGCAAAACTATACAGTGACGACATCCGTGTTGCTCACGGAAAGAGCGGGGTTGATAAGTGGTTGTGATGTAGCTTGAACTTCTTTAGTCGTCAAATCAATCTCTTCTTGTGTAAACCCTGCAAGCTGCATTGCTACAGAGAGGGGTATACCTGCGGAAGTTAGATAAGTCAACCCTTGTGCTTTTTCATCAATCGGGAGTTCTCGCATATCATTTGGAACTATTTGATGTTCAAAATCACCCCTCTCATATGTGCCTAGACTAGAGGGGAATATGCCAGCATAAATACCCAATGTTAATGCAATATTGTCTACTCTTTCAAGCCCTCTGATTAGATTAGCCTCCGCTTCCTCTGCCCTCTCGATTGCGGGTGCAAGTAGCAAAGCAATCGCTTTACCGCTCAGATTTGTTTCACTGATACTGTATGCTCTGAGTTCGGGTAAATCTCTTATCAGTTCTTCACCCATATTTGTTACCACATTCAAGAGGTCGTTATATGGGAGGTTGGCAACCGCTGAAACAGGATTACCGTTGACCTCTACCATTGCACCATCTGTTTGATTCTTGGATAACCCTTTTGGTAGTGCTAACTTACCCGCTTGTTTATTGCTGATATCCAAGAACCAAGCCCGATTTGAGCCTACAAAAATCTGTTCGTGGAGGCGGGTCATCATCCTATTCATTTCATCTATCTTGTCTAGTGCGTGAAAAGTGCAAGCATGTCCTCTGTTTAGGTTCAAATCTTTAAACTGTACCTGCACAATCGGGATAAAATCAATCCCGTATACTTCAAGAGGGTTATACATCACAGGGTCGCCAAGTTGGTCTAAACTTGATTCGGGTGAAAGTGTATGTTCCCAAACCCCGACATATGCATCTTCTTTGTCCCAATATTCTGTATACCAGTAGGATTTACCATCATCTGCAATATAAGGGATATCAATCCTGATTTCTACGATATTGCCTCTGGCATCTTGATTTACAAAAGTGACATAAGAGGGGTTGATATTTTCAATGATTACTTTGTCCTCTGTATTTCTAACTTTCATAAATAAATCACCAAGCAAGGCATAATCCCGTACATAAGCTGATTTCTTTCCTATCAGATTAGACCATGTATAAACCTGTTGAATACTATCTACAACTGCTTGACTATCTGAGGTAACGTTTATAGAGTCACCCGACAAAATCTTGCTGACAAAATATTCTACAGAACGTTCTACCGGATTGCCAAGGCTTTTTATATTCTCAAACTCTGTGCCAAGTCTTAATAATAACTCTGATTTATCATCATAGAGATTATTGCTATTGTAACTTTTGCGAAGCCAATCATATAGCTGTTGAGGACTCATATTTATATATTTGTTATTCATTATTTACTCCTCTACTTTATCAATCCTATTAGTTGCCATAGAGTTACACCCTCTGGCAATAAACTGTGTACAAGAACAAAAAATAGTGTAGTAATCATCACAATCCTTATCCAGTTCTTACCTAACCATTTAGTAGGGGTAGTTTCTGATAATGATTTGATTATTTCACAACTCTTTTTTTCAGCTTCTATCAAATCTTCTATTTTTTTGTTTTGTAAAGCTTGGTCAACAATAATGCCGGGATGACCATTCCCATATAACCTTGTATTAATATCATCCACCTTAGTATTTAGATTATCTAACTTTTCTTCAAGGCGTGATAATACAACAGTGGTTTCATCTAAGCTTTTATTTGGTGTCATTATTCCTCCTATGGTAGTGTCCATCCGTGAAGTTTTCCTTGCTCGTAGAGTGCCTCTACTTTTTGTTGCATTGTTGGAGGGGTAGTAGGAGAGGTAATACCACACAACTTGTTTAGCTCTTCGATTCCACCGTTAAACCAGTTCAAATCTATCCCGGCTGCCTCACAACCGTACTTATGTCCGTCCCCTGTTGATGTGTATTGCCAAAAACTCCATTCTGTCCAAGGTGCAGGGACAAAGGGTTTTACAACTTGATAGTTGGCAATCCAGAGAGGGAATCTTTTCCACCCTATATTTTTATTCCCAAACTCAAACCAGTAATAAGGGGCTGTGTAAATCATAGGGGTGCGACCTATATGCTCCTCTACATAAGTTATAAAGTTCCAAAGTTCGCCTGTTGTACCACCCGGCACGTTTTTTCTGCATTCAAAGTCTACAATCGGAGGTAACTCCCCGGGGTCGTCTTTGATAGCGTTGACAAAATATATTGCCTGTTCTATTGCAGGGATTGTCCAATCAAGATAACAATAAGCACCTCTCGGTAAAACCCCTTTTGCATCAGCCCATGATATTTGAAATACTCTATCGGTATATTTAGCCTGAGTAGCTTTGAAGATAACAAAGTTAGCCCCGGCTGCTTTCATTACCTCAAAGTTAATCTCTTGCGGTGTTAATGGGTTATCTTCCCAATGTGATATATCTACGCCTAGTAACATATTCATCTTCCCCTTTTTCTATATTAGGTTTTGTTGCGTTATAACCATCCTCTATAACGTTGCTTAGATATTCGATTGCCATGACAAAAGAGTCAACTTGGTCGTCATGTGCAGCATTTGGAAAAGTAAATAACTCATCTTCAAAGGGTAACAACCAAGGATATGTTGTAGATGGAGGTGGTAGCACTACTCTTTGCTTTTCACACCACACAGATTGAATCTGTGCCCTCTCTTCTTTTGACCCTTTTGGGATGTATTCAACTATCATTGCAGCCAGTTCTGAATCAGCCGATTCTCGAAGGGTCTGGATTGCTTGAATACCAGAGGCTTTATTTTCGATAACTATAGAATGGAGGTTATACTTCCAAGTTACTGCTAATCTTTTGATTTCACGGATAAGGTCTGGAAACTCTAGCCTATCTCTGTATACATCACGGATGAAGATTCGATAGTCGCTCATCACTTCGGCACACAAAATACTTGTGTAATCACCTGCTAAGGATGATGCAGTATCACAGAATAAGAACCTCCAAACAATATCCGTGTTATTGATGCGGTTTATAAACCATTCTTTCTTAAAAACATTACCCACTAAAGCAGAGGGTCTTTGTTGATATTGCCCCGCAATATCTAACTTTGACATTGTGAACTGTAGCTTCAAAACAGAGGGTAAATCGAACTTTTCAACCCATAGAAGTTCCCCCTCACTTCTAGGGTCGTTCAAATCTGCCAAATCTGAATGATATCTAAAACCATCATGCATCTCTGGCAAGATTATCTTTTCAAAAGGTTCTTTTGTCTCTTCGATATGCCCGATAATATCTCTATCACTTAGCCTCTGACAGATGATTATTTTCTTTCCTGTCTTTGGGTCGTTGAAACGAGAGGGGAGGATATTGTCATAAACATCTGTCATTTTTTTAATGGCAGGTTCTGAGTATCTATCCTCTGCATTCAAGATATCGTCTAAGATTTCATAATCAACATGCTCACCCGTTAACTGTCCTGCTATTCCGGTTGCGTAAAAAGAACCTCCAAAAACATTAGTTTGTCTTGCTTGGTTGTCCTCTCTTAAAGCCAGAGGGAAGTGGGTTTGATACCAATCTGAGCTAAACAACACCCTGCGCCTATTTGCATCTTGCAAAGCACGAGTATCCGCATAACTCAAAAGCATAAACTTTGTATTCGGTTGTTTTGTCCATACCCATAAAGGGAAAAACACTGCAACCAAAAGACTTTTCATATGCCCGGGAGGTACGTTAATGTAGATGTTGTTGCTCTTTATCTCCCCCTTATATAAAAATGTTAATGCCCGACAGATTAAGTCGATATGCCAACCATCAGAATACTCACCAAGCCCTAGGTGTGGGTATGCTTCTTTTACAAAAGTGTAGAAGTTGCGCCTATAAAGTTCAGCCTCTACTTTTATCTTAGTCGAGTTTGACATCCAGAATCTTTCCTAGAAGGTCGTTATATAAAACCAACTCTTCATCGGAAAGCTTGCCTAGGTCAAGTTCATCCCCGCTGCTAATATTGATTAGGTCAATCTCTTTACCGTAGATGCGATTCAAAATAATCTGTGTAGAGGGTATATCCCCTTGCATTGCATTATTTATCAAAGTCTCTACGATGTGTTGAAACTTGGTTTTTTCAGGATTAGAGGGGTCGGGGTCTGCTACCGCCTCTCTGAGAATGTCAGAGAGTACCAAACCTAACTTAGGTCTACCGGGTCCACCCTTTTTACCTTTTGCAAATCTTCCGTGTGAATCTCTTAAAATATCATCCATAATACCCTCCTATGCATTATCTGACCTACAAAGTTCATACCAGTTAGAACCATCATACATTAATACAAGTCTATCGGCAGTATTATTCATTGTAAAATCACTGTTTAACATTATATTACCTGTACCATCTCTAACTTTAACAACACGAGAACTATTTGCTATTCTTAATACCAAAATACATCCATCGTATCCACCATTAATAGTAACTAAACTTCCTGTTGATGCTCCCCCATATGTATCAACATAATGCCAACTTTTAAATATTGTTATTGCACTAGCTGTTGTCATTGTTAGACCTTGAACAAGACCTAAATCTAACTGCCCTTCAACATAAAGGTTATTAGTTATATTTATACTTCCGCTTACTCCTAAAGAGTTTGTACCATCTCTACGCAAATATGTATCTGAAGCAGTTCCAAAATAAATACGACCATTATTATCAAGAATCGAAACAGTAGAACCACCTACCACAAACTTATCATCAGTCTTTAATGTATTTGTATCGAATCTATATATATTTGTATCTCCATTCCACACAATACTGGCTGTAGTGGGTAGATTAGTAAAAAGGGTATCTACTGTGATTTTTTTGGTCACAGGAGTAGTACTAACATTTTGTACGATAGGTAATAAATCTGTATTAGCAACTGCTGATGCACTTGTTAAATCAGTTATTTTTTTATCAGTCATTGTTATTCTCTATTATTCCTCCTTTTTTGAGGGTAAGCGGTTGTTTATAAAGCTATAAACACCACTTGCAGATAAACCAGCCGCCACACCAAAGAAGATTATCTGAATATAAGGGTTTGCAACAGGGAATAGTTGTCCGGTCTGAAAGATAATAGCAAGTAAAATACCCACACCCATAGATACAAAGCGTAGTTTATTGCCATCTAATCCTAGACTTTTGACAAACTCTACTGTCCCAAATATTAAAATCATCAATGTTGCTGGATTTAAAACGAAATCTGTAAGGTCCATATTATTTCTCCTTTTCTATATGATTGCTAGATGAGTGACCACTTAGCAGTTATCACACCACTTATATCGATATTTGTATCAATATGTTGAATAAAATAATCTCCGTCAATACCAATGTCTGATATTTCAACGTGAATCTTGTCCCCAATATCGTTATAAAGATAAGAGGACATTAAACTGGTACTTACATTAGGTATGAACGTTATGCTTTTTAGAACTTTTCTTGGTTCAGATTCTGCTGCAAGAATCTCAGAAGCATAGGTTGTACCATCTGCGGTATCTGTTTTATATTTTTGGTCAAGGGTTTCAGCGTATGTCCCATAAAGTTCTATTGAATCAGCGTCGTGCTGTATACTTTCAATAGGGTTGTAAAAACTTACCGCATATCCTCTGAGTTGTAATGTTGTAATATAACCATCATCTATAGGATGTGATGAATAAAGTCTTAGTATTGAACTGAAAGCACCATATGAAGAGATGTTATGGTCGATATCTACGAATCCAACAGATAAATCACCGGATATATCCCCATAAGGAGGGTCGCCGTAATCAAGCCACATTTCATGATATTGGGATATGCCACTTCCGGCAGTACGGTTACTTTGCCCGGAGGGGTCTGAATATGTCACTTTCAAATATATATATTCATATGGCATAATCTCTAACATTTGTTCCTGATTGAAGAGTACGCTACTTGCTGATTGAATAGTCCTCGGATATGCTTTGACTGAAAACTGGTTGATGATATTGCTACCATAATCAACGCTGTAATCAGTCATATTATCGGAAAAACTTGTATATGTTTCTTCATCGAGGACTAAATAATAACCGTCCTCTTGTAAAAGATTTTCAGGTATTTCAGTTTCTATTTTTCCACTATCTGATGAAAACATAGGAAAATATGTATAATCTGTATCTTCACGATAATAACGATTTTCAACATTTATATTTGTTTTGTTATTTTGAAAGGTTAAATATGCATATCCTAACTCAGATAAAGCCATTTTATTCATTTCACCAAAAATGGTTGCTTTTTCCTCTGTGTCACATATTGTTAAAAAAGTTTCAAAACCAAGCATACCATAATGGTATACATCACTTATTCTAGGATTTACAGGATTCCAATAAAGAGAGGCATCGCCGGGAATAAGATTTATTAGATATTCAGTGCCAGTATAAAATGTTTGGCTATATAAAATCTCTTGTAAAGGGTTAGGGAAGTTAACAAAATCATTCATTGCATCAACCGCTGTAACCTCAACAACTGGCAGTTTACCAATAGGATTTTTTATCTGTATATCTGAAATCTTTCCGATAAATCTAGTTGATGACATTTCTTGCGGGAGGTCGGCATAATATGTTACGTTCAAGATAATCCAAGCGTTTCTGCCCCAACCACTGCCGGAGGTCGGTAAGTAATCACCATCGTTGTTATTCAATGAAAACTTTATTGTCCCGATATCTGCTACCCTATCAGTTGGTTTTATCCCAACTATCCCATATTGATATTTGATAGGACTTACAACATCAGGGGCTAAATCGTAATGAACATAAGAAGCCGATGTAGTTGAATAACCATATGCATCAAGGGATACATTTATATATTTCATATTTATGCCCCCTTATATTCTCTGCAACTCTGTACGTAGTGTCCTTGCAAATACGGAGGCAAGCTTGTCATAATCGAAATCATCATATTTATAACCACTAGGGGTAGATATATTACCTATATTTGGTGCTTTTATATTCATGTTGCTTTGGAACTCAGGTAAACTATAAGAACTAAGGTCATCCATAGCACTACTTATGCCTCTCAAACCCAACTCGAAAGGAGTAGGGCTGCCGGGAGTTAGCCAGTCGGGTAGTTTAATGTTGCTTAGTTTATCTATAAGCGTTTGAATCCAACCAACTACAGTTTTGATAGCGGAGGTTACTCCACTAACACCAGTGCTTAACTTTGTGAACCAAGGAACAACATAATCTTTAATAAAGTTGTATATAGTTCTAAGAGCAGGGAGTAGAATATTTTGCCATATCCCTGTTAAAACTCTAAGTGCTAATACAAGGGTTACTCCTAATAGTGTTCTCAAAACCTCCCAAATAGGTCGCATCTGTACGGTTAAGAATGTCCAAACCGCTTTGATAATAGGTAATAAAACACTATTCCAAGCGTCGGTTAATATCTTAATAGCAGCCGGAATAACTACTTGCAATATTGGTACAACTGTACCTGTAAAGAATGGGATAAGCGTACCGCTAATCCACGCCCAAACTGTTGCTATAGCGGGTTGTAAAACTGTGGTCCAAAAAGCAGCTAATGTTTGAAGTGCTATAGGAATATAAGTCTGTAACCAAGGGAATACAGTAGTTTGTAAGAATGGTATTAAGACTGTACTCATCCAAGCCCAAACAGTAGCAATAGCGGGTTGTAAAACTGTGGTCCACACATTAGATAAAAACTGGATGGCTACAGGTAAGTATATTTGAAGCCAAGGTACAACATTAGTAGAGATAAACCCTATAAGATTGCTAAGAACAGGCATGAGTGCGTCGAGTACAGGCATAAAAGCTAACCCTATCGTTGTAGCAACACCCATTAATGATGCTTTGAACTCTTGAAACTTTCTCCCCATCTGTTCTATCTGTGTTACTCTTTCAGGACTCATTGTTAAGCCCATTTTGTCAGCTTGTGCGGAGTATTCAGGTAGACTTTTAGTAGATAACATATCTATTGTGTCGTTTAACTCCGCACCCGACTTACCATAAAGCTGCATTTCTATTCTTGCCCTCTCGGTAGGGTCTGTAATAGCTGCAATAGCAGGTGCTGCATCTGCAAACAACTGTGTTGCTGTTCTCATCGAACCATCTGTGTTATATATCTCAACACCAAGGTCTTTATATGTTTGTGCTGCTTTACCAAGTTTTCCATCAACATCGGTAAGAGTTTTACCGGATATTAACATTGCTTTTGTAAAAGCGTCGTTAGATACACCACTTTCTTTAAGAACCAGTGCAAAACCCGATGCTTCGCTTCCAACAATCCCTAACTTATCTCCAAAATCGTCATAAGTTTCTGCAAGGTCAAGGGTTGACTTAATAGAGCCAACAACAAGGGCTGTAACTGCTCCTACTGCAACTCCTGCAACACCCAACCCCTTGACAAAGCCCGATGTTTCTGTTTTTAGAGGTACTACAAGTTCTGATAGTTCTATTGCCATCTTATCCTCCTAAGAGTCCACGCAGTGATTCAAGTTTAGCTATTAGTGTTTCAGGGTCATCCCTAACTGGTTGAAACTTTATTAGAAAATCCATTAACTCTGCTTTTTCCTCAGTGTTAGCGTTATAAAAAAGTGTTGCTATTAAAGCCAGTTGATAAGCTAATCTATCTTGCGTGAACATATTTTCACTGAAATATTCTTGCCACCTGTAGATTTCCCAAGCAGGAAGATTTAGAACTGCTATCAGGGGTAAACCCAACTCAATCGCAAGTTTACAGTGAAACTTTTCAAGTTCATTCATGGAACTTATATATTTGAAGCAACAATCCCACTGACACGATTTATTGCCTCCATAAGTTTTGCAATAAGTACAGCGGGTTGCTTTTCTAAATCTTCAATATCATTTTCTGAAAACAAATAGTTATCATCTTTATCGACTAAAGATGAAATAATAAGTAAAGAGTATTGATGTTTCATAACAGGTTGCCCTTTGACCATCTCAGTATGCCTTTGTAGCATCTCTAGATTGTCGGCTGATAGTTCTCGAACAAAAATGGGTTCATCTGCCCATTCAGGAATACTTATTTCTTCTTTTTTCGGTTGATAACTGTGTAAATCGATTTTCATATTTCCTCCTCTAGATGTTTGTAGAGAGGGGGCAAGCCCCCTCTCATTATGTTAAGCAATCGTTACGCTTCCAGATGCTTGCCATTTGACTTTAACCTGAACTTGTTCGGGTTTGTCTGCCTTTGCATCTTGTATCTTTACAGATACAGGAAAAGCAAGAAAGCTCCAATCCGTTAAGCTTCCAGATGTTGAAGATGGATAGCTAACCGTATAAGCAGTAACAGTTTCTGCGACCATATCAGTATACAGACTTGCTACATAGCTTCCAGTAGCATTTAAGGTCAACTCAAACTCGCCTAGCTCTTTTAAACCAGAACTAATAAATGTGCGCCACCCG
>WSSedA1B2DRAFT_1000194_pt1 | contig 12576 bp, 9 predicted proteins | sample WetSurSiteA1Bulk_FD_9465 | JGI IMG/M metagenome (IMG submission 9465) | reverse complement strand
ATATCGAGAACAAGCTGCTTTTTACGGGAGATAATAATAATGTCCTTGTCTGGCTTTTCCTTCAGAACTGCAGGCCATTGCATGAATATCTGTTGACTCTTGAGAAACAGGCCAGGATGATGGGGGAATTCAATACAATATTCCCAGGGCACGGAACGCCGCTTCCTGCTGATTTTATTAATGACCAGATTGCCTGTGTAAAAGGAATTCTTGATAATTCACTTGAACGCAAACCGTATAAGTCGTTTGCAGGTAATGCGATGGTATCGGTCTGGGGAAGGGCAAGTGTAACATTCAATCCTGATAATCTTTAGTAGACAAAAGTCAAATTCGCCGGGAATGTAATTCCAAAGAAAATTGCTACCTTTGTCGACTGCTATTTTTTCGGGGTGTGGCCACGCAGAGCGTGGTAAACTCCGTTGGTCGCGCTGAATTTATTTCGGGGTGTGGCGCAGTTGGTAGCGCGCTACGTTCGGGACGTAGAGGCCGGAAGTTCGAGTCTTCTCACCCCGACCATATGAAAATTAAGACCTTGTAAATCACTATTTTGCAAGGTCTTTTTCATTAGTAGTACAAAAAGTAGTACAAAATTATATTATGGTATTTACTTAAATTAACTTGGAAAAGCTAATAATTCCTTCCCAAATCAACCAGATCAAATTGACCGATTTCTACAGGAGCCAAGTGCCTGTATTTTATAACCGTCCAATTGTATCAAAATGCAGCTATTTTGCAATAAAGTGGGATGAGAAAAATAGGATAAAATTTGCTTTTATTTCTGTAATGCACTATATTTACTGCATAATAGAAATAAAATGAATTTCGTTGAATTCAGAAGCAGGTTTCAATCCCTCGCATATTTTACCACAAACCAGGTATATGCTTCATATCCTGAGTTTGACAGGAATAATCTGGGACGCTGGGTAAGGAAGGGATACCTCGTCCGGCTTCGCCAGGGTTACTATGCCTTCCCTGATTACAAGGAGTCTAAAGAGTTTACACTTTATTTTGCTAACAAAATATACAAACCATCTTACATATCTTTATATACTGCTTTATCATTTTACGGGATTATCCCTGAGGCGATACCTCAGATAACCAGCGTAACAACTTTGAAGACAACAAGATTCAGCAACGATTTCGGTGAGTTTTCATATAAAAACATCAAACCTGACATGATGTTCGGATATGATCTGAAGGAGTTGAGAGATGGCAGACGAATAATGTTTGCTACACCGGAAAAGGCATTAATAGATTTGCTCTATTTATATCCATTTTATAATACAGAACATGATCTGGAAGAGCTGCGTCTCGATGAATCTTATATGGAAATTGAATTTAATGCAGAAAGATTAACGGAATTCTCTGACCGTATTGGAAGCAAAGCACTCAGCAATCGCATTAAGTTGCTGAGAGAAGTACATAACCTTTAGAAAGAACTATGGTAGACCTGAATTTAATAAAAAACTATTTCCCGGAGCAAATCAGGAATAATGTACTTCTTGGCAAAAGCATGATGCAAGAATATATTCAGTTGTCAATTCTCGACTATCTGTCAACGACACAATACATCCGTAAGCTCATTTTCATTGGTGGCACCAACCTTCGCCTGGTAATGAGAATAGACAGATTCTCAGAAGATCTGGACTTTGACTGTAAAGAGATAAAAAAAGAGGAGTTCCTGAAAATGAGCGATGATGTCATGCATTTTCTTATAAGAAATGGATATAAAGTAGAATCCAGGGATAAAAATAGCTCGAAGCTGACAGCATTCAGAAGAAATATTTACTTTCCTGAGTTCCTGTTTAATCTTGGACTTTCGGGACACAGGGATGAAAGATTCCTGATAAAAATAGAAGCTCAGGATCAGGGAGTAAGATACACTCCAGAAATAAAAAATATCAAAGGTTGTGGTTTTTACTTTCCATTCCCTGTACCTACTGACGCTGTTATGTGTGCAATGAAAGTGACAGCCCTTTTAGAAAGAGGAAAGGGTCGTGATTTCTATGATGTAATGTTCCTTCTTGGTTTGACAAAGCCTGATTATGACTTCCTTGCAAAGAGAATCGGTATAAAGAATGCAGCAGAGTTAAAGAGCGAAGTTAAAAAGCGCCTAAAGAGCATTGACCTGAAAATTAAAACAAATGATTTTGAGCATCTCCTGTTCAATAAGGAAAACAAAAAACGTATACTCAGATTTGAAGAATTCTTTGAGGAGGCTGTTTGATAAGTGTTGTGTTCAGGCAGAGTTTTGCTAAAGGTAAAAAATGACGTTTTTTAATAAATTCATTGTAACCAGGTATGAATTAATTAACTATATATTAAATTTAAAATAGTCCTAGACAATGAACTCAGATGAAGAAAATGATATTGTAAGTCCGGAAAAACTTCCTATATACCGGAAGGGGAAAGAGATTTTTGACTTGATAAAGAGAATCACAGATCTGATCCCGGAAAACAATGAGTATCTTATGGATATAAAAGGCTGCATGTTATCTGATGCAGCTTTACTGACTGTTAAAATTGCCGGAGCTGAGGCCGCCGGATTGTATGATCTGAAAATGGAAAATGCTGCCATAATACGTAAAGCTGCCCGGGATCTGATGGTACAGCAGCATTCTCTTGAATCATTTGGATTTGAATATGTTGAATATTATCAAATGGTCAGGGATATGATCGATGAATACCGACTTTTATTCATAGACTGGGTTGCAAGCTTTGATAAATGGGATTATATAATTGACCGCTGGGGTCTTTTTAATCCACCTGGTATTGGACCTTTCGACAAAGATCCCGATGATAACATACCATTTCTTGGGTTTGATGAAGATCCTGAAGAATGATAAGCATTAGCCGTATTTTCATTAAAAACAATAATACGTGTCCAATATTTTGATATTTCCGGACATATCTCTAAATATGTCCATGGTTAGTATTTTCAAAATTTTATTCTATTGATATACAGATATTTAATGAAGCACATAGCTTCTCACTCCGAGGAAGCGGGACTAGCAATCTTTTCACTTCAATTTGACAAATAAAATATTTACAAGGCCATTTTTAAAATATAATCGGTATTGGTTCAGCCGGTTGTGTCTTTTTGGAAAAAGGAATTAATTCAGATTTTTTCCCCCATATAGAGTATTCCTCCAACATTAAGCAGATTCATAACTGGATCAATAACTTTACCTATCCCTTTAAGAAATCCGTGGTATTTATACTGCCATCTCCCTGTAACGAGCGAAACCTTATCAAATCCGCTAATTTTAGCCAGTTTCAATAAAGTCCCTGGACAATAATAGCCAACATGACTGTTAATGACTCCATCGTCATTTTTAACAAATTTCTTAATTCCGGTAAAACGGTAGGCTAGAAAGTGAGGTGCATTAATTGACGGAATTTCTATTACAATGAGTCCATTTTTTCGCAAATGATAATGCACAGCTTCTAAAGTTGTTTTTGGTAACGGGATATGCTCCAAAACCTGAATTAAGGTAATTATATCGAAGCTTTCAGCCGGAAACATTTCTTTATTGTACTTGCCGGAAATTATTTCAGTTCCCGTTCGTTCTGATGCAAAGGATGACAATATTTTACTCTCTTCTACACCACTGCATTTTAAACCTTTAGCATTACATAAATAGAGAAACTGACCATCCCCACAACCAATATCTAAAATATCACCAGTTGCTTTTATGCTGATAATTCTGTTCAGTATATCGCGGAAACAATTTTCCCTTTCCGGATACATAAATTTCACACCCTGTTTCAGAAAATCCAAATTATACAAATCGCTGTAATCATAAATAATTGTTGATTTGCCGGGAGAAGGAAATGCCGAAATGAATCCACAAGCTGAGCATTTGTAAAGTTTAATATGGCCATCGAACCATATCCTGAATGATTCAGGATTATTTTCGTTACAAATGGCACAAGCATTGCAGGAATTTTGACTAATAATCATCTTCAATTCATTTGGGATACAAAATACCAGAAAAAGCAAAGAACACCACTCTCCCTTTATAAATAAGGGGATAATAAAAGTTACGAATTTTTTGTAGAATAATATCTGATTATTATTGATTAAAAATTTTCGGTATTAAAAAAACAGAAACGTATTTCATAACAGAAGGGTTAATTTCCTGGTAGTCATTTTAATATTAACTATTTGGATTTGCAATTGAATCAGAATAATCATGTCTTCCAGTTCATGATATTTTGGAATTAAATTCAATAATCAGAGTTATCAGATTCCTTAACTTTTTGATAGTAAATCAAAATAATGTATTTTCGGGCCATTTTATTTTTGTCAAAAAATAAGGCGGATGGAGAAAATTTATGATTATGTATTGAAATTCAGATGGTTAATCATACTTCTGGTGACTTGTAACACTGTTTTCTTAGCCTTGCAGATTCCTCATATTAAAATTAATTCCGACGTATTGAGTTCACTTCCTGATAATGATACTGATGCTCATCTCCTGAAGAAAATCGGGTCACAATTTGGAGGAAATAAGACGGGAATGATCATCCTTGAATCAGAAAATGTGTTCACTCCGGCAGTTCTTGAACATGTTAAACAGGTTACTGATACCATAAAAGAAATTGAGGGTGTTTCATCGGTTACCAGCCTCACCAGCATCACAGATATACAGCAGGGTGAAAGCGGGATGGATGTAGGTCCGCTGATAGATGAAAATGATATGCCGGATTCGCCGGAAGAACTGACACAGCTGAGAGAAAAAGTATTATCCGATGCTAAATACAAGGGAATAATTGTTTCAGAAGATGGAACAACTGCAATAATAATCTTCTCCCTGGATGATGATGCTGATATACACTCACTGGCTGATGCCGTGAAAGAAAAGACCGAAGCTATGCATCTGCCTGAAAAAGTATATTATGCCGGATCACCGATGATGATCACCTCGATCTCCCGTCTTATATCAGATGATCTTATAAGATTGCTGCCTATCGCATTCCTGCTTATAACTCTGGTCCTTTACCTTGGATTCCGGACAGTAAGAGGGGTAGTATTGCCATTACTCACTGCAATCCTCTCAATCATCTGGGTTATAGGTATAATGTCGCTGTCCGGATCAGAGTTGAGTATGGTTACCAACAACATTCCTATCGTGTTGCTGGCTATAGGTACTGCTTATGCGATACATGTTCTGAACAGGATTGACCAGGTAAAGGTAGACATTAACCAGGCTATTATAACTGCACTTACATATGTCTTTGTTCCTGTTATCCTGGCAGCATTGACCACGATCACGGGATTTTTCTCTTTTATTTTCGGTTCCTACCTTACAATGATCCGTGATTTCGGATTGTATACTGCCCTTGGAACATTTTTTGCGCTTATTCTTTCCTTGTTCTTTGTTCCGGCATTGATCTCAGCTTTTTCCTGGAAAAACCGCGAAAAAACTGTTAAAGAAACTGAAACCGGGAAAACTTTCTTTTCCGTTTATTTCCAGACTCCTTTGCAAAACCTGTTGTTCAAACATTCCAGGTTGGTTTTTGTATCATGGATTCTGATAACTCTTGTCAGTATCGGAGGTATTTTCCTTATTAAAAGGAATGTTGATATTAGGAACTATTTCAGAAAAGATAATCCGACAAGGATTGCTGAAGATATTATGACAAAGAAATTTGGTGGAACAAGGCCTGTCTTTGTACTGTTTAAAGGAGATGTCCAGAGCCCAGAATTTCTTAAAACAATGATCAGAACCGAGGAATATATGAAGCAGAATCCGGAAGTTACAAGTACACAATCGGTTGCTGACCTTATTGTTGAAATAAATGGCGCATTTGGTGAAGGTAGAAAAATTCCGGATGATAAGGGAAAAATTGAACAACTATGGTTTCTGCTCGAAGGGAATGAGAATATGCAAAAGTTAGTTTCCCAGGATCTGGATGAGGCTATTATCATCTCCAAATTTTTATCTTCTGAGAATAATGAAAGAAGAGAATTTAAAAGTTACATGAACGGCTTTATAAAAGATAATTCTTCAGAAGAATGTAAACTGGAGGTAACAGGCATGCCATTCATTGAGCTGACAATGGACAGCAGCCTTATTAAAAGTCAGCTGGCAAGCCTTCTGATAGCTGTCTTCTTTGTAGTTATTATTGTAAGCGGAATCCTGCGATCATTTTCTTCTGGCCTGTTTGCCGCAATCCCAATAATCTCGACGATCATTGTCCTTTTCGGGATTATGGGTTACACGGGCATCCCGCTGAACATAGCTACAGTGCTTGTCGCAAGCATTGCGATGGGAATAGGTATCGATTATTCAATACATGTTATAACACATTTTAACAGCTCCCTGAAAAGCGGGACTACAATCTCAAAGGCTCTGGAAGATACAATCGGGATCAGCGGAAAAGCCATCATAATTAATATAACATCAGTGTCTGCAGGATTCCTTGTTCTGCTCTTTTCTGAGATGGTTCCTTTGCAGTATTTTGGGTTGTTGATATTCCTGAGCATGGTCGGTTCAGGCCTTAGTGCTTTAACCTTCCTGCCGGTAATACTCATCCTGGCGCACAGAGGTCAGAAAACAATACCGGACATATTAAAAAACAGCGGGCAGATTTAACAAAACATCTTTTTTAATGTTTTTATTAAAAACCACAGGTACATTTATTAAAAAGAAATTTAAACGCAGTTCAATACAACAACCGATGAAAACTTTGAAAAATACAACATTCCTACTTATCATTTTACTGGTTACCGGTTCGATGGAGGCATCATCACAGGATGCCACAACCATACTTGAAAATATGGATAATATCTTTTTCTCCGCGAAAGATAAACAGGGGAGGGTCACCCTCATCCTGAAAGATAAAAATGGTAAAGAAAAGATACGTGAGGCTTCGATCATGCAGAAAGGAATCGACAAAAAGCTGTACCGTTATACAAAGCCTGAATCGCAGGCAGGGATGGCAACTCTTTCGCTTTCGGATGATGTAATGTGGGTCTACATGCCTGCATTCGAGAAACCAAAAAAAATATCTATGACGTCCAAAGATCAGTCATTTACAGGTACTGATTTCTCACTTGAGGATATGTCGATGACTCCTTACGCTTCCAGATATACCCCTGAGTTACTTGAATCAGACAGCGATGCTTTTATCATCAGTCTGGTACCAAAGTCTCCAAAGTCATTCTACTCAAAGATCATTGTAAGGATCAATAAGTTGTATGGATATCCTTTAACGATGGAATACTATAATCTGAAGGGTAAAAAATTCAAGGAAGCTACCTATACTTTCGAGAAGGTTGGAAAATACTGGAATGCAGCAGAAATACTGATGAAAGACCTTGAAAAAGATCATAGCACAAAGACCCTTTTGTCGGATGTAAAGTATGATCAGGGACTGCCAGATGATCTTTTCACAGTTGAAAACCTGAAGCCTTCCAAAACAGGTAACAACAAAATCTGATATTAAAAACTGGTTATTAAATTCTAATCAGAATAATTGAATTTAGAATTCAAAATATCAACCCGCATCTCCCTCTGAATCCGCTGACCGACAGAAAAAATGGGATTCATTTAACTATCCGACATGAAGTCGAGCATCTCGGCTGCGTTTTTGTTCTCCGGATCAAGTTGAAGAACCCTTTTAAAATAATCCTTAGCTTTATCGTAATTATAATTTTTCATATAGGTCCTGCCAAGATGGTACTGAGCTGAAACATGTTGGTCTGCTTTGTTAAGCAGTTTCTCGAAATAAATTATTGCCTCATCATATTTACCTGATGCTTTTAACGCTATGCCCATGTAATAATTCGCCATAAGAGTTTCAGGACAGTACTCAATAAGCTTTCTGTATGCAGCTATGCTTTTATCTTCTTTGCCAAGATGATAATAAGCCAGCCCCAGCCAGAGATATGTCATAGGTAAATGTTTCCCCGAATCAATTATTTTGTTGAAAATATTTACAGCGGCCGAAAAATTAGTCGATCTATATAGAGCAACTCCCAGCCGGTACATAACATATGGACTGTCGGGCTTTAATTTCAGGACCTTTTCATAGTAACATATTGACTTTGACATTTCGCCAAGAATGTAATACACATTCGACAGCTCGAGCAAGATGTGGATATTATCAGGATTATCCTTTTCCGCACATTCGAAATTCTCTGCAGCCTCTTTTAGATTTCCTTCGAGAAGTTTCATGAAGGCATCATCAATACATTTGTGAACCAGTTCAGCCATATTCTATTGTTTTAGATTGTTAAATATCTACGTGACGTTCTTCAAGTGGTATATATTCATGTTTCCCATAAACATTCTTAAATGCAGGACGAATTAACCTTTTTGCCGAGAATGTAAGTTCCTCGATCCTGTGTGTACACCATCCCGATACTCTGCCAATTGCAAATAAAGGTGTATAAAGTTCCTTTGAAATATCAAGCATTGAATATACAAAGCCGGAATAGAAATCAACGTTAATGCAAACTACTTTGGTTGATTTTTCTCCTTTAAAAATTCTGAAGACCTCAGGAGTGAGACTTTCAACGAGTGCATAGAGGTCAAATTCAGCAAGACGGTTTTTTTCTATCGCGAGTTCCCTTGCTTTTGCTTTTAAAATTGCTGCTCTGGGATCAGAGATTGTATAAACAGCATGACCAATTCCATATATCTTTCCTGAAAAATCATTTGCCTTTTTATTCAGTATCTTAAGGAGATGTGCTTTAACTTCATCTTCATCCTTCCAGTTCTTAACATGTTTTTTCATATCTTCCATCATCTCCAGGACTCTGACATTTGCTCCCCCATGCAGCGGTCCTTTTAATGATCCTATTGCAGAAGTTATTGAGGAATAAATATCAGTTTCTGAAGAACTGGTAACTCTCATGGTAAAAGTGGAATTATTTCCACCTCCGTGTTCAGCATGTAGAACCAGCAGCAGGTCGAGAAGATCAGCCTCAAGCTTTGAGAAACCGTTACAATCCCCTTTAATCAGGTAGAGAAAATTTTCGGCAGTACTAAGATTGGGCTGAGTATGACGGATTGAAAGAGTCTTTCCTTTGTAAAGATGTCTTAATGCCTGATATGAGTATGCTACAATTGTTGGAAATTTAGCAATAATATTAAGCGATTGTTTTATCATATTATCGAGAGCAATACTATCAGGCTTGTCATCCAGAATATATAATCCCAGTACCGATCGTGCGAGGATATTCAGTACATCCTTTCCCTTCATTGATAGAATCATATCTTTAGTAAAATCATCAGGCAGCGAGCGNAGGGAAGCCAGATATTCTGAGAATTCTTTCAGTTGCTCTTTTGTTGGAAGATGGCCGGTCAGAAGAAGATAAACAGTCTCATCAAAACCATGTCTGTTCTCTTTCTGAAATCCGGCAACGATATCTTCAATTTCAATACCTCTGTACAACAACCTCCCCGGAACCGCAACAACTTTATCACCTTCCTTCTTATAACCAATTACATCGCCAACATTCGTTAATCCCACCAGAACACCTGATCCATCGGAATTGCGTAGCCCTCGTTTTACATCATATTGTTCAAATAATTCGTTCCCGATCTGGCACGATTTTCTGACCGATGGCTCTAACTTTGATATCAAATTATTAATTTCCATATTCATTATGATTTAATTGGTTGGATTTAAAATGTGCGATATTATAGCATCAGCAAACTCTGAAGTTTTAAGGAGCTTTGCATTCTCCATCAACCTGTAAAAATCGTATGTGACTGTTTTGCTTTGAATTGTCTTTTCGAGCCCGCTGTATATTTTATTTGCCACTTCGTCCCATCCCATATACTCAAACATTAAGGCACCTGAGAGGATTACAGAACCCGGGTTAACCTTATCCTGATCAGCATATTTTGGCGCTGTCCCATGAGTTGCCTCGAAAATGGCATGGCCAGTTTCATAATTGATATTTGCTCCCGGAGCAATTCCGATTCCACCCACAATTGCAGCAAGAGCATCTGAAATATAGTCACCATTAAGATTCAACGTGGCAATTACAGAGTATTCCGCAGGCCTTGTAAGTATCTGTTGAAGAAATGCATCGGCTATTACATCCTTTATTATGATTTTTCCTGCCTGTTCTGCACTCTTCAGAACTTCATTTGCCGCGGTTTCTCCTCTCTCTTTTGCAATATTCTTGTGCTGCATCCATGTAAATACCTTATCGCCAAACTCCCTCTCGGCAAGAGCATAACCCCATTTCATAAAGGCTGCTTCTGTAAACTTCATGATGTTGCCTTTGTGGACCAGGGTTACCGATGGCAGATTTTTATTTATGGCAAAACGGAGAGCCTGCCTTATAAGCCTTTCTGAACCTTCGAGTGAAACAGGTTTTATACCGATTGAGGATGTTTCAGGAAACCTTATCGATTTCACTCCCATTTCCCCGATAAGAAATTTCTTAATCTTATCTGCTTCGGGAGTACCGTTCATAAATTCGATGCCTGCATAGATATCCTCAGTGTTCTCTCTGAATATATGCATATTGACATCTTCAGGTTTTTTAACCGGACTCGGCACACCTCTGAAATATCTCACCGGCCTGTAACAGGTATAGAGATCAAGCATCTGGCGAAGTGCAACATTTAATGATCGCATACCTTCTCCAACGGGGGTGGTAAGGGGACCCTTAATACCAACAAGGTAATCCCTGAATGCACTTAGGGTTTCATCCGGAAGCCAGTTTCCGGTGAGGTTAAATGACTTTTCCCCGGCAAGAACCTCTTTCCATGCTACCTTTCTTTTACCGTTGAAGGCATTTTCTACAGCTGCATCAAATACTCTTACGGATGCTCTCCAGATGTCTCTTCCGGTGCCGTCTCCTTCAATAAATGGTATAATCGGAAAATCAGGAACAACCAGATTGTTATTCTCTATTTTGATCTTTTCAGGCATATCAGATTATTTTCTGTTTTTGTTTCTTATTAAATTCAATGCACTGCCTGCTTTAAACCATTCAATTTGTGCTTCATTGTATGAATGGTTGGCATAAATTATTTCCTTTCCGACATCAATATGATTAAGAATTATTTTAACTTGTTTCCCAGGGGCGAATTCCTTCAGCCCGACAATATCTATTTTATCATTTTCAAGGATTTTGCCGTAATCGTTCTTGTCAGAAAATGTAAGTGCAAGCAATCCCTGCTTTTTGAGGTTTGTCTCATGTATTCTTGCGAATGATTTTACAAGAACAGCTTTTACGTTCAGAAAGCGAGGTTCCATAGCTGCATGTTCTCGTGAAGAGCCCTCTCCGAAGTTTTCCTCGCCGACAACAACTGATCCTATTCCTTGAGATTTATATAATCTTGCAACCTGTGGAACGGGTTCATATTTCCCTGTAATATGGTTCAGAATATTGTTTACCTGATCATTGAAGAAGTTTAAAGCACCGATCATGTAGTTATTCGATATGTTATCGAGATGCCCACGATATTTTAGCCAGAATCCGGCCATTGATATATGATCGGTTGTGCATTTCCCCTTAACCTTAATCAGCAGTGGCAATCCTGTAAAGTCCTTGCCATTCCATGCAGGGAAAGGTTCAAGGGCCTGAAGCCTATCGGATGAAGGATCTATTTTTACAGATACAGAACTTTTATCGATTGATGGTTTCTGAAATCCTTTCTCAGCATCTACGAATCCTTTAGGAGGAAGGTCAAATCCGGACGGTTCAGCCAGTTTTATCTTTTCCCCGTTCCTGTTAGTTAGAAAGTCGGTAACAGGATTGAAGGTCAGGTCACCTGCAATTGCTAGCGCTGTTACTATTTCCGGTGATGCCACAAAAGCATGAGTGTTCGGATTACCGTCAGTCCTTTTGGCAAAGTTTCTGTTGAATGAATGTACAACGGTATTAGGTTCTTTTTTATCAGCACCTTCCCGGTCCCATTGCCCGATGCAGGGCCCACATGCATTGGCAAATATTTTTCCTCCAAGCTTCTCGAATATTCCAAGATACCCATCCCTTTCTGCAATTGCACGAATCATTTCGGAGCCAGGAGTGATGGTAAACTGCGACCTTGCTGTAATCTTTTTCTGCAGAGCATCCGCTGCTACAGAAGCAGCCCGTGAGAGATCTTCGTAAGAGGAGTTTGTGCACGATCCAATAAGGCCAAACTCAACCTTCAGGGGCCATCCATTCTTAACTGCAACATTTTTCATCTCTGAAATGGGAGTTGCAAGATCCGGAGTGAAAGGTCCGTTTATGTACGGCTCAAGTTCTGAAAGATTTATTTCTATGATCTGATCAAAATATTTCCCGGGATTTTTGTAAACCTCAGGATCGGCCGTAAGATGTTCCTTAATTCCATCTGCGAGTTTTGATATTTCTTCCCGGCCGGTTGAATTGAGATAATCAGACATCGCCTGATCATATCCGAATACTGAACATGTAGCTCCAACCTCAGCACCCATATTGCAAATCGTTGCCTTACCGGTACAGGAAAGAGACTCTGCTCCCTCTCCGAAGTATTCAATAATACTGTCAGTTCCACCTTTGACGGTGAGAAGACCCGCAACCTTAAGGATAATATCTTTTGCCGAAGTCCAGCCATTCAGCTTCCCGGTGAG
>WSSedA1B2DRAFT_1000191_pt1 | contig 12640 bp, 11 predicted proteins | sample WetSurSiteA1Bulk_FD_9465 | JGI IMG/M metagenome (IMG submission 9465) | reverse complement strand
AAGGTTCGACATTGATGGTTTAAAATCCGGACAAAACTAATGAAAAAAAAGGTGCCTTTTCCTGAGGCACCTTTATCCTTTATATAAAGTCACTTATTTATTTCAATTTCAGTTCAGAGGAAGCAGTTAGTTTCTTTCTTCCTTTGGCTCTGCGTGAAGCAAGAACTCTTTTTCCATTAGATGTGGACATCCTTTCCCTGAATCCGTGTTTGTTTGCTTTTTTTCTCCTTGAAGGCTGAAATGTCCTTTTCATATCTGTTGTTTTTAAATGGCTGTACTGTTTAATTTTGAGATCGCAAAGATAGATATATTTTCAATAAAAACAACGGCAATATATTTTTTTTACAAAAATCAAAAAGGCAGATAGACAATCTTTTTAGTCTCAAAATATGGTTCAGAGAAGAAGTCTGTGATATTCCAGATAACGGTTTTATTTACAAAAGGTTCCAGCTCTTCTGAAAGATCTCCGCCTTTCAGGTATAAAATTCCATTCTTCAGTTTATTTATGTTTTCTGATTTTATATTTTTCCCTGTCAGTTTGACAAAACTCCGGAAATCAGTAACAGCCCTGCTAACTACGAAGTCATACCTCCCTTTTTCATCCTCGGCTCTTTTCCGGATTACAGTTATGTTGGTCAACCCCAATTCCGTGGCAACAGATAAAACCACTTTTGTTTTTTTCTCTATTGAATCGAGCAGTGAAAATTCCGAATCCGGAAACATAATTGCAAGCGGTATCCCGGGGAAACCTCCTCCTGTACCAACATCAAGTATCTTTGTTCCTGGCACAAAGTCAATTATTTTTGCAATTGCCAGCGAATGAAGAACATGATGAATATAGAAATTTTCAAAGTCCTTTCTGGAAATCAAATTAATTTTGCTGTTCCAGGTCTGGTAGATTGATTTTAGTGCTGTAAGCTGATTTATCCCTGAGCTTTGAATATCAGGGAAATATCTTAGAATACTTTCGATCACTATCTGTTTCCTGTTTTTGTAAAAATATTGTACAAAAGCGATTTTGCCCTGTATAGCTGTGCTTTGACTGTTCCGATCGGTAACCTCAGCTCTGAGGCGATCTCTTCGTATGAATACTCCTTGTAATACCTTAATTCAATAAGGTTCCTGTAGCGTGGTTTAAGCTGGTTTACAATATCCCGAAGAACAGCTATCTTCTGGTCATTGATAAGGGTTTCTTCAGGATCGGGGAGATCAGACTGAATATTCACTGTAAGATTATCCATATCATCCTGAAGCTGATCGATCGGAGTAGGAGAAACCTGTTTCTTCCTTATAAAATCTATGCAGTTGTTGGTGGCGATCTTGAAAAGCCAGGTACTGAATGCAAAGTCCGGGGTAAAGGAGTCGAGATTACGGAAAGCTTTTCCAAACGCTTCAATGGTCAGATCTTCAGCATCTGATGAATTGTTTACCATCTTCAGAAGCATGTAATATATTGAATCCCTGTAACGGTTCAGCAGGTTTGAAAATGCTTTTTCATCCCCTTTCTTTGCTAATTCGACAAGCAAAAGGTCATTTCTGGCCTTATCCGATAAGCCATTGCCTAATTCCATAAGTTTTTACCGGCACTTTGACGTTGACTTCCAATATAAATGGCAATGTTAATAAACGGGGATAAGACATCAAATATTGGCATCAGGAGTAATAATCCCTTCTCATTGAATTTCTTCTGATTCAAAGCAAAAACAGTGACCTGAGTAATAATCCTGACACCGAAAAGAGCCAGAACAAAAGGCCACATGTAAAGATTTGACAGCAAAATAATAAACGAAACATAAAATAATACCCTGCTGGCAGGTTCACCAATTAACAGAGCTTTGTCTCTGGATTTGTAATGATTAGCTGTCGTCAGATGTCTTTTCTTCTGCTTGTAAAACTCAGTTACACCTGAAGACGGAACAGAACGGGTATGTGAGTCCTTTCGGAATTCAACGATACAGTTTTTTCCTGATGAGTTGAAATTCACAAAAAGGTCATCATCACCTGAAGCTAGGTTGATATGACTGCCGAATCCTTTTTTCTCAAAAAACAGTGATCTCCTGTATGCAAGATTTCGTCCGACTCCCATATAAGGAATTCCATTTATAGCCATTCCAAGGTATTGCATGGCTATTGTCATACAATCGTATCTTATATACCTGTTAAGCAATCCAGGTTTTCTGAAATAACCGCCGTAGCCAAGGACAAAATCTGTCTTATCGTCAAAACGCGATGCCATCTTGCCAAGCCATTTGTCACTTTCAGGCCTGCAATCGGCATCGGTAAAAATTAAGAGTTCATTTTTTGCCGCTTTGATACCAATAAATTGTGCAAATTTTTTATTATGAGCGAATTTCGGATCTTTACTGATATTTGAAACCCTCAGGTTCGGATACTTTTTAAGGTACTCCCCCAGCACATTAAATGAATCATCCTCCGAACAATCGTTAACTACAACAACTTCATATTCGGGATAATCCTGTTCCAGAACGGAAGGCAGGAATTTTTTAAGGTTTTCCTCCTCATTCCTGGCACATATAATGACCGAGACCGGAACCTTTTTTACCGGATTTTCAGGATGTTTATATAATACCGGAGCCAGGTAATAAAGAAGATAATAAACCAGCTGAACGATCAGAGATATAGCAAGAACAATGAATAGACTAAAAAGGAGGGGATTGTCGCGGAGTATCATTTGACTTCCATATATGGCAGCAATATTACTAAGATATTCTGAATGCAAAAAGAGAGTTTTAGATATCATTATCATAAAAACGGTTAATGAGCCAGAAAAATTATTGACATAATTTTCAACAGGTGGATGAATGAATTACCTTTGGCAACCGGAAACGAAGGATTCTATGTTTAAAGTAATGAGCAGGGATAATGATTCCAGGGCCAGGACAGGCATCCTGGAAACTGCACATGGTGTTATTCCCACTCCGATATTTATGCCGGTCGGAACTGCCGGAACTGTTAAAGGCATCCTTCAGAAAAACCTGATTGATGATATTGATGCAAAAATTATTCTCGGGAATACTTATCACTTGTACCTTCGTCCGGGGACAGACATATTACAGGCTGCTGGAGGACTTCATAAATTCATAAACTGGAACAGACCATTACTGACCGACAGTGGCGGATATCAGGTTTTTTCACTTGCCGGGAACAGGAAACTTACTTCTGAGGGAGCTATTTTCAAATCGCACATTAACGGATCGAAACATATTTTTACACCTGAGAATACAATTGATATTCAGCGCATTATAGGTGCTGATATAATGATGGCTTTGGATGAATGTGCGCCCTTCCCGTGCGATTACAAGTACGCTAAGAAATCAGTCGCCCTGACTCACGACTGGCTTGAGAGGGCAATAATAAGATATAAAGAGACAGATCCTCTGTGGAACTATGAACAGCTCCTTTTTCCAATTGTTCAGGGCAGTACATTCGATGATCTCAGAAAAATCTCGGCAGAAAAAGTCGCTTCGGCAGGAATGGCTGGCAATGCAATAGGAGGGTTGTCAGTGGGCGAGCCGGCTGAAGAAATGTACCGTATTATAGATATAGTCAATGAAATACTTCCTTTGGATAAACCACGTTATCTGATGGGAGTTGGAACTCCTGTCAACATACTTGAAGCTATCGAGAGAGGTATTGACATGTTCGATTGCGTGATGCCTACCAGGAACGGGCGTAACGGGATGCTGTTCACCAGTGAGGGAATAATCAATATTAGGAACCGGAGATGGACTGACGACTTCAGTCCTATTGATCCTTCGGGTCCTTCTGGTGTGAGCCTTTATTATTCAAAGGCATACCTTAGACATCTTGTTATTTCCGGTGAAATTCTGGGTTCTCAGATAGCCAGCATTCATAACCTTTCTTTTTATATGAAGCTGGTTTCGGAAGCAAGAGAAAGAATTGAAGAAGGGAATTTTAAAAGATGGAAGGAAAAGATGATAATAAAACTATCAGAACGGCTTTAGCTTTACTGAAAACAAAGATTATTGACCGTTATATTGTCCGGAAATTTCTGGGCACCTTCTTCTTTTCACTGCTCCTGATACTCACCATTGCAGTTGTATTCGATTTTGCAGAGAAGATAGATAACTTCATGGAGAAAAGTGCTCCGGTTAAGGCTATTATTTTCGATTATTACATGAATTTCATACCATATTTTGCCACTCTTTTTTCACCGCTTTTCGTTTTTATTTCGGTAATCTTCTTTACATCGAAGATGGCGGCAAACACTGAGATTATTGCAATTTTGAACAGTGGTATGAGTTTCAGAAGGATGATGTGGCCATATTTCTTATCTTCATTGTTTATTGCAATTTTTGCTTTTGTGCTTATCAATTTTGTAATTCCCAAGTCGAACCTGCACCGGATCGATTTTGAGGATAAATATTACAGAACCTCGACCAGGAGGATCCCAGTTATGAATATTCACAGGCAGGTATTCAAGAATGTCCTGATATATATGGAATCTTTCAATCCGATCAGCCAGTCGGGAAGGAACTTTACGATCGAGAAATTTGATGAGAATGGCAGGCTGCAGTCAAAACTAAACGGGAACCTGGTTAGATATGATACAGCAACAAATAAGTGGGTGGTATTAAATTATCATCTGCGTAATATAACCGACCAGGAAGATATCATAACCAGAGGAGACCGGCTGGATACCGCTCTGAATATAAATCCTTCTGATTTTTCCAGGAGTCCCGGATTTGTTGGGACCATGACTTATAATGAATTGAATAATTATGTAAATCAGCTGAGGCTACAGGGCTCGGATGAGCTCAATTTATTCCTGATTGAAAAGCACAAACGTATTGCAAATCCCTTCTCAGTATTTATTCTGACGCTAATTGGGGTCTCACTCTCATCGCGAAAGATCAGGGGAGGAATAGGGATGAATATCGGGATTGGTCTTGGCCTGAGTTTCTCATATATTCTGTTTATGCAATTCGCCTCCCAGTTCTCCATAAAGGGAAACCTGGGACCGATGATAGCCATGTGGATACCAAATATCTTATATCTGATAATAGGTTTGGTTTTATACAGACTTGCACCTAAATAGTATATATCATCTGCTGAAAATCTTAAATTGCACTTTATTTTTAGTTTTTAGTAACGGATTAATTTAAATTAGATAAACCTGTATGGTAGTAAATAAAAAGATCAGGGAACTTCAGGAGAAACGAAAGAAAGTATTTCTTGGAGGCGGAGAACAGGCAATTGAAAAGCAAAAAGCCATGGGTAAACGAACCGCCCGGGAAAGGATCATGACACTCCTTGATAAAGATTCCTTTATGGAATATGACATGTTCGTTGAACATGATGCCCGTGATTTTGATATGGACAAAAAATCCCTTCCAAGCGACGGGGTTATTATCGGATGTGGTACTATTTATGGAGCACCTGTTGCAATTTTTGCCCAGGATTTTACTGTTGCAGGAGGATCGCTTGGGCTGATGCATTCAAGGAAAATAACTAAGATAATGGACCATGCTCTCAAAATGAGAATGCCGCTGATAGGAATTAATGATTCAGGGGGAGCCAGAATTCAGGAGGGTGTCAACTCACTGGCAGGCTACGGAGAGATATTTTTCCGGAACACCATTTCGAGCGGTGTAATTCCACAGATTTCAGTCATACTGGGTCCTTGCGCGGGAGGAGCTGTATATTCACCAGCTCTAACCGATTTTGTATTTGTTGTCGACAATATTTCGAAGATGTTCATTACCGGGCCTGAAGTAATTAAAACCGTTCTTGGTGAAGAAATTTCAATGGAGGAGCTCGGAGGTGCTAGAGTTCATAGCGAAATCACGGGTAATGCTCACTTTTTTGCTCATAGTGAGGAGGAGTGCTTCGAACAGATCAAGAAGCTCATAACTTTTATTCCCTGGAGTAATAGCAGAAAAGCAAGAGCCTTTGAACCTGGAGAACCTGATAAAAGCTATAACCCTGAAAAGATAGTCCCGGGTGATCCCACGCTGCCTTACGACGTAAAAGATGTTATTAAATCTGTTGTCGATAAATCAGACTTTTTTGAAATAATGGAACACTATGCAAAAAATATTGTTATTGGTTTTGGCAGGATGGGAGGAAGAACCGCAGGTTTTGTTGCGAATCAGCCTATTGAAATGGCAGGTGTCCTGGATGTTGACTCATCCGACAAAGCTGCCAGATTCATCAGGTACTGCGACGCCTTTAATATACCAATCATAACCCTTGTCGATTTACCAGGTTATCTCCCGGGTGTTGATCAGGAATATGCGGGTGTAATAAGGCATGGTGCAAAAGTCCTTTATGCATACAGCGAAGCCACTGTTCCAAAAATAACAGTCATTCTGAGGAAAGCATATGGCGGAGGATACATAGCAATGAGCTCACGCCATCTCAGAGCTGATTTTGTATTTGCATGGCCTACGGCAGAAATTGCAGTTATGGGGCCTGAAGGTGCTGCAAATATTATTTTCAGGAAGGAGATAATGTCGTCGGATGATCCGGATGGCATGAGGAAGCAAAAAGTAGATGAATATAAGGCTAAGTTTGCAAATCCTTATGTCGCTGCCAGCAGGGGATATGTTGACGCCGTAATTGAACCCAAGGAAACGCGAAGTTTTCTTTTACATGCAATTGAAGCTTCTGAAAATAAGGAAGTTAAATTACCCGAAAAGAAGCATGGACTTCCTCCGTTCTGATTAATTTTCTGTCAAAACCCAACATACCAAAATGAAAGAAAACGAAAATCTTGGATTTTTAAATATAAATTCCAGCTTATACAAAACCCGGCTGAGCTCAAAATTTATAAACAGGAAATCCTATAAGCCAGTCGATCCGAAAATTATACTGAGCTTTATTCCGGGAACAGTCCTGGATATTCTTGTCACGAAAGGGCAGAAAGTAAGAAAAGGTGATGAACTTATGATCCTTGATGCCATGAAAATGCAGAACAAACTGAAATGCGCCTTTGACGGTACAATAAAAAAGATCTGCGTAAACAGGGGAGACAGGGTTTCAAAAGGTTCAGTACTGATTGAGCTTAGGTAAGATCAGAGTTCCCCTGCGTAAATCACGAAATTCCTGAGATCTTCATGAATTAATGGTTTCTCTTTAAAGATCCCATAGACTGTTGACCCGCTGCCAGACATTGAGCTGTAAAGCGCTCCAAAGTCATACATTTCCTGCTTTATCCTTTTTATCCCGGGATGCTTTAAAAAAATGGTTTTTTCGAAATCATTGGTCATCAGATATTTCCAATCTGAAACAGGTTTTTTGATAATATCATAAAGTGATCTTTCAGGAATTGAAGGTACGCAGTTATCGTATGCCTCTTTTGTGCTGATCAAAATACCAGGATTTACCAGCACCAGGAAATAACCATTCAGAGAAAGGCTTACCGGTTTCAGAATTTCACCTCTTCCTGATGCGAATGAAGGCCGGCAGTCAATAAAAAAAGGAGAGTCGCTTCCAAGACCAGCTGCAATAGTTCTCAATTCATGAGTACTTAGTGAGAGATTACAGGATCTGTTTATTGCCCTGAGCATGCCGGCTGCATCTGAAGAGCCTCCTCCCAGTCCGGCGCCGGCAGGTATACTTTTATGCAGGTGAATCGTAAAGTACGGGATCGGGTAATTCTTCCTGAGTATTTCTGCAGCAAGGAGAATAATATTATCTTCCGGTTTTCCCGGTAACTCATATCCGGTCAGAGTAAGCACATCTTTTTCCGCTCCTTCCTTTTGCACGACCATTTCAAGTGCATCGCACAGGTTTACAGGATAAAAGACAGTCTCAATGTCGTGATATCCGTCTGGCCGCTTACGAGTTATATTTAAGCCAAGGTTAATCTTTGATTTTGGAAAAACCAGCATCTCAGGGTATTTGTTACAAAAATACCATATGGTTTGGATTTTGATATCAGCAAAATACTAATTCAGTTTTTCAACAAGTTTTAAACATAAAAATGTTTGTAAGAAAAAACCATGCTCAGGATTAATCAATATGGTTATTTTTACCTTTGGTCAGCACTGATGAATTATGTTAATCATCTAATAAGTATCAATAAATCAGCATTATATATTTAATGGTAAAACAAAAACCTAGTGCCAGACAAGTTATCACCATGTTGCCGGATTTCGGCAAAGTGCCACCCCAGGCAATAGATATGGAGGAAGCGGTTCTTGGGGCCATAATGCTCGAGAAAGAAGCAGTGATAACCATACTTGATATTCTGAAGCCAGCCAGTTTTTATAAAGAGGCGCACCAGAAGATTTTCAAAGCGATTTCAGACCTTTCATTGAGAGAATATCCTGTCGATCTTTATACTGTTACTGAAGAATTGAGGGCTCACAATGAGCTCGAAAGTGTGGGCGGACCGGTATATCTTACCCAGCTCACATCAAAGGTTGTCTCCGCTGCCAATGTCGATTACCATTCAAGAATTGTTGCGCAGAAATACATACAACGAGAGCTTATAAGGGTCTCAACTGAGATACAGAACAGATCCTTTGATGATTCAATTGATGTTACGGAACTTCTCGATTTTTCAGAGAATGAGCTTTTTCAGATTGCCGAAGGGAACATTAAAAGGGAAGTTTCTCCTATTAATTTGGTCATTAAAGAGGCTATAAAGGAGATTGAAGAAGCGGGCAAGCGGGAAGATGCCCTAGTCGGAATACCTTCAGGGTTTACAAAACTTGACAGGCTAACATCAGGCTGGCAGAAATCGGAACTCATCATTATCGCTGCGCGTCCCTCGATGGGTAAGACAGCTTTCGCTCTTACCATGGCTCGCAACATGTCAATTGACCATGGAAAACGGGTCGCTATTTTCTCATGTGAAATGTCGTCCATTCAGCTGGTGAACAGGTTGATCATTGCTGAAACCGATATCCCGGGTGAAAAAATAAAAAATGGTCGCCTTTCAGAGGAAGAATGGAAACAGCTTGATACAAGAATAAAGAAACTGGTGCAGGCACCGATATTTATCGACGATACACCTGCAATTTCTATTTTTGAACTAAGGGCAAAATGTCGTCGCCTAGTGGCTCAGCATAAGCTTGATATTGTGATAGTTGATTATCTTCAGTTAATGTCAGGTCCTGAAAATGCCGGAAGCCGGGAGCAGGAAGTAAGTAATATTTCCCGGTCGCTTAAAAGTATAGCCAAGGAACTTAATGTACCTATACTTGCACTTTCGCAGCTGAACAGGTCGGTTGAAATGAGGGGAGGAACTAAAAGGCCTCTGCTTTCCGATCTTAGGGAATCCGGAGCAATTGAACAGGATGCCGATATGGTGGTATTCATTCACCGTCAGGACAAATTCGGTATACCGACATTTGAAGATGGAAGCTCAACCAAAGGTATAGCCGAAATAATCCTCGCCAAAAACCGTAATGGACCTGTCGACGATGTCCGGCTGCGGTTTCGTGAGGAGAAAGCTCAATTTCTGGATATAGACGATTTTGATATTGAAAGTAACCCTGAGATCGGTGATGGATCACAGAGTATTACTCTTGGTTCAAAAATGAACCACGACAACATGAGGCGACATGGGGGAGGTTTTGACCAGGAATCGGATATCCTCAATGACCCTCCTTTTGCTTAAAAATAACGATCGCAGGTGCACGGATTATTAAATAATAAAATCTTATAAACCCCGTGCTCTTTGTGACCCAATCAATCAAGCCTAATAGTAAATCTTACTCCAAAACTGTTATATCTGAAATCATCAAATCCCACAAATATCCCTGCCTTTCCAATCAGGAATATCTCACTAAGACTGTATCCGATCTCAAAATAATTGTCATGAAACCGTGATCCGAGATATGAAAATGACAGGTTTTCACGGATCAGAGTATTGCTTAATCCGGGCAATAACTTAAGAAGAAGGTATGGAGTTGTATATTTAAGATGAATTTCTCCAAAGAATTCAGGTGAACTTAATGAATAGTATGAGGGCAGCATAAAGGCATCATCATATTCATCAAGCATAAGATATATTGGTTGTGAGTTATAATGGAAAAAATCGAAGTATGTGACATTCCGTTTATCTGCAAATCCACCTGTTCTTAATTTCCAGTTGAATTCGCTGAAAGCTCCTGTCTCCATTTTTTGTGATGCTTCAAACCTGAACATATTGAAATGAATATATTCATCTGATATCGACGGAACCATTGTTGCCCCGTGTTTCCAGGTGAACATGAAAGTGGGCCAGTCTGATCCCTGCGGAGATTTGTTACCTTTATAGATCCTGTACCTCTGGTATGGTGTAAATGTAACATTTGTTACAAATTCCAGATACTTCTGGTCATCAAACGTATTCATTGCATCTGAACCCGGAACGAGGTAGTCATTATCAGGAATATTGTCGGTGTATTCCCGGTCAGTGTTGATAATTGAGAACATGGTGCTATTCCCATGCACTTTCCGGTTATCCATCCCTGTGCTGAAATCCAGTTTCAATCCGTTGGTTATTTCAGCTTCATATCCGAGAGTAAAGAAACGGCTTTCATAAAGTTTCATATAATTCTTTTCCAGCAGAAGAGATGTTAAACTGTTGATAAGCGGATTTATTCCTCCTCCGGTATTGAAATCCTTGCTTATCATACCGGTCCTGATATATAACTGGCTTGGTTTCATTCCACCGGTAGAATAGTTGGCATTAACCCTCCAGATTGCCCTCTCCCTGCTGAAAGCATAGCGGAAGTCAGGATAAAATGACAGGCTTCTGTGGTCGTCAAATCTTTTATTAATCCTGAAGCTAATTCCATAAACCAATCCATCGACAGTATTAAAACTCAGGTTTTTCAGGTTTACAAGACCCTCATGGGTGAAACTGAATCCTGTAGTGTCTGACCATGTATGACCCATCAGGATGTTCTTGAATACTCTTCCGGCCTTGTTTGTTTTTTTCTTCTTACCTGTTACAATGGTATCAGTATCTGTTTTCCCGGTTTCAACTAATTCTGCCTTTAAACTGTCGCTTACAGCAAGGCTCCTGATCTCAATATCCGACAGCGGTATTGGCCTTATTTCAGCCCAGTAGGCACTATCCTTTTTCCCTGCGTCTTTCTCCACAATATGTGTTGTGTTATCTTTAATTTCAAGGCTTTTAGTCACACTGTCGTCACGACTATTATCGGATTCCTTCTCCATCAGCCTTGCAAGTTTTACCATATCACGGTTGGATAGTTCCTCTTTCTGAAGGATCTTATTGATCTCCTTCTTTGTTTTTGTCATTGCTGAATCGGGAACATATCTTCCGGCAAAACCGGAGGTAATTTCCTGTGGTTTCTGAAGCTTGTCATTTGGCTTGACATCAACATATTTCACAGAACTGACATAGCCAACGTCAGCCCTGATACCCAGGATTTGAAGATCGATATCAAACTGGTGGCTTACGGGCATCCATATTTCTTCACTTACCGGAATATATAATTCCCTGACCCTGATTTTTCCAACCAGGTTCTCATTGATGAGATCGACGCTGTGAAGGCACCAGAGACCATCAATGATGAAAATCGTTCCTGCGAAAAGCTGCTGGCTTTTACGTTTTGGTTTAACCTCTATTTTATCAATTGTGTAATTACCCTGAAGGGAAGCTCCGAGGTACTTGAAATTGTAATAGCTGAAAGCCTGGGGGGAAAGCGGTGAAACAGCCATTTGTGCAAGTATCGGCTGGTAAAAGCTTGCCTGGATATAGTCCATCGGAGAGACATCATTCCCCTGCTCCGGGAAAGTGCTGTTAAAGGAGATAACTCTCTGAACATATTTGTCAGGAGCATTAAATTCTATTTCATTGAAGGATTCCATAAGAAACGAATCGCCCTCTTTTATTACACGTGAACCTCCTGCAGGTTTTCCTCCGGCCGAGACTGATACATTCTCATCTGAGGAACTCATTCGCATTGATCTCTGCAAAAACTTTGGAATCTTGTTCATGAGCAGATTCCCCTTCAGGTAGACTTCTGCTTTGTAGTAATTAATGTAATTCAGATAATAAGGAGCCAATCCGATTGCTTTTCTCATGATTGAAATTGCAGGATCTTCCCCTGAAGGCGAAATTCTTACTTCGGGTATTTCATAGACTTGCTCGGGAAGTGTAATATTCCTTGTAAAAACTTCATCGGCTATAGTAATATTTTCAATAACAGGTTCATATCCAAGACTCTGATATATAACCATATATTTACCAGGAATAAGTTTTATTTCATAATCCCCCTTTGTATTTGATGTTGTCCCCTGTTTTAATTCCTGAATGTAGACTGTAGCATATTGAACCGGAATCCCCGATTTATCAACTATCTTTCCTTTCAGAACCTGAGCTGTTGTCTGCTGAAGGGTGGCAGCAAGCAGCAGGAATATTGGGAACACAATTCTCATACTGGTATAAAAGGATCGTATGGTCGATCTGGTCATGATTTTTTACCGGCAACAACAATGACTATTTCCCCCTTTGGGATTTTCGATTTATAATGTTCTGAGAGAAATGTTAATGACCCCCTGATATTTTCCTCGAAGATTTTTGTCAATTCCCTTGACACGCATGCTTCGCGATCCGGTCCAAAAACAGGGATCATATCCTCAAGTGTTTTAACGAGCCTGTAAGGAGATTCATAAAATACCATGGTCC
>WSSedA1B2DRAFT_1000190_pt1 | contig 12654 bp, 7 predicted proteins | sample WetSurSiteA1Bulk_FD_9465 | JGI IMG/M metagenome (IMG submission 9465) | reverse complement strand
CTGGAAATGACGCTTGGAATGACCCAGGCAGAAGCCGACGGTACATCATGGCGTGGAACCAATCAGGGTGTTCAAATGAAAAGTACGACTGGATGGACAGCTGGAAATGGTACCAACACTAGTGGTTTTACAGCAGTTCCGGGAGGTTATAGATACTATGATACCGGAGCATTCTACAGTGTAGGCTCAATTGCCTATTTGTGGAGTTCAACCCCAGACACAGGCGACCGCTCATTCATGAGACAGCTCGACAGCACGCATAATACTGTTGAAAGAGCAAATGCCGACAATCGCGCAGGAAAGGCAGTACGATGTGTTAAATAATTAAGATTCAGAATAAGTATAAAAGAGGCTGTCTCACAAGAGCAGCCTCTTTTTTTTCTGCAAATGTCTAAAATTATTCTATTGGATTAAGAATAACCGGATTTACATAATTCGCTACTGGATTTAACATCAAAGAAGCCAGCATCCTTGATGTGAATTGGGGAACCCTAAGTCAACTAACCTAACTAAACCTACGACGAAAGGATGCTGGCAGTTAAGTACTAAGGTAACAAAAAAGACGAATATATGCAAAAATCAGAAAGGAAAAATAAGCGGCTGTATCAAAAGCCTCTTTTTTAAAGCCACTCCTAAATCCCCCAAGGGGGACTTATTGAAAACCAATGACATAAAAAGCCCTCCTTGGGGGGTTTGGGGGTAAAATCAGTCTTATGAAATAGCCTCTTATGTTGTGGGCGATTACGGATTAACTTCGTTGATCCGGTTTTGAGGGTCCTTTACGACTTAAAAGCCGGCGCCACGCCAAGACATGGCTTATCGGCTTTGTTTTTTGATGTCCTTATTTAAGCAAGCTTAAAACGTCCCTCAAAAACAAAACCGATCCCGCTTTCGCGGGACCGGCTTTTATGTTGTGGGCGATTACGGATTCGAACCGCAGACCCTCTGCTTGTAAGGCAGATGCTCTGAACCAGCTGAGCTAATCGCCCTGAAACGGGTGCAAATATAGTCGAGATTTTATTTCCTGCAAAGAAAAACGATTATTAAATAGATAACTTGCATTTCAGGAGAGTTCAGAACTTCTTATCAGAAAACAAAAACAGTCCATCTTTTTCTCATAATTCTTGTTAATATGTTGAAAACCTGTAAAAATGATGGGTAACAACTGTATTATAATGGTATAAATTCACGTTTACTATATTATTAAGACAAAAAATACCTGGTGAAAAAATGGATTACCTTAACCATAGTGTTGCTATTTGTCTGATATATTGTGTTTTATGTTTATTGATTAAACCTTGAACCTGACCTGTATGAAGCTCCTGGTATGTTTTAACAGACTTTTTGTATCTGTTTCACAGATACGGAGAGTACTCAAAGCTCCAATTCTGGTTGTCTTATTCATATTTGCCTTTTCCGTTTCTAAAGCAATGGTCTCTGATAATAAAGGGAACCCAATTCTTCCCCCTGTTGCTATTTGCAAAAATATATCTGTCCAGCTCGGTGCAACCGGCACTGTTACAATAACTGGATCGGACGTAAATGGTGGTTCATATGACCCGGACGGCACTATTTCTAATTTAGCAGTCACTCCTGGTACCTTTAACTGTTCTCAGATCGGGCCCAATTCCGTAACACTTACTGTGACCGATAATGAAGGATTAACATCGACATGCATTGCTACTGTTACGGTTGAGGATCATACGCCCCCCGTAATGATCTGCAGAAATCATACTGTTTATCTCGATGCTTCAGGAACAGCCGCAGTAAGCCCGGCTGACCTTAACAACGGATCATCAGATAATTGTGGTGCGGTATTAAATATATATTTAAGCAGAACCGGTTTCAACTGCTCCGATGTCGGAACTCCTGTTGCGGTAACAGTTATTGGAACTGACGCCTCTGGAAACACTTCATCCTGCACATCCCAGCTTACTGTACTCGATACAATTTCGCCGGTAATAAATGTTAAACCGCTCGAGGTAGTTATTGGATCATCGGGAACTGCATCAATATTGCCTTCAGATCTGGACAATGGCACTTTTGATAATTGTGGTCCTGTTACTTTAACCGTATCTCCGGGTATTGTCAGTTGCTCCGATCTTGGAAAAAAAACAGTCACCCTTACAGCAACTGATGCTCATGGAAATTCATCTTCTCTCAACTCTGTAATAAGTGTGTCTTCTACACTTAATATTGCCGGTATGTCTCTTAGCAGCTGCGATTTGTCTCCGACGCTGGCTTTATTTGAAGCCGACACGGAAGGCGGTGATGGGAGTTATTCGTACTTCTGGAAAGGGCTTAATCCATCATCACAGCCATTTATGGTGATCATACCATTTCCCCCGTCTCTACAGTTTTCGAATACAAGCATTCTTGAATCTCCCTTTTTCAATAATACCATGGCAAATGGTTTTTATGACATACATCTGGTTGTGACTGATGGTAATGGTTGTGCAGATTCTTCTGATATTACATTAAATAAGACGGGTGCTGTATTTAATAACCAGACTATGAGGAATTCCGAAGCATGTGAGGGGGAGATAAAGACTTATTCTGTGAATTTTAAGACAGATGCAGTTTATTCATGGTCAGTAACTAATGGTACGATTCTGACCGCTGATCCGGATACTAGCAGGATCAGCGTAAGATGGAACCTCGGGGTGGTTCAGGGAATAATATTAACTACTATACATGAGCCAAATATTCTTTTCCCAGGAGGACAATGTGAATCCACGGTTGTTGATTCTGTTACAATTACTCCGATACCGACACCTGTTTTCAATAATCCTTCAACAATAGCATGCTCAGGTTCAGTGAGTACATATACCCTTACAGGAACTTATGCTTATCAGAGCTGGACTGTATCAGGGGGTGTAATTACTTCAGGAGGAAAGATGGCAGACAATTCTGTCACTGTCAGGTGGGGAAACGGGCCTGCCGGAAGCGTTTCAGTTTCTGTAGGCAATAATTCATTGTGTACCGGTTCAGTGGTTATAAATGTCACAGTCCGGAACCTTTCAGGTGCAATAACATCACTTTCAGATATTACCTGCAACGGAAGTTCTGATGGCTCTGTCACTGTTGCGGCTACAATGGGAACAGGAACGGCACCCTACTCATACTCTCTTGATGGTGGGGCATATCAGCCGGGAGGTACTTTCACAGGTATTTCTATTGGAAATCATTTTGTCAGAATCATGGATGCTTTGCTTTGTACATTTGATTTGCCATTTGTTATTAATCAACCTGAACCCGTCCTGGGTGTTGTTTCTGCGCAGACTGATGTAGTCTGCTTCGGAGGAACAGACGGATCGGTAACAATTACTTCATCCGGCGGGGTGGCTCCTTATCAGTACAGTCTAAATGGAGGTACATTACAAAGTTCGAATATATTCAGCGGCTTGTCAGCAGGTTCTTATATCGTTACTATATATGATAGTCACGGATGTACTGATAATCTACCTTGCACAATAAGACAATCAGCATTGCCTCTAAATGGCGCAGCTTCTGTTACAAATATAACCTGTTATGGCGAATCAACCGGTCGGATAGATGTCTCAGTCACAGGAGGGACAGCACCATATACTTTTCTATGGAATACCGGTGCTACTTCAGAAGATCTCACAAATATCACCTCTGGCAATTACAGCGTGGTTATTACTGATGCCAGCGGATGCACAACAACTGTTCCGGCTATAGTTAACCAGCCGGCTTCCGGGCTTTCAGGAGCTGTTATAGTTACAAATGTTCAGTGTCTTGGCGGAATAACAGGATCGGTAGATCTGACGGTTACCGGAGGTACTCTGCCTTATTCTTATGTCTGGAATAACGGAGCCATAACGGAAGATCTTATTAATCTTCCTGCCGGTTCCTACTCAGTGATAATAACTGACGTCAATGGATGTTCAACTACTTTAACGACATCCGTTACAGAACCATCTTCCGCTGTAAGCGGTTCAGTTGTTTCTACGAAAAATGTTTCCTGTACAGGGGGTAATGACGGTGCTATCTCAGTGATTGGGACCGGAGGTGTCAGTCCTTATGAGTACCAATTGGGTGCGGGAGCGTTTCAGCCTGCCGGTATTTTTGGATCACTTACAGCTGGTATATTTACTATAACGATCAGGGATTCCAATCAATGTATATTCTCTTTGCAAATTGCAATCACAGAACCGTCAGTTCCACTGACAGGAACTATTTCAGTGACCAATATTAGCTGTTTTGGAGAAATTACAGGTGCTTGCGACCTNACTGTTGCAGGCGGTACTTCCCCCTTCACATACCTATGGAATAACGGAGCTGTTACTGAAGATATAAATAATCTGTCGTCAGGGAATTATTCAGTTACAGTGACTGATTCATTCGGCTGTACAGCCGTTGTTAATGCGTTGGTTGATCAGCCGGCTGCTGCTCTCGCAGGTAATATAACTTCACAGACAAACGTCACGGTTTATGGGGGGAATGATGGCAGCGTAACAATTTCAGGTTCAGGTGGGACACAGCCTTATCAGTACAGTCTGGACGGCGGTAGCTACCAGTCATCAGGAACCTTCAGCTCTCTCTCTGCAGGGAATTACATCATTGCTGTCAGGGACATAAATATGTGCGTCAGCAACATAACAGTTATTATAACCCAACCCTGGATTCCATTAACCGCCAATATAACTGTACATACTGATGTACTGTGTCACGGAGGTGAAAACGGAAGTGTCACCATTGCCGGTTGGGGTGGCACACTACCATATGAATATTCTATCGATGGAGGAACTTTCCAGCCTTCCGGAACATTTAATTTCTTAAGTGCCGGTTCATATACAGTGACTGTCAGGGATGCAGCCCTTGATATTTTTAATATAATTTTTACAATCACTGAGCCAGAGGCGCTGGACATTGCAATCTCAGGCGAAGATGTTCATTGCTATGGCGGATCGACAGGCAGTGTAACTGCAATTGCGACAGGAGGTACAGGGTCCTACAGCTATGAATGGAATACCATTCCTGTACAATTAACACCAACTGCAGCAAATCTGACTGCCGGAACTTATTCTGTCACCGTCACAGATGAAAACGGATGTACTTCCACAAATGACGTCACGATATCGCAACCTGCAATAGATATGACAATTTCAATTAATCATGTCGATATTTTATGTGCCGGAGGAAATGCCGGCAGCGCGACCGCCGTGGTAACTGGAGGTCTGGCTCCTTATACCTATTTATGGAATTCAAATCCGGAACAGACAAAAGATATTGCAACAGACCTTTCTGCCGGAACTTATACCGTTACGGTAACAGATAGTTACGGATGTATCAGAACAAGTTCAGTCAGTATAATAGAACCACAGGCTTTGTCGGTTGAACCATCGGTAATTGATGCTTCCTGCCCTGAAGCGAATGACGGATCAATAAATCTTGCAATCACTGGTGGGACAACTCCATATAATGTCATCTGGTCAGATGGAGTTACTACTCAGAACCGCTCAGGATTAGCACACGGGACCTACAGTGTGGTTGTAACTGACAAAAATAATTGCGCTGCCTCACTTGCAGTCGAGGTCGATTTCACCTGGACATACAATTGCCTGGTGATTCCTCAGATCATTACCCCCAATAATGATGGTTTTAACGATGAATGGAGAATAAAGAACATTGACCTTTATCCGGATGCTGAAGTCCGGATTTACAACAGGTGGGGCCAATTAGTGTTCGGTACTAAGAATTTGGCTGACAATCCATGGGATGGAAGGTCAGAAGGCAAACTTGTGCCAACCGATTCTTACCATTATGTTCTTTACCTTAATGATGGATCAGAACCTAGATCAGGCGTTATAAGTGTAATTAGATGATGTTTTAAATGTTGAACTTAAAGATATGAACCATAATAGAAATGTATTCGCAGCCAGCATCCTGTTCTTAATTTCCGGAATTGCCGGGGCGCAACAGGTACCCATGTACAGTCAGTACATAATGAACGGATTTTTAGTAAATCCGTCGTTTGCAGGCCGCGATGGTTATACATCCATCAATCTTACTGTAAGGGAACAATGGACGGGAATGCCTCAGTCTCCCAGCACATATGCCTTAAGTTTTCAGACACGTATCCTTAAGAATAGTTATATTTCAAAATCAACAGCGGTCAAAAAGAAACTGGTAAAACCAACAAAAGGCGGCCAGGTAGGTATCGGGGGTTACCTCTTTAACGATAATAACGGCATTATGCACCGCACTGGATTGCAGGCTGCTTATTCTTATAGCATCCCGCTGGGTAAGGTAGATGATGAATATACAAGTAATCTGGCATTCGGGCTTGCACTCATTGCCTATAATTATTCAATTAAAACTGAAGGACTTATTTATGACCAGAATGATCCTTACCTGAACAACTATGACAGATCGGTTTTTATACCTGACTTCAATTTTGGAGTAAGTTATTCAACTTCAAAATATTATGCAGGATTTGCTATGACCAATCTGCTCAGAGGATCTATCACCTTCTTTAATGAAAGTAATACTGATTATACTGAACTTGGACATTATTTTCTTACAGGGGGTATTAAAGTGCCTTTGTCGGCCAACTGGTTGCTTGAACCTTCAGCATTCATTAAGACGTCTGATATGCTGCTCAGCGCCATGCAGCTCGATCTCACATCAAGGATTTATTATAAAAACGATTATTGGGCAGGCATATCATGGCGGACAAATGATGCAATCATAATGTTGCTTGGTGTAAAATACGACAGGTTCTATTTTGCATACGCATTTGACTTTGCTTTAAGTGATATAAGGACTCAGAGCCTCGGGAGCCATGAATTTTCGCTCGCTGTAAAATTCGGAACAAATGCCCGGAGGTATCGATGGATAAATGCTTTTTAAAAAGGGAATCTTAACTGTCACCGGCACTTTCGTGCTGATGTTTTTAACATTTGCAGTATCACAGGAAAGAACCGACTCTTTACCTGTCAGGGTTATGTTTTACAATGTCGAAAATTTGTTTGATGTTGCCGACGATCCTCTGACTGATGATGATGAGTTCTTACCGGATGGATTAATGCGATGGAACATAACCAGGTACAACAAAAAAATAAACTCAGTTTATAAGACAATAATTGCTGCAGGTGAATGGAACCCTCCTGCAATAATTGGATTAAGCGAAATTGAAAACAGAAAAGTTCTTGAAGACCTCGTTTACGGAACAGGGCTCTCAAATTTCAGGTATGGAATTATTCACGAGGATTCCCCCGATGCACGGGGAATAGATGTTTGTATGATATTCAGACAGGATCTTGTCAGGGTAATTGAATACAAATCATGGATCCCAGCTTCAGTTAACAGGGATGATTTTCACTCAAGAAGCATTCTCTACGTTAAATGTGCAATTCGGGGTGATACAATACACCTGATGATCAATCACTGGCCGTCAAGAAGGGGGGGAGTACTGCAAGGTGAACCCTTGAGAAAAGAGATTGCCATGATGCTGAGAAATTCAGTTGATTCCCTGTCGAATACTTCTCCGATTAATCCAAAAATAATTATTCTTGGAGATTTTAATTGCAGTCCGGATGATCCTGTAATTCAGATGCTTGTAAGTCAATATGAATCCCAGGGTACTCATTTGATTAATCTGGCTGAACAGTTTAGTTCAATTTCTTCAGGGACATATCGTTATATGGGAACCTGGGAGATGCTGGATCAGATTATTATATCAGATGGTTTTATGAATTGTGTCAGAGGATTATATGCCGAACCGTTAAATTTCAGGATCTTTAAGCCGGATTTTCTTCTTATAAATGATGCGAAATATCCCGGTCTGACCACTTTCTCAACTTACCGCGGTTACAGGTATCAGGGTGGTTTCAGCGATCATTTACCAGTATTAATTGACCTGGGGATCAGATGAATCACCAACCGGGATTAAGCCAAGCTCTTTCCCTTTTTTAAGCATAAGTTTTCTTGCAGAATCGTGTTCGTTCGGAATTATTCCATCAAGGATAGCTTCCCTTATTGCGTTTTTGATAATTCCAACTTCTCTGCCCGGCCTGATTCTGAAAGTTTTAATAATCTCTTCGCCGTCAACAGGAGGCTGAAAATTCCTTATAGCATCCTTTTCTTCGATCTCTTTAAGCTTTTTTCTGACAAGCTTGAAATTTTCCAGATGTCTTTTCTTGGTTGCTTCATTTTTCGATGTAATGTCAGCTTCACAAAGCATCATAAGATCATCTATATCATCTCCGGCGTCGAACAGAAGTCTTCTGATGGCAGAGTCAGTTACTTCCTCCTGAGAAAGGGCAATCGGACGAAGATGCAGATCAACAAGCTTCCTGACATATTTCATTTTTTCATTCAGGGGAAGTTTAAGTCTCCTGAAAATGTCGGGTATCATTTTCCCTCCCATAAATTCGTGGCCATGAAACGACCAGCCCGATTCAGGAAGATATTTTTTTGTAAGTGGTTTAGCAATATCATGTAAAAGAGCAGCCCACCTGAGCCAGATATTATCAGTTTTTTTGCTGATATTATCCAGTACTTTTAACGAATGCTGAAAATTGTCCTTATGCGCTTTACCATCTTTCTTATCAACACCCTTAAGGTTATCCAGCTCAGGGAAAACAAGCCCTAGCAGACCTGATTGTTCCAGGAGAACAAATCCTCTTGAAGGATGAGCACACATTATAATTTTATTAAGCTCAACTATGATCCTCTCCTGTGAAACAATACTTATGCGCTCTGCATTATGAATTATCGAACGGAATGTAGTTCCGTTGATTGAGAAATTAAGTTGTGCGGCAAATCTGATTGCCCTCATCATCCTCAGCGGATCATCAGAAAATGTTATATCAGGATCGAGCGGGGTTCTGATGATCTTTTCCTTGAGGTCCCCGATTCCGTTGAAGGGATCAANAAACTGACCGAATGAATTCTTGTTTAAACTGATTGCCAGAGCATTGATCGTAAAATCTCTTCTCTTTTGATCGTCCTCAAGATTTCCTGTAGNTACAAGAGGTTTTCGGGAACCTCTATTGTATGATTCTTTTCTGGCGCCAACAAATTCAATGTCATATTCATTAAATCTGAACATAGCAGTGCCGAAATTCCTGAACACACTCACCTTTATATGAGGCCCCAGCTTTTTTGCAGCTTTCCTGGCAATATCAATCCCGTTCCCCAGTACAACAATGTCAATATCTTTGTCGGGATGATCTCTTTGGAGTAAACAGTCCCTTACATAACCTCCTATTACCCATGCCTCGACATTTTCTGAAGAAATCACTTCAGACAGTAACCCAAAGACCTTGTCATTTAGGCATATATTCATATCTAGATATGACAATTAGTTGAATTATTATGACAAAGTTACAATTAATAACTATTTTTCAATAAATTGTCTGTAATAGCAATCTATGGTATGAAGATTGGCAGATTGAATGAACATCGTTAATTATTGAATGTTATTAATAATAAAACAATATGTTACAACATTTGACCAAAGAGACTTTCCTCAGCAAGGTTTTTAATTATGAGACAAATAAAGAGTGGAAATTCGAAGGTGATAAACCCTGCGTGATTGACTTTTATGCTGATTGGTGCGGACCATGTAAAATGGTTGCACCTGTACTTGAGGATCTTGCTAAAGATTTTGAGGGTAAGCTTGATATTTACAAAGTGAATACAGAAGAAGAACTGGAACTTGCTTCAGTTTTTGGGATAAGAAGTATACCTTCGATATTATTCGTACCTGCAGCCGGTCAGCCTCAGATGGCGATGGGTGCACTGCCGAAGGAAACGTTTGTCAAAGCTTTTAAAGATGTCCTTGGTGTTGAAAAATAACTGTTAATAAAATAACTGAGGTTTGTTAAAAAAAATGTCAAAATGAATGAAACAATGATTATCTTTAATACGTTTTATATAAAAAGGTAGTAACCGCATAGGTTACATGGGTTTTTTTCATGGATTTAGGTTTAGGGTAGTAAAGTAAATTCCCGCGGAGCAAATGTTCCGCGGGTTTTTTATGTAAGATCCCTGAATATAGTGTTGATCTCCTCTTCGGTCGACTTTAGTTTCTTCTGGCATAGCCTGATAAGTTCTGAAGCACGCTTGACCTCAACAGATAATCTGTCAACATCCATTTCTCCGCTTTCAATTTCCTTGAGTATCTTTTCGATCTCATTTACTGCCTGGTTGAATGAAAATTCTTTCTTTGCCATATAGGGTTGATATTTAATATATTATAATTAGTACTCTTTATCTTTACCACGGAGTCGAAAGGAGTTTTAAAGGAGTCGCACGGAGTCCAATAACATTAAACTCTGTGTCCCTCTGTGCCTTCTCTGTGGATCTCAGTGTAAGTTTTTTATCATACCACCTTACTGCTTACCGAACCGTCGCTAAACCTGGTATCGATCAAATCATCTTTTTTTAGCTGCGTTTTTTTCTTAACTATTTTCCCGTTCAGAGAGGTAATAGTATAACCTCTTTTCAGGACGTTCTCAGGATCCAGAATTTTTATTGAATTAATAAATCCCGAAATATTCCTGCTTATATTGTTAATGTAAATTCTGGAATTAACGGAAAGACTTTGTCTTTCTCTAACCAGGAATAAGCCATACGAGGACATATAGGATCTTGTGCCGGAAATAAGTCTCGATTTATGCTTTGCCGGGAGAATGCCAGCNCTTAATATATAGTCCTTTCCTGTATTTATCATTTCTATCAAAACTCTTGACAGATCCTCTTTGAATTCTGAAATCATCATTTTCGCAACCGGGATTAAATTAACTCGGAATGTATCGATCCGCATTTTGTTATTTTCAAGAATATTCCGGGAATTCTCAAATATCAAATTGCTTATTTCATTAAGATGATTTTCTGTATTATTCATGCATTCAACGAGAAAGTCAGCAACTGCAGTCGGAGTCTTTAGCGACTGATGCGCAACAATATCAGTTACTGAAAGGTCTTTTTCGTGTCCGATTCCCGTGATTACAGGTAAGGGGAACTGAGTTATATAATACGCGATGTTATAATTATCGAACCAGCTCAGGTCAGTTTGCGATCCGCCGCCTCTTATTATTACTGCCAGATCGAAATTTTCAAGGTGACCGGCTATTCTGTCAAATGCCCTGACAACCCCTGTTTCTGTATCATTTCCCTGCATTGGGGTCTCAAAAAGGGTGGTTAAAAATACATAGCCGAAGCTGTTTTCTCTGAGGTGTTTAATAAAATCAGAGTATCCGGCTGCATTAGCTGATGAAATTACAGCAATCCTCTGTGGAAGAACCGGAAAATCCAATTCCTTGTTCATTGTTAGAACTCCCTCTTCTTCAAGTTTTTTAAGGATCTGTTGCCTTTTAAGGGCCATTTCGCCGATTGTAAATGCCGGGTCGATATCGTTTATAACAAGGCTTAATCCGTAGATCTCGTGATATTCGATTTTAACCCTGACGAGAATTTTCATGCCTTCCCGGAGAGATTCGCCTGTTGTATTTTCAAAAAATGATTTCAGGAACCTGAAACGGCTGTTCCAGATGACGGCTTTAACTCGTGCCCTGATACTGTTTTCTGAAGTTTGCTTTTCAACAAGTTCCAGGTAACAATGGCCATTATAGTTTTCTTTCATCTCAGAGATCTCAGCAATCACCCAGTACATGTCAGGTAATGCCATATAAAGAGAATCCTTGATGATCAGCTGTAGTTCTGTCAGTGTAAGTTTTTCGTTCATAATTAATTGCTGATCTTGATAACCTTATGAATGAATGTACCTCCCTGAGTGCCAAGCCTGACAAAGTACATGCCATCGTCGTAACTCCACATTTCATCCAGAATCAAAGTCCTGCTGATATAGTTGCTGTAATCAGTCTTTAGCAGCCGTTTCCCACCGATATCAAATATTTCAACCGTTAACCATTCGGGAGTTTCCCTGAATATAATTTTTAGTTCGTTCCTGAAAGGATTTGGACTTATGATGGATGCTTTATCAGTTTGCAATTCAAGTTTTTCCTGCAATTGACTTACCACCTCAACGATATCAGGGATCCCATACCCGTACAGTGAATCGGGAACTGAATACCGGTCAGATGAAGCGTATAATGCTGAAATGATATCATAATTAATTGCCTGTGGCACTGCCTGCATGATGCAGGCGCACATACCACTGATGACAGGGCAAGAGAAAGAGGTACCTGACGATCGTTCAACGATGGTGGTTTTAGTCTGGACAGGAACACTTACACCCTGGGCAACAACATCCGGCTTTATACGGCGGTCATATGATGGTCCGGCTGATGAAAAGGAAGAAATTGTCCTATCCCATGCNACAGCTCCAACAGCTACAACGCTGTCTCCATCAGAAGGAGCAATAATATGGATCCAGTTTTTGTTCCTTTCATTACCCGCGCTGTTGACAACCAGAATACCTTTGGAGGCAGCTATATCGGCTCCCCGGGTTATAAATGTCCTGTTCCCGTCCATATCCGCGTACTTATAATCGAGGAGAGGATCATCAAAATTATAATAGCCTAGCGATGAAGATATTATATCAGCGCCCACGCTGTCGGCAAATTCAGCGGCGGTTATCCAGTAATCTTCTTCAACCGGAAATTCAGAACCTGTATCTTCGCTTCTTAAAAGCAAGTAATCAGCATCACGGGCAGATCC
>WSSedA1B2DRAFT_1000189_pt1 | contig 12678 bp, 8 predicted proteins | sample WetSurSiteA1Bulk_FD_9465 | JGI IMG/M metagenome (IMG submission 9465) | reverse complement strand
GATAGAAAAACGGTTGCGTACAAATGCTTTAATCACCGTGCGTAACTGACATAATTGTTTACTGATGCAATTCCAGAATATTCTGTTCGTGCCATTTTATTGTTAATAACCACGTCAGCTTTGGCCATCATTTTCAATTCTTTAGGATTGCCTGATAAACGGTTTATGAGCAAAGAGAAGATTTTTCCAAAAAAGTCAACATTGTTTACCATCTCATTGATTATTACTTCCGAATGGTCATGCATATTAACCAAACCTGATATTCATTATTTCTTGCTGTCACGACAATATTGTCAGGGTACTTAACTGATGACCGGCGGGATACTTTTTCTTTGATAATATGGTATTCAATATCTGAAAATTGGATAACTCTGTTATCGTGAAGGAGAAATAACCTGGAATCGGATTTTCGAGATTTGTTTAAAATGAAAGAATAGGCCAGGTCTATTTCTTTGTCATGTAGACGGCTCCACAGCAAACCATTTATTCCGAGCTGAATTTTTTTTGATTTAACCAGATCAATGTTTCCCTGCGAATTAACGAATTCTGCGCTGGTATTAGGTGTAATGAAACTTCCTTTTACAACGCTTTCAAAATCAAATGAATTCCATGCTACTGGATTATTATTTTTCAATTAGTCCGGCTGGTGAGAAATTCCCGCTGCCAAAGCCTGAAGATTATAAGACTGAATTCAAAAATCTTAAAAAGCGTGTAGAAAAAGAGCGAGCCAAAAACAGGGAGATTGTAGTAGTGATGGGAGTGGGGTTTGTTGGTGCTGTTATGGCAGCTATTGTAGCCGATACCGTTGATAAAAAAGGGAAACCTTCAAAATTTGTTATCGGAATGCAGCGCCCAAGTGCACGAAGTTTCTGGAAAATTCCTTTGCTGAACCGTGGCGTTTCACCGGTGAAAGCTGAGGATCCTGAAGTTGATCCGATGATTGCTCGTTGTGTAAATGATAAAAAAACGCTGATTGCGACCTATACATATGATGTTCTCAAGCTTGCTGATGTTGTTGTTGTTGACGTTCAGTGTGATTATCTGAAAAAAGAACTTGGGAATGTCCGTAACGGCCAGACCGATATGGCTGCACTTGAAGCATCTCTGCATGATATAGCTGAGAGGATCCCGCCGGATGCGCTGGTACTTATCGAAACAACAGTTGCACCGGGAACCACTGAGCAGGTTGCTTATCCGATAATGCAGAAGATATTCAAAAAACGTGGAATAAAAACTGATCCTTTGCTGGCCCATAGTTATGAGAGAGTCATGCCTGGCCGGAATTATGTTGCAAGCATTCGCGATTTCTGGAGGGTTTGCAGTGGTATTAATGAAAAGGCAAAAAAACGTGTTGAGAAGTTTCTTACAGAGGTATTAAATACTGAGAAGTATCCTCTTACTGTGATGGACAGACCTATAGAATCTGAAACTGCAAAAATCGTTGAAAACAGCTACAGGGCGACAATTCTTGCTTTCCTCGATGAGTGGAGTCTTTACGCTGAGCGCAACGGAGTGGATCTTATAAAGGTGATAAAGGCCATTAAAATGCGTCCGACTCATAGCAATATGATTTTCCCGGGACCAGGAATCGGCGGTTATTGCCTTCCTAAAGACGGGGGTTTAGGAGTATGGGCTTATAAGCATATTCTTGGTTTTGACGATGATATTTTCAAGATCACGCCAATGGCAATCGATATTAATGATACCCGTGGCCTGCATGTCGGCCAACTTACCCGCGACGCTTTGCGCAATATGGGTCAACCGATCGCAGGGGCAGATATTCTGGTGCTTGGCGCAGCTTATCGTGAGGATGTTGGTGATACACGCTACAGCGGTTCTGAGATAGTGATCCGCAAGCTTGCAGAGATGGGAGCAGAGATAAAGGTTCATGATCCTTATGTTGAGCACTGGTGGGAATTTGAACAACAGGATACATTCCCGGGTGTCGGGCAGAGCAAATCGCGTTTTTTCCGTAACCAGGAGAAACTGAAGGAAATATGTATTGAACAAAATATGAATAAAGCTCTTAAGGGCGCTGATGCAGTTATATTAGCAGTACCTCATAAAGCATATCTTGATCTGGATCCTGATAAGATCGTCAAAACAATCGGGAAACCTGCAGCAATAATAGACTGTTTCGGAATCCTTTCAGATGATAAGATCAGGCGTTATTTCCAGCTTGGTTGCGAAGTCAAGGGACTTGGACGCGGTCACATTCAAAGGATAAAAGAAGGAGTTCGGAAACAATAGATAAAACTGAAATGGATTTGGCGAATGAGGCTGTATCAAAAGCCTCATTTTTTTATGTCAACCAGCAAAGCCGGACGCAGATTCTTAAGATATGATATTCCTATAATTAATATTATGTAAAATAGAATAATTCAATAATAGTATATAGATCGTTTCTTCAATAACAAGATCCCCTGCCCTGTCGGAATATTTAAATTAAAAGAATTAGATTCCAAGGTAATCACCGATTAACTCCGGATCGGTAGTATCCAGCATTGGTAGACTTGGTATAACAAACAAATTAAAATCAGGATTATCAATAGCTGCCCAGATTGATGTCCGGATAAACTTATAACCATTTCTTTGAGCAGCTGTAATAATTTCAGAATCCCCTGCTCCATCTCCGTAAGGCAGAGAAAGAATTGTGACAGGAACAGGAGAATGTTTGTCTATTATCTCTTTAGATTTTCCAAGTTCATAGTCGAGGAATGCGTTATATTCAGCCGAAGTTGCAAATTCATCTTTATTTCTATACAGGTACTGGTGTGAAAATGTATGTGATCCGAACGTAAACGGCCGTTCTCCGCCATCCTGTGTATAACGGCTCATCTCATCAACTTCATCCCAGGTCAGAAATGAATCATGGCCCATCATATATGTCCATAGAAAAAAGGTGGCTTTCATATGGTATTGCAGCAGCAAAGGCCTCACCAGTGTGTACCATGAATGATCTCCGTCATCAAAAGTTATAATAGCCGAATTGCCTTCTGGCATCTCCCCTGCTATCGATATTGATTCTAAATCACTGAAACTAAGCACTTTAATCTTATTGTTATCAAGGTATTTTAAATCTGCTTCAAGATCTTCAATACTCCGCTCATATAGATTGGTTGCTTTACCCTGTACTATACGATGATACATAAGTACAATGATTTTACCCTTTTCTCCTGGTACAGGATTATCATCTGGAGAACAGCCGGAAATTAAAAGCAAAGCTAAAAGATAAAAAACTATGGCAGAGTTTCTCATAGGTCCGGGAAGTTTTATCCAGGTTTACTTACACAATGTTAATTAAAAAGCCTCTCCGTTAAACGGAAAGGCTTCTAAACATATTTTATTGAAGATTATATTTTGAGTCTATTGCTTTTCAATCGAATCGAGTTGGGCTTTGATGGCGTTGTACTTATCTGTCATTTTAAGTCTGTAATACAATTCTTTCAGACTTCTCATGGCGTACACATCATCAGGCTTCAGCTCGTGAGCTTTTTCCATATAAGGAAGAGCTTTTGCAAATACTTTCATTGCTTCTTCAATAGCTGCATTGTATTTATTGACATCCATTATGTCATTAGCTTTGACGAACATATCTGAAGCTTTATTAACATAGGCTGCACCCAGACCATACTGGCTGTCGTAAAGATCAGATTTTAATTCAACTGATTTAGTTAGTCCGGCAATAGCTTCATCATATTTATTCTGGTTAAGATAAATTATACCTTCGGCAAAATGGAGACTATAGTTTTCCGGATCATCAGCTTTGGCAACAGCAAGATATTTAAGGGCTTCATCATTTTTACCAGCTTTGATATAAAGGTCAATAAGCTGCAGATTAATATTTTTGTCACCCGGGAATTTATCAGGCAGACTCTTCAATAATGCTTCTGCTTTAGCTGTATCTCCGGTTTCAAGATAACTCTGGGAGATTTGATAATAAGGAGTAATTCCCAGGTATTTCATCTCAGCACATTTTTCGAAATATTTGATGGCCTCCTCGTGTTTTCCGGAATTCATTGCGGCGAGGCCGGCATTATAGTACATTCCGGTGTCGGTAACACCTACATATTTATCGCTTTCTGTAATTTTAATCTGAGTTTCAAAGGATTTAAGGGCCCCAGCAAAGTCCTTTGCTTCAAACTGTGCACCCCCCTGCGAATAAAGGTCCAGAGCGAGATTATTATAAACCAATCCGGTTATAACTTTCTTTTTTGTTCCACCTTTTGGATCAAGTTCCATGGATTTTTCATAAGCAGCATAAGCTTCCCCAAGAGGATCAGAGTAAAATTCCTTGAATTTCGGATTATCTGATTTATAAACTGCCTGAGCAAGCTTTCCTTTTGTAAAATAGGTATTGGTCCAGTTCATTGTTTTTGGATCCGTCATCGCCTGATCAAGCGCTTCTTTGGCTTTATCCAGAGCACCCTGTTCAATATAAGTCATGGCACTCGTTACTTTGCCCTTCTGTGCAAAAGCACCTATAGAAACACAAACTACTGCAACTAGCAGGAAAAACTTTTTCATAATTATAATTCTTAATAAATTGTCATTAAATTTTTTTCAAATGTAAAACATTACTTATTAATCTTCAAATTCTTTGCCATTTTCCTCAAGATTTTCATTGTTTTGTGTAATATCCTCAATATTAGGTACTTCTTCTTCATCATTTATATACACGCTGGCAACTGATGCGATTATATCATTCTCTTTCAGATTAATAAGCCTTACGCCCTGGGTTGCTCTTCCCATTACCCTCAAGGCCGAAACGGGGCTCCGGAGTATGTTTCCAAATTGCGTGATTATCATAAGATCGTGACTATCAGTTACATCTTTCAATGCAATCAATGAACCTGTTTTTTCTGTAATGTTTATTGTTTTTACTCCTTTGCCACCCCTGTTTGTTATGCGGTAATCCTCAATATCCGATCTTTTACCATATCCTTTTTCAGAAACAACAAGGATCTCCCTTTCTTTATTTTCAATTGTTATCATACCAATAACAATATCGGAAGTCTCATCAGCCAGTCTTATACCTCTGACGCCGGAAGCTGTCCTCCCCATCGGTCTTACTGATTCTTCCGGAAACCTTATGGCCCTTCCGGATTTAACTGCAAGCATAATATGATATTTCCCGTTGGTCATCCTGGCTTCAAGAAGCTCATCTCCCTCCCTGACAGTAATTGCGTTAACTCCGTTAATTCTTGGCCGGGAGTATGCTTCAAGAGAGGTTTTCTTAATGATCCCCTTTGTTGTACACAGCACAATAAAGTTATTATTAATGTATTCAGCGTCATTCAGATTCTTCACATTAATAAATGCCCTGACCTTATCTTCAGGTTCAATGTTTATAAGGTTTTGCATCGCTCTCCCCTTTGAGGTCCTGGAACCTTCGGGGATACTATAAACCTTGAGCCAGTAACATTTTCCGTTCCGAGTGAAGAAAAGCATTGTATTATGCATCGTGGCGATGTACAGATGCTCAATAAAATCTTCATCCCGTGTTGCACCACCTTTTGCACCGGTCCCTCCCCTGTTCTGTCTTCTAAATTCGGTCAGCGGAGTCCTCTTTATATAGCCCATGTGTGAAATGGTGATGACCATTTCATCATCGGCATAGAAATCTTCCGGATTGAATTCTTCAGCATTGGGAATAATTTCTGTGCGTCTCTTATCACCGTATTTATCCTTTATTTCAAGAAGTTCATCTTTTATTATTTTCATCTGAAGCCCTACGTCTGCCAGAATATTCTTAAGATACACTATCAGAGCCATTACTTCCTTATATTCCTCTCTCAGCTTATCCTGCTCAAGTCCCGTCAGTTGTCGGAGCCTCATCTCGACTATTGCTCTTGATTGAATATCTGACAGGTTAAACCTCTCCATCAATCTTTCCCTGGCTTCATCAGGTGTTTTGGATGATTTTATTATTGCTATGACCTCATCTATATTATCACTTGCAATGATCAAACCTTCAAGTATATGGGCTCTTTTCTCCGCCTGGCTGAGATCAAACCTGGTTCTCCTTAGAATAACCTCATGCCTGTGCCTGACAAAATGATCAATCAGGTCTTTTGTGTTAAGTGTTTTTGGCCTGCCTTTGACAAGTGCAATATTGTTGACATTGAAGGATGTCTGAAGCGATGATAATTTGTAAAGATGGTTCAGGACAACGTTTGCGCTGGCATCCTTTTTCAGAATAATTACAACACGCATTCCATTGCGGTCCGATTCATCATTTATATAGGATATTCCTTCCAGTTTCTTTTCGTTAATAAGGTCGGCGATCTTTCGTATCATCTCCGCCTTATTAACCATGTAAGGAATTTCAGTTACAATAATACATTCGCGTCCTGAGTGAGTAATCTCAATTTCAGTTTTTCCGCGAACTACAATTCTTCCCCTGCCTGTTTCGCATGCATCTTTAATACCCTGCTCACCGTAAATAATACCTCCCGTCGGGAAATCGGGTCCTTTTACGAATCCCAATATTTCATCAGTCGTGATATTCCTGTTATCAATAAATGCAATTGTTGCATCTATTATTTCGGAAAGGTTGTGGGGCGGCATATTTGTTGCCATACCTACAGCGATTCCTGAGGCACCGTTCACCAGAAGGTTTGGAATCCTTGTCGGAAGAACAACAGGTTCGGTAAGCGAATCATCAAAATTTGGCTGAAAATCAACTGTTTCCTTATCAATATCTGATAATGTCTCCTCAGCAATTTTTTTCAGTCTTGCTTCTGTATACCTCATCGCAGCAGGGCTGTCACCATCTATCGATCCGAAATTTCCCTGCCCGTCCACAAGAGGGTAACGAAGTGACCAGTCCTGGGCCATTCTAACCATTGCTTCATAAACTGAAGAATCTCCGTGAGGATGATATTTGCCAAGCACCTCCCCTACTATTCTTGCCGATTTCTTATAAGGTCTGTTTGACAAAACCCCGAGCTCAGACATCCCAAAAAGCACCCTCCTGTGCACTGGTTTCAGTCCGTCTCTGACATCAGGCAAAGCCCTCGATACGATTACTGACATTGAATAATCAATGTAGGCCGACTTCATCTCCTCCTCGATGTTTACCTGAATAACCCTCTCTCTTTCTGCCATAAATAATTAATAATTAAATAGATATGAATGCCCCGATTTATTGGCTGTTTCGATTACGAATGTAGTCATTATTTGGTTACTTTTGACTATTCGTAATGCTGACTTTTTAACATTAATTGTTTATAAATGGGCACGGAAATTGCCCTGCAGATATTGTATTAAATTTATCTTTGATTTAAACGCCATCAGCCCTTTTGTCGGATATTGACTGACATATTGGCTTATGGCAAAATATTATTAAAACTTAGGATATAAAAATGGATTCACAATTTTCACAAAGGGTTAAGGATATCCTTGGGTACAGTAAGGAGGAGGCTATAAGGTTGGGGAACAGCCATATAAGCCCAGAGCACCTCTTTCTGGGAATCCTCAGGGATGGAGAAGGTGTAGCGGTTGAAATCCTGATAAATCAGGGAATAGATCTTCTGGTACTTAAAGGATCTCTTGAGAAGAGTATCAAAGTTGATAGTCCGGTGACTGTTGCCGATCATGAGATTATTCCCTTGCTAAGAAGCACTGAAAGAATTTTAAAGCTTGTCTATCTTGAAGCTAAAGCATTGAAAAGCAATACAATAGATTCAGAACACCTTTTGCTGGCCATACTTAAGGATGAGAATGCTCTTGTTACGAGATTCCTTTCTGAGCTTGATGTCGATTATCAGTCAGTCAAACGTGCTGTTGAAGCAGCCTCTCCATCAGCAAAAGCCGATTTTCCAAGAGAGGAAGATGATGAAGGTCAGACATTCGGAGGAGGACAGGGAAAAGGACAGCCATCCTCTTCACCTAAACCTTCGTCAGATACACCCGTACTTGACAATTTTGGTATAGATCTGACCAAGGCTGCAGAGGAAGGAAAGCTTGATCCTGTTGTAGGTCGCGAAAGAGAGATTGAAAGACTTGCCCAGATACTGTCAAGGAGAAAAAAGAACAATCCGGTGCTCATTGGTGAACCTGGTGTAGGGAAATCTGCGATTGCAGAAGGCCTTGCTTTAAGAATTACAAAGAAAAATGTTTCCAGGGTATTGTTTAACAAAAGGGTTGTTGCACTCGATCTGGCCTCAATAGTTGCCGGTACTAAGTACCGTGGTCAGTTTGAGGAGAGAATGAAGGCCATCCTCAATGAATTATCAAAGAATGACAATATTATTCTTTTTATCGATGAAATTCATACGATAGTAGGTGCAGGAGGCGCTACAGGTTCACTCGATGCAGCTAATATGCTCAAACCTGCACTTGCAAGGGGTGAGATTCAATGCATCGGTGCGACCACACTTGATGAATATCGCCAGCATATTGAGAAGGACGGTGCTCTTGAAAGACGATTCCAGAAAGTAATCGTTGAACCGACTTCAATAGAAGAGACTATTCACATACTTAATAATATAAAGGAAAGATATGAAGAGCATCATAATGTAATCTATACCGATGATGCAATTGATGCTTGTGTTAAACTGACAAACAGATACATATCCGATCGTCATCTGCCTGATAAAGCAATTGATGCCCTTGATGAATCAGGATCAAGAGTTCATATCTCCAACATAGTTGTTCCTGAGAAAATTCTTTCCCTTGAGAGCCAACTTGAGGATACAAAAAAAGAGAAGATGATGGCAGTAAAAAACCAGAACTTTGAAAAGGCAGCCAGCTTCCGCGACAGGGAAAAAGATCTTCTCGATATGATCGACCTTGAAAAGAAAAAATGGGAGAAAGAGCTTGCTGTGAACCGTGAAACAGTAGATGCCGAGAAAGTTGCAGAAGTTGTTGCCATGATGACAGGTGTCCCGGTACAACGGATTGCCCAGACTGAAGGTACCAGACTACTTAAAATGGCTGATGAACTCAGGGGAAGTGTTATCGGACAGGATGAAGCTATTCATAAGGTTGTTAAGTCGATTCAGAGGAACAGGGCTGGACTAAAAGATCCCAACAAACCTATTGGAACATTTATTTTCCTTGGCCCGACCGGTGTCGGAAAGACACAGCTTGCCAAAGTACTGGCCAAATTCCTCTTCGACACAACAGACAACCTGATCAGAGTTGATATGAGTGAATATATGGAGAAATTCTCAGTATCAAGACTGGTTGGTGCACCTCCGGGATATGTGGGGTATGAAGAGGGCGGGCAACTTACAGAAAAAGTGAGGAGAAAGCCTTATTCTGTTGTTCTTCTTGATGAGATAGAAAAAGCGCATCCCGATGTTTTTCATATTCTGCTTCAGGTGTTGGATGAAGGCCAGTTAACAGACAGTCTGGGACGTCGTGTAGATTTCAGAAATACAATAGTCATTCTTACATCAAATATTGGGACCAGGCAGATTGCTGAATTCGGCCATGGAATCGGTTTTGACACCAATGCAAAGAAAGCCTCCAGGGATGAGCAGACCAAGAGTATTTTACAGAAAGCTCTTCAAAAGACCTTTGCTCCTGAATTCCTGAACAGGATCGATGACGTAATTATGTTTAATTCGCTGGGGAAAGAAGAGATAAATAAAATCATAGACCTTGAACTTAAGGGATTATACGACAGGGTTAAATCGCTTGGTTATCAGCTTAAGATAGCAAATCAGGCCAGAGATTATATCGCTGAAAGAGGATTCGATGCCAACTATGGTGCAAGGCCTCTGAAACGGGCAATTCAGAAATATCTTGAAGATCCTATGGCAGAAGTACTTATCAAAGCTGACCTGAAAGAGGGAGATACCATACATGTCGGATTTAATTCGGCAAAATCAGAGATTAGAATAAAGATCCAGAAGAAAAAAGAGGCTCATTTGCCTCAAGCATCTTAACAGTTACCACTCCATCGTGACCAGCACTAAGACTGTCTGTAAAATCCTGAGTGAACCTTCGTGATTACATGGTATGACTTTGTAGTTAAGCATAAAAATCTAAGCCACAAAGGATCACGAAGGACCTCATATTGTTTTTTAACAGCCTCGGGATTGGTATTCTGGTTTACCGAATAGATCAAAATCCGAAGATCCGGTTATATGAATATCGTAAAAACTCTCTGGTTTTAAGTCATATTCAGCACTTATAAGAACTTCATTGTCAACTTCAGGACTGTCATATTCGGTCCTTCCTGCAAAAAAATCACCTTCCCTCCTGTCGATAATCACTTTCAGTACTTTTCCGACCTTTTCTCTGTTAAGCTCTTCCGAAACTGACTGCTGAACTGCCATTAGCTCAGATACCCTTGATTCTTTGGTTTCTTCCGATATTTTATCTTCATAATTATCATAAGAATATGTCCCTTCTTCGTGGGAATAAGAAAATACTCCAAGCCTGTCGAATCTGAATTCTGAAATGAATTCCCTGAGTTCGTTATATTCTTTCTCAGTTTCACCGGGATGACCTGCAATAAGTGTTGTTCTGATGGTGGCATGAGGGAGCTCCTCCCTGATCATTTTGAGCAGATTTTTAGTCTCTTTTTCATTATGTGACCGCTTCATTAATCCAAGTATCTTATCGGAGATGTGCTGGATTGGAATATCGATATATCTGCAGATCTTAGGATTCTCTTTCATTAATGTGATCAGTTCGGTTGGAAAATTTGCAGGATAAAGATAATGCAGTCTGATCCATTCAAACGCTTCAATATTAACAAGTTCTGAAATGAGTTCTGGTAGTTTTTGCTTCCCGTACCGATCAATTCCGTAATAGCTTAGGTCCTGTGCAATTAATATTAGTTCCTTTACGCCCTTGCCGGCAAGAATTTCTGCTTCTTTTACAAGTTCTTCCACAGGTCGTGAAATGCATTTGCCTCTTATCAGTGGAATCGAACAGAATGCACAACTTCTGTCACAACCTTCAGAAACTTTCAGGTAAGCATAATGCCCCGGACCCGTCAAAGTTCTGTCTGTCAGGATGTCTGTTCTCATACTTATGCCGAGCTCCTGCAGAATATCATTCATATTGTTTACTCCGAAATATTTATTAACCTCAGGGATCTCACTCTTCAGAGCGTCCATATATCTTTCAGCCAGACAACCCATTACATAGAGGTTTTTAATACTGCCTGACCGGCTGGCTTTTACATAACGCAGAATGGTATCTATACTTTCTTCCTTGGCATCGTTAATAAAACCACATGTATTTATTATTACAGTATCAGCTGAAATGTCGGAAGGATCGTATATAACTGAATAACCACCTGCCTCAATCTGTTTCAGAAGCTTTTCTGAATCTACAGTGTTTTTTGAGCAACCAAGGGTTACAATATTGATCTTTCTTGAGGGAGTCTTGATTTTCACGATTTCTTTTCAGAAGTAAAAAGAGAATCCACAAATTCATACGGATTGAATATCTGGAGATGGTCAAGTTTTTCACCAAGACCGATATACCTGACGGGTATCTGAAACTGATCTGATATACCGATCACAACTCCGCCTTTGGCAGTGCCATCGAGTTTTGTGATCGCCATCGAGGTCACATCTGTTGCAGCAGTAAACTGTTTTGCCTGCTCAAACGCATTTTGTCCGGTCGATCCGTCAAGTACAAGCAGAACTTCATGAGGTGCTTCCGGAATGACTTTTTCAATCACACGTTTGATTTTTGAAAGTTCTGACATCAGGTTTACTTTGTTATGTAAACGTCCTGCTGTATCAATTATAACGACATCAAAATTGCCTGCTATAGCTGATTTTACTGAATCGAAGGCCACGGAAGCCGGATCTGACCCCATTTTCTGTTTAATAATCTGTACCCCTGCCCTGTCGGCCCAGATCTGCAGCTGGTCAATAGCTGCAGCCCTGAAGGTATCAGCGGCCCCAAGGAGAACTTTCTTACCAGCATTCTTATACTGGTAAGCCATTTTGGCAATTGTCGTAGTTTTACCGGATCCATTAACTCCAACGACCATTATTATATAGGGCGAAGCCGGTAAAGGTGAACTGAAACTGAATTCCGGGCCTGATGTGTTCTTTTCAAGAAGGGCAACGATCTCTTCCTTGAGTATTGTGTTGAGTTCACTTGTATTCAGGTACTTCTCTTTTGTAACTCTTGCCTCGATCCTTTCAATTATCTTAAGAGTAGTCGAAACACCGACATCAGAAGATACCAGGGCTTCCTCCAGGTTATCAAGCACTTCCTCATCTACTTTTGATTTGCCTATTACCGCACGGGTCAATTTGGAAAAAACGTTTTCTTTGGTTTTTTCAAGGCCTTTATCGAGGACCTCCTTTTTTTCTTTGTTTCCAAAACCGAACCAACCCATGTGGGAAATGAATTATTGATTTATAAATATAAAAAAAGCTCTCTTCAGCATGGAAGAAAGCCCTGGATATCTTTTTGCAGATATAAAGGTTATTTCTTAGTAAAGAAATCCTTTATATGATCGTTATGAACGATTTCTTCCTTGAACTGATATGCACCTGTCTTTTCGGATTTTGTAAGCTTGATGCACTTCGTGAACAGCTTTCCGGATCCGGTCTTAAGACTTGCTACTACTTTCTTTGCCATGGTGTTACCTGTTTATTTGATTTCTCTGTGAAGTGTATGTTTTTTCAAAATAGGATTATATTTCATTCTTTCCATACGGTCAGGAGTATTTTTCCTGTTCTTCGTTGT
>WSSedA1B2DRAFT_1000185_pt1 | contig 12788 bp, 10 predicted proteins | sample WetSurSiteA1Bulk_FD_9465 | JGI IMG/M metagenome (IMG submission 9465) | reverse complement strand
ACACCGTTAGCAGGTATTGTCTTTATGGCAGGGATAGTAAAAGGCTCACGGAAACTGACATTTCTCCCGCCAGTACTGGTTTTAGCAGTATATATTATTGGGATTGTGGCATATCCATATGTCCTTTACAAATTCAAGGTCGCACCGAATGAGCTCGCCCTCGAGACCCCCTATATAGAGCAAAACATAAAATTTACACGACTGGGCTATAACCTTGAAACGATAGAGGTAAGGCCATTTGATGTCGACTATAATCTATCGGGCAAGGACATAGAAAAAAATGATGCGACTATTAAGAATATACGATTATGGGACCATAGCCCGCTTCTCAGGACATACAGCCAGCTGCAGCAGATAAGGACATACTATAAATTTGCGGATGTCGATAATGACAGGTATACCATAAACGGTGAATACATGCAGGTGATGCTCGCTCCGCGGGAGCTTTCATACAATGACCTTCCGAGCAAAAACTGGATAAACGAAAGGCTGATATTCACCCATGGAAACGGCATAACATTGGGCCCTGTGAGCAGGATAAGCAGGGAAGGACTTCCTGAGTTCATGATAAAAGACATTCCGCCTGTAAGCCAGGTTGACCTTAAGGTTACGAGACCGGAGATTTACTACGGTGAGCTATCCAATAATTATGTCATAGTGAAAACAAAGATTCCTGAATTCAGTTACCCGACATCTGAAGGCAATGTGTATACAACGTATAAGGGCAGCGGTGGTGTCAGGCTGGACTCTCTGTTTAAAAGGGCTTTATTTTCTGCGAAGTTTAAGACAGAAAAGATTCTGCTTTCCTCCGATATCTCCGGGGAGAGCAAAATCCTGTACTACAGAAATATACTGGACCGGGTCAGGGCGGTAGCGCCCTTTCTCCTTTTTGACCAGGACCCCTATCTGATTGTGACAAAGGATGGGAGACTTGTCTGGATTGCAGATGCCTATACGGTATCAAGCAGAATGCCTTACTCCAAGCCTATAGAAAGGCGTATAAATTACATAAGGAACTCTGTAAAGGTGGTTATTGACGCCTATAACGGCTCGATGGGTTTTTATGTGAGCGACCCCTCCGATATTCTTATAAAGGTTTATTCAAAGATATTCCCTGATGTATTCAAGTCTCTTAAAGAGATGCCTGAAGAATTGAGGCAGCATATACGTTATCCGCACAGGCTTCTTCAGATACAGGCATCCATGTTCGCTGCATATCACATGACGGATCCAAAGGTTTTTTATAATAAGGAGAACCTGTGGGAGGTGCCTGCCTTCGGGGAAATTCTCATGGAGCCGTATTACACCATTATGAAGCTCCCCGGCGAAAAGAAAGAAGAATATATCCTGCTTCTGCCCTATACCCCGGCGAAGAGAGACAACCTTGCTGCATGGCTTGCCGCAAGATGTGACGAGCCGGATTACGGGAAGCTGCTTATCTATACCTTTCCACGTGACAGGCTCATTTTCGGACCAAAACAGGTGGATGCAAGGATAAACCAGGATTCCTATATATCCCAGCAGCTTACACTCTGGAATCAACGGGGCTCAGAGGTCATAAGGGGGAGTCTCCTTGTAATTCCTATAGAGCGGTCGCTTTTATATGTTCAGCCCCTTTACCTGGCGGCATCCGATAAGGTGGGACTGCCCGAGCTAAGGAGGGTTATTGTTGCCTATCAAAACGATGTGGTTATGGAAGAAAACCTTGAGCTTGCACTCCAGAGGCTGTTCGGCGCGAAGGCCGCTCTCGGCAAAGCTGACGGGGCTGTTGCAGATATAAAGTCAACAACCGCTGACCTTGCAAAGGAGGCTATGAGGGTATTTGAAAGGGCGATTGAGCTACAAAGGCAGGGGAACTGGGCAGGTTACGGAGAGGAAATTAAAAAACTCGAGCAGCTTTTGACAAGGATCGCAAAGTAATATAAAGTTTATAAGCAAAACGGCACGATTAGTATAGACAACTTTCAAAAAAAGTATTGAGCGGTAACGATAAAATTGTTTTTTTAAAATGTCAATTTAACGTGGGCATTCAAAGTCAATAATCAAGTCCCCAACTTTTCTGATATGCTCTTGACTAATGCTATTCTTGATGGTGCTATTGCACTCAACATACTTGCCAGCGCAAAGACCTTGATATGTTAAAAAATCTCTTTCTCTGAAACGATCTCCTGCTTTATTCTTGCAACAAGCTCTTCAAGCACGGGGATTACTATTGTCCTGAATCTGCCTGCAACGAATGCATACATAATATTATCCCCGACATTCAGATCCCCTTCATTAATCCAGACTTTTACTTCAACAATACCGTCTTTTTTCCTTAATTCATCTATCAGGGACGCCAATTTTTTCTTGTCATAGGAGAGATGCATCCCTTTGACGGGTCTTCCATCCTTTGATGTAGCCCGCACAATCCCGTTGTGAACGAGAATCATCCCAAGGTCTTTAAAATCAGACTTTTCCTTAGTCTCTTTAAGCCACTCTTCAATCATATTATTTCATTCAAAAGGATAATGACTTATTATTTATGATAGAATAATTTTATTCAAGGCATACATCATGAAAATCGCAAAATTATACAGCTTTAATGATATACGCATCGAGGATGTCCCTATTCCTGAAATCGGGTCAAAAGACGCATTAATAAAAACAAAGGCATGCGGTATATGCTCAGGAGATGTTATGCCATGGTATATCGAGAAAAAGGCCCCATTGGTTCTTGGCCATGAGCCGTCAGGAGAGATAGTAGAGGTTGGTCGTGATGTTACATCTTTTAAGCTTGGGGACAGAGTCTTTGTGCATCACCATGCACCGTGCTTCACCTGCAGATACTGTAAAAGGGGAGATTACGTCCAGTGTGCCACCTGGAGAAATACACGGATAATCCCGGGCGGGATATCTGAATATATTCTTATCCCGGAGGTAAATCTTGAAAATGATACCTTAAGCCTTTCTGACAATCTGAGCTATGAAGATGGCACATTGATAGAACCTGTGGCATGTGTTGTTAAGGCATTGAAAAGAGCCAATATAAAGCATGGAGACACTGTCCTCATTATAGGTCTCGGCGTCATGGGACAGATCAATGTTTTGCTCGCAGGAAAATATGGCGCCGGTAAAATCATCGGCGCAGACATGGTTCCGTTCAGACTTCAGAAGGCTAAGGAATTTGGATCATATGAAGTTATTGATGTATCAAAGCATAATCTCATCGATGCCCTCAACGATATAACAGATGGAGAAATGGCAGATATTGTTATAGTTGGGCCGAATAGCGTTGATGCTATGAAGCAGGGCATCTCAGCCGTCAGTTCAGGCGGCAGGGTTCTGTTTTTTACACCTGCAAAACCTGGAGAACAACTTACTATTGATCCGAATGACCTGTATTTCAGAGATATAAGTATAATAACCAGCTATTCCTGCGGCCCTACTGACACAGCAGATGCACTGGATATCATAGAGCAAGGGACTATAAAGGCTGAGTTGCTTGTTACACACAGATTCCCTGTAGAAAAGACTGCTGAAGCTTTCGGACTGACTGCTCAGGCAGGTGATTCATTGAAGGCATTAATAACATTCAAATGAAAAGGGATATATAAAATGGCAGACATACTGAGTTTTAAGGATATGCAGAAGATATTAATGGATGAACTGAGGCTTATGCATTATCCGATTGCAGTAAAATTTATCTTTAAGGATGAAGAATTGGAAGACTTCGTTAAGCATGCTTCTTACTACGAACCTGTCAAGCCGGTTACTTTCTGTCAGTGCGAGGTCGCAGCGCGGATGAAAGGTCAAACGGTTCTCGGTACAAAAGAAAAACTGGTATGCAGCAATGCAATATTCAACTTCGGCTGGAAGCCTCTTGATGAAACCGAAGTAAAATCACATCTGAAATATACAAGAGACATGGACCAGGCATTACGATTTGTGAAATCAAAACCACGCCTGCCTGAAGGTGCACTTAAGGTTTTCGTTGTCTCACCCCTTGCCGATACCTATTTTACTCCTGATACCGTCCATTTCTATTGTGATAGCCTGCAGGCATATCACCTTCTGGTGGATTATATGGCTGCTATGGATGTCCATCCCCTGCGGCTAAACCAGATGGTGAGCTCTGCAGCTTGTGGAGGTAATACCTTCTCCTATCTCGAAAAGACTGCCAACATGGTCACTCCCTGCAGCGGCAGCTATAACGCAGGCAAGACCGAAAGGGGTGAAATAAACGTCATTATCCCCGGAGATCATATGGAGTCGGTAGTAAAGAGACTCATGGAGCGCATCAGGGACTCTGGAAGCTCTTCACTCACAAGGCCGGGTGATCATTTCCCCGGAGCTGATATCTGCAAGAATTGTACTGTTATCGTTTTCAGAAAAAAATGAGGCTCCAAATATGAAACAGGGTTCCATCTTCTGTGATTTTAAAATCAGCGGGAAAGATACCGGGAAAGGAAAAAAGAGGTTTTACAGGTATAAGGGAGATTTCTCATGGCATGGGATAAAGAGAGAGAAATATAAATCAGCAGGCAGAGGCTGGGCTGATATTATAAGGCAGACATTGATCGGCAACCATGGTGAATCTGCAAAATTTCACCTCAGGTATTTTGAGATTGCACCAAATGGTTTAAGCAGTTTCGAGAAGCACAGACACGAACATGTTGTCATAGGGATAAGAGGTGAAGGGATATGTATTGTGGGAAAGAAGAAATACAGAATCACTTTCCTTGATACCCTTTATATAAAACCGAATGAACCCCACCAGTTAAGAAATCCTCACAATAAACCATTCGGATTCTTCTGCATAGTAAATGCCAAAAGGGATAAGCCAAAAATTATCGAACCCTGATGGCAAAACTTATTTCCCGGGTTCTCCGAGCTTGGGCTTGCAGACAGGACAAAAGAGTTCCCCCAGATCCAGGAGGCAGAATGGAAGTATTTTATCTTTTGGTTAGATATAACGATATTTTAATTACGGGCGCATCGTTTTTTTCTGTAATTCATATGTAAGTATTCCAATATATTTGTTAAGTGGATTGGATCTTTTCAGAAATGGGAACAAAGACTTTCTCCTTACCCCAAGTTTTTTCAGTTCCTTGAAGATATCATCATTTTTTTTGTCAATCTCAATACCTTTTTGAAAAGAAAAGTACGCTAATTTCTTTTTATTGGCTATCAGATAAGTTCTGCCCAAGTTCAGGTGAAGAACAGGCAGGAAAAACCCCTCTACTAAAGGCATTTGATCTTTTAATATTTTGAATGATTGTCTGCAGATTTTTATCCCTTCAGCATATCGCCTATTCACAAATGCTTCAATATAACCACGGTATGAAAGAAGAATAGGATTGTTCGGATAATGCTCCAAAGCTTCTATCAATAACACAAGGGCTTCTTTCTGACTATTTCTTCTGATTAGTGCTTCAACTTCATTAACGTAATCTTTGTATGTTCTTTTTTGTATAACAATGTTTTCTTTCTCTTCCATATCATCTTTTTTATGCGTTCTTCCTGGCACAACCTTTGCCATCTTTAATGCTTCTATAGCGATTTGCTGCTGATGCTTTAGGAGTTCTGATAATCTTTTATTAAAGTCTGGCCTATTTAGAATATCCTCATAATTAACCTTATGTGAATAGATGATCTTTCCTTTTTGATATGCCCGTATAATAATCTGAGGATTTTGAATACCAAGATCTTCTGAATCTATAACATATGTTTCGCCATTAAGATTTATCTTGATGCTGTAATCTTGAGTGTGAGAAGTAATCTTAACCTGATTTTCCGTCATTGTGGTACCACTCTCTCCACTATTAAATATTTGATGCTTCCTTAGTCTTAAGTTATATTAATCCTATAAAATCTATTGTACATTATTATTTGTTTGACAAATACCAAGGGTGAACATGTAGGTATACAGCTTACTTGCGCTCGTATTCCACCAAAATAAAGCTAACAAGTTTCTCAATTCGTTTTGCAAGCTTGTCAGGATCAGGATTAGTAGATTTATTCAGATAGACGGCAGGGTTAAGTTTTTCCAACTTCCTTTTGAGGTCTTGGTCTGCTTTGACTCCTGAGAAAAAAAAATTGGAACATTGCTGATATCTTTCTGAGCTTCAAGAGTTCTCAATGTCATAGGAGCTTTGCTGCCATCCATTATCGGCATGTTCAAATCTATTATTGCGACATCAACACTTTTCTTTTCAGAGAGAAGTTTTACATAAACTGACACGAGTTCTGCTCCGTTTTCAAAAGACTCAAAATATTTGGTATCTTCCACATTGTCCCATTATAAACTCAGATAATTTTATTGTAAAGCTTTAGAAATATGTGATAGTTTGAGAATTGACTACAGAGAAAACATTTTAGAATCAATCAAATCAACGGTGATTAAGCCCTTGTGTTTTTTGCAAATGTCACAGAGCATTCCTGAGAATACTGAGAGACAAACTTCCTCCCTGTTATCCGCACTGCCACTTTTTTTGCCACAGGTGCAATGTTTCTTCTCGAAATAAATGGTCGTCAGGAATCTAACAGATCAAGGTTATGTGCAATTATGAGCAGAAAGCTGGTTGCAATATCGCGGGGATTCGGTAACAGTGGTATACTGTTAAGTTATACAGATCCTGATAACGAGATTTCTTATATGAATTTTTGTCAAAAAACTACTATTAACCTCAAATTTTTTCTTGCCGGTATTATTATTTTTGTTGTCCCATGTTTCTGCTTTGCTGAACCATCTCTTGAAGAAATCAAAAAAGAGTATGAACAAAAAGACTTAGAAGGACGTTTGGTTGCAATACAAAAACTGGAGGGAAGAATAGATGAAGAAACCGTTGGTTTTCTGATGGTTGTTGCAGGAGACGGCTGGGAAAACTGGCAGGTCAAGGTTATGTCTATTCAGCTCCTGGGAAAAATCAAAAATCCCAAAGCAGTTGATCTTCTTCTCGAAATCTTTACCAGTCGTTCACTCCATTACAGATGTCCTGCCATAAAAACATATGCTGCAATTGCACTGGGAAATTTCAGAGAAGATGCAAGGATCCAGAATATTCTCATCAGGGGCGCCCAAAGCGATGAGCCTCAAGTGAGGGAAGCAAGTGTTCAGTCTTTGGGGAAAGTGGGAGATGAGGGTACTGTCCCACATTTAATACTGCTTCTAAATGACCATAGTATCGCAATCAGGTTAAATGCCGTATATGCACTTGAAAGACTCGCAGATCACCGGGTTGTTCCTTTTCTAAAAATCCTTTCAGAAAAAGACAGTGATGAAATCGTGAGGAACGCCGCAAAAAATGCCTTAAAAAATCTTCAGAATAAATAAGCAAAAGACTATTGTCGGTTATTTGGATGTATTTTCTTTCCTTCGTTCTATTGCTTTTCCGAACCACTGGTTTCGCTATATGGCAACCCAGCGGAACCAAGACATTGCGAAGTCGGTTTCCAAAACAAGCAGCAGATGCCTGTCAGGAAAAATAAAGCACCAAGCATCTCGAATTTTTCTTCAATGGCCTGGCGCACATTCAAACTTATGAAATGTGTATGTCGAAGGATATCATCAAACACAAAACCTATGGCTAACCCGATCATTCCGAGAAAGAAAAGGCCCGTAGCAAGGTCACCGTTTCGTATCAACTGCAGAATAGATTTGCGCAGTATAAATAAAGGTGCGATAAGTAATGTCAGGGGTACCAGAAAAATAACTGCCCACATCAGCTTTAGTAGGATGCCTGCCTTGAACTTATTAGAGAAAAACCAGTCATACCGGTAATGTACAGCAACTTCCCCAGGTATTGGGGATTGAGCAACACATGAGCGTCCAGTTCTCTTGCCGCTGCCAACGCGCAAATAAAGCAGAGCCACCTGAATACCAACCGGTAAAGACGGCTGTTGTAACGAAACAGTGCTACGACACAAAGCAGTGAGGCAGCGACCCAAAATACAACGCTGAGTGATTCAATCGGTACGCGCCTGCGGCATGCAATCTTGCTGGATCAGAACTAATCGTGTACGCTACGCACAAAGGTATCAGCACCAATACCGAAAGCGCCCCGGCAAGCCTAAAATAACCAAACGGTCGCCCACATGTGTCACGAATCCAATGTTTAAAGCGTGATGTCAATTTTTTCCCCCATGCTTTTTTAGAAAATATTCTTCAACAGTAGATCACGCAGTGATATTTCCGAGGATCATATTGTTCTTTTTATCCATAAATCGTACAGCTCTATGCAGCCTCTAATTAGGATATATGAAACACTGAGGGTCTTCAGCGAGGAAATCACTTTCTCCTTTTGCCCTTGAGAAAGCATATGATATGGCCCTGCAGCCACGGCAGTCTGCCCATCTTTTACACCTCCCGCATTTACCCTTATATCCGCTTCTGTCCCGTAAGGCTTCCAGAACATCTGAAGCAGCCCAGACCTCTCTTAATGAATCTGTTCTAATATTACCTATGGGAATGGGCAATCTTCTGCAAGGTGTGATCGTACCATCCGGCATAACTGTCAGACCCGATACTCCTGCTGCACAGCCTCCCAACGGGAATTCTCCTTTATATGCATGGATATCTTCTATTGTCGATTGAGTTGCAACAGGGTCTCCTGTAACAATTTCGAGTTCGCCGGTATCTATAGAAAATATCTTTTCATATAGTTCTTTCACCCTATCTGTATTCAGCACATCTTTCAGCATTGTTTTGCCCCTTCCTGATGGGACAAGACGTGAAAAACCGATACGCCGGACACCAAGACGTGAAGATATCCCGATTATATCCATGAAATAATCCGCATTCACTGATGAAAGCGTTGTATTTAATGTAACCCTTAACCCGGCGTCAAGAAGATTTTTAATCCCTTCCATAGAACCCGAAAAACTGCCCGGCCCACGTATCGAATCATGAATACTTTCAGGGCCTTCAATGCTCACCTGAACTCCCTTCACACCGAGATTGAACAGGGCCTCTGCCTTCTTTTTATTTACAAGGATTCCGTTTGTCAGCAGGTATATATCAAATCCCCTGTATCCTATTTCAGCGAGAATATCAAAAATATCATTTCGTAAAAAGGGTTCTCCGCCNGTCACATTGAAACTNGGAGAATATTCCATGTCATACAATTTTCNCCATTCTNTCAGAGTTTCTGCNGTCTCCTTTACGAGNTCTGCAACCTCNGGAAATGTCAGTTCATCNACTTTCCTGCCTGTCTGATAACAATGTNTGCATTTCAGATTACACCTTTCTGTAAGATGCAATTGCATGAAAAAATCCATTGAGTGGTTTGTCAGCATTATGAGTACCTGAGTATTATTCTAAAATCTGCCTTATCACTTTACAACCTCCTCCTGAACAATGCAAAGAACTGTTCCTTCGCCTTTTCCCAGAAAGGCCGTTTGACCCATGTATCAAGAATTATCTGTTCCGACTGCCTTAAATCCTCATTAAAAATCTCTATCATCTGCATTCCGAAATTTTCATCCATTATGCCCACATTCCCCTCATCATTTCTCCTCAGAGACTGAAAATCAAGGTTCGCTGAACCGATCACACTCCATATCCCATCAAAAACAGAAGTCTTCGCATGCAGTATTTCTCCCTGGTAATTATATATCTCAACACCGGACTTAAGGAGCTTTGTAAAAGAAGCCCTGCCTGCATAATGCGCTGCTGTTATATCTGATTTCCCCGGTAAAAGCAGCTTTACGTTTACCCCCCTGAATACTGCTTCTTCAAGGATAACTACCATCCTCCTGCTCGGAGTAAAATAGGCTGTTGTAAGATAGATGCATTTCTGAGCCTGGGATATGCTGTAGTAGAGCAGCTTCCGCATCTTCCTTCTGCCTCTGGAGGAGCTTGCAAATATGGGAATTACAGGAATATCATCTGACAATGGCTGCGTATTAATATTGTGATCAATCGGTGTGCCTTTCCATATCTCCCAGCTTTTTATAAATATCCCAAGAAGTGTTTTCGCTATGGGTCCTTTAAGAAATATGCCAGTATCCCTCCATCCTTTGATTCTCCTGATCCGGTGATACCCTCTGTATTCATTTGCAATATTAAGTCCGCCGGTGAAAGCCAGTACCCCGTCAACGATAATAAGCTTTTTATGATCCCGATAAACATAATGAAAGGGGTTTGTCCATTTAAAGGGACGTGATGCCCTTATATGAACCCCTGCCCGTTTCAGACTTTTCCAGAATTTTATTGGCGTGCCGAATGAGCCGAAATGGTCATAAAGTATATAGATTTTTACGCCTTCAGATGCTTTTCTTTTTAAAATCTCTGACAGCTTATTACCCGTCTCATCGTTGCGGAAAATATAGAATTCAAGACATACGAGTTCCTTTGCGTTCTCTATAAATTCAAATATTGTTTGGAATGATTCTTTATCTTTCCATAAAAGCGTGACCCTGTTTCCTTCAGTGAAAGGTGTCCCATAAAACATCTCGATAGCTTCTCTTGTAAATGATCCGCCTGTTTCTGAAGCATTCATAATACATAATTGCTTAAATAATATTTTCTGTCAATCGATTCCTCATGGATATTTCCTGAGAAAATAGGCTAAAATTAATAGTTAGAATAATGAATGTAGTTATAAAGAATCTCAAAGAAAACAACTGCGCCAGTGATGCCCTGATCCTTCCTTTCACTGAAGGTGATGAAGGGCTTTATAATAGCCTGAATGCACCTCTTTCTAACCTTATAAAAAAATCATTCTCCAAAGAGTTCCAAGGCAGACAGAATGAACTCCTGCTAATTCCTGCCCCTTACGATTTCAGGCCTGAAAGGATCCTTCTCGCAGGTCTTGGCAAAAAAGATAAGATTTCTAAAGAGAAAGTGAGACAGGCAGGTGGAAAATCAGCAGTTTATCTTCGTGATCTTGGAATGAAGAAGATTGCATTATCCACCAGGGCACTTTCATCCCTGAAAATGTCAGCAATAGATTTCATCGAAGGAAGCCTGCTCGGTCTTTACACATTCAAAAAATATCAACACGAGAATAAACCAAGGAAGATTGACAGTCTCATAGTGCTTTCAAAGATTACGAATACCCTGAAAGATGATCTTCACAGGACTGAAACAGTGGCATCAGCTGTCAATTTTGCAAGGGATTTAATAAACACCCCTGCAAATGACATGACCCCTGCCCATTTAGCAGATGCAGCCAGATCTCTCAAAAGAAAAAACCTCACAGTGAAGATTTTTGAAAAAAAGGAATGTCAGAGACTCGGTATGGGCTCTTATTTGTCAGTCGCACATGGTTCGAATCAGCCTCCGAAATTTATTATGCTCCATTACCAAGGTGCAAAAGGCGCGCCTGTGGTTCTTATAGGAAAGTCGATTACATTCGACAGCGGTGGAATATCTATAAAACCTGCAGATGGCATGGAAAAGATGAAATACGATATGGCCGGCGGCGCAGCTGTTCTCGGAATTATTAAGGCTGCTTCTGAATTGAAATTGCCCGTCAATCTGGTCGGAATCCTGCCTGCAACAGAAAACCTTTCAGGGGGTTCAGCGACAAGGCCGGGTGACATTGTGAGGGCTATCAACGGAAAGACGATTGAGATCATCAGTACGGACGCTGAAGGCCGCATGACACTTGCAGATGCGATAGGCTACGCCAAACGCCTTAAACCTGAAATGATCATCGATTTGGCAACTCTTACAGGCGCATGTTCCATAGCCTTAGGAAATGTTGCGATAGCAATGATGGGGAATGACAGGGATCTGGTTGATAAATTAAAAAAATCCGGAGATAATACCTATGAGAGGGTCTGGGAGATGCCTCTCTTTGAGGAATCTGAAGAATCTATAAAAAGCGACATTGCTGACTTCAAAAATACCGGGGGGAGAAGCGGATCTCTTATCTCATCGGCATACTTTTTGTATAAATTTGCCGGAGATACACCATGGGCACACCTAGACATAGCAGGGACTGCATGGATAGAAAAAGAAAAACCTTACATACCAAAGGGTGCCTCCGGCATAGGGGTAAGGCTTATTTCAGACCTAATAAAAGGGTTTAAATGATTATACTTAAGTTACTGATAATTATATATATATTAGTTTTGCCGTCATTGGCATTTGCCTGGGGTCCCTTGACACATACATACCTTGGAAGTGAATTGTTTTCATTTGGCGCTCTACTTCCCGCAGGTCTCTTTAAGATTATCAAAAAATACAGGAAAGATTTCATATATGGGAATCTTATGGCTGACATTATCGTTGGCAAGAAGTACCTTCCAGATCACAAGAACTCTCACAACTGGGATTTCACCTTTGATCTTTTGAAGTCAGCCGAGACAAAGCAGCAAAAGGCATTTGTATATGGATATATGAGCCATCTTGCTGCAGATACCGTTGCTCACAACATCTATACTGTAAACAAAAAGAATATAAGACATACCTTGCTCGAAATGAAGGCTGACTGCATTATTGACAAGAAATACTGGCAGCAGGTAAGGGAGATAGACCGCAATATACAGATCAGAAACGACATCTTCCTCGAAAATTCCATCGAAAGGTGCATCTTTTCTTTTAAAACAAACAAAAGGATTTTAAGGGGCATGGCATTTCTCACCATATGCTATCCGGAAAAAGTAGGGGATTTCCTCGACAGAAATGTTGTGACTTACATGCCGGTCAGGGAGACAATAGAGAAACTGCATCAGGAATCGCTTGATAAAATAATTGACCTGTTTCAGCACTGGGAAAAATCTGAGGTTGTAAAAGTAAATCCAAGCGGCAACATGCACAGGAGAAGATTCTTAAAGAATAACTTTAATGCTTTTCTGTA
>WSSedA1B2DRAFT_1000184_pt1 | contig 12812 bp, 9 predicted proteins | sample WetSurSiteA1Bulk_FD_9465 | JGI IMG/M metagenome (IMG submission 9465) | reverse complement strand
ATTACGGACTAAATGTAAGCAGAAACGGATACCTGTTCTATTCAGAGAATTTCACGTTTGAAGGAAATCACTCCATAATGGCACCGTACCTAAAAAAAATCACGTTGAGCCAGTTAAAGGTAGGGGAGAAGATGCTTCTGGCAAATGTTTTCTACGAGGTTGATTCATGGCAGCTTAAAAAGGAATCAATGGCTGAATTAAATAAGCTGTGCGACCTTCTTATAGATAATAAAGAGCTAAAAGTTGAAATCGGTGGATATACGGATGCCACAGGTTCAGATGATCATAATCTTCAGCTTTCTGAAAAGAGAGCTCTTTCGGTAGTAGATTATCTGGTTGCCAAGGGGATCGCATCCGAACGATTAAAATACAAGGGATATGGAAATACGGCACCAGTAGGAGATAACATAACCTCTGAAGGGCGCAGACTTAACAGAAGAACCGAAGTTCAGATTACTGAATATAAGAAATAGAAACAGCTGCCTTGGTAAAGCAGCTGTTTTCGCTCGTGCTTGGTCGAGCAGACATTAAATAGGAATAAACATCTGGTATCAGATAGCGCTCATGGTGTTCGAAAATTTATTAACTGCATTTTCAGAATCAACAGTTTTACCTGCAGGGATTGAAAAATAAATCCCTGATCCTGATAAGCCATTGCATTCAATCCAGATTGATCCTTCCATCAGCTGAACAAGTTTACGTATAAAAGCTAAATTAATAGCAGTGGAAGTATCATTGAACTTTGAAAGGGATTGGGCCATATCCTGGCTCTGAAGAAATTCCTTACACTTGAAATATTCAAGTCCGGAATCAATAATATAGAATGTAAACCTGTCAACATGCAGATCATATCCGACTTTAATATACCCCGACTTTGTGCTGTTCAGGGCATTTTGGAACAGATTACGAATTACCCTGGTAACCCTGTTCAAATCAATCACATACTCTGCATTGTTAAATGTTTGGTTCTCATACACAAGTATCACATCCTTATACCTATCCTGCTTTAAAAGTTCCCTGAATTCGGAGAAAAGATCATTAAAAACTTCATTTGGATTGCAAATTCCAGATTCAGACCTTGAATTACCCGTATCAATGATTGCAAAATCTAGGAAATTGTCAAATAATGAAATTATTTTTTCGCAGGAAGCATAAATGTGTTTACTGAATTCCTCCCTCTCATCATCATTATATTCTTTCTTATTTAAAAGAAAGGAGAATGCTACAATAGCATTCATTTCTGTTCTCATTTCACGCGACATTCCGGTCAGTATTGAGGGACAACGAACAACGTTCTGATCAATAGATTCAGTCATTTTTCCTGCATCTTTGCGTTTTTGTCCGGATTCTCCAGCTTCTCCCTTACTATGTGCCGAAATATCAAACATATCTTCCCTGGTTAGTTTTTAGTTTAGGCTTCTTAGGATTTTCTTAGCATCCTTCCTGTAAATGGTTTTTGATTTTTCGATAATCGCTAGTTGCTCAATTGCTTTAGGCATTTCATCCGTTCGGATGTAGCATAATGCCAGGTACCATTGAGCATGATCGATATAATAATTATTGTTGTCTGAAATAACCTTCGATAATGATCCTTCTGCTTCAGGATAGTTTTGTATTTCAAAATTTGAAATTCCATTCAGCAGCTCAGAATGCATGTTTCCTGGTTCATTTTTAAGAACTTTGCTGAAATATAAGGCTGCATTCCTGTAATCGTGAATATTGTAATATTCCAGTGCAAGCTTATAATCACTGTTCTTAACCACTTCTTCAGATCGTGTTGAGGATGTAGCTACATAAGGTTTATAATAGCGGTCCATTATTTCATCATTGCTAATTTTCCTGTGGGAAAACAAAGCTATACTTCCGATGAGAATAAACCCGGCAATTGCAGCTGCATACTTAATGTTTATCGCTCGTCCTGATTTTCTGACAGGATTGGCTTCCTCCCTTCTTTTCTCGATAGCAGAAAGCTTATTCCTGAGGTTCATCAGATCCTGATTCCTCAGAATGGCGTCGGTTGAATTGCGTAACTCAACTTCTTTTCGAAGCTTTTCATTGTCCTTAAGTTCCTTTGTGAACCATTGTTTTTCAGCATCATCCATCTCTCCGGCATTATACCTTTCGATGAAGTATGAAAAATCGATTGTTTTCATAATATATTATTTTAGATTACTACCTATTTTAAAATACAGCATATCAGATAATTAAATACAAATTGCATTTAATTTACTGAATGTACTTCCAGATTCAGGATTGCCTTGACGATCCGATCCGAAATATCAAATCATTGTAAAAGACCTTTAAAAAAAGCCAATACACCTGCTTTCGCTAAAGCAGGATCATACCCACATGTTATTTTCAGATTCTTACCGGAGGAATACTTGGTTTTACTATAGGTTCACCTTGATCGCCACCTTTTACGCAAATCATTTCTTCAACAGTAAGAGCGTACTCATCAAAAATTTCGTCAATGTTTTTCAAAGTCAGGGTTTTCATTTCGTTAAGATTTTTAATCATTAATACTAAATTCGGGTAATTCGTAGTTCTGTTATTAATTCATGTATCATGTCAGAATACCTCAATTTGTGACAATAAAAAATTGATTTTTTTTAATATATTTTATTAATCCAAGAGAATCAACTACTTACCTGAAAGAAATTTTGCTTGTTATAAATATTGTATAGACATTTTTAGTAAACTTGCGATTTTGTCACGGGGAAAAACAAAAATCGGCCGCATCTTATGAACCTGAAAAATGAAATAAGGTTGATTTATTGCATTTGCTTATACTTTGCTGTTTGTTCGATTGTAACTGCTGGTTGCATAACCGGATCAAATCCAATCTCGTTTTATAAATATTTTATCGAATATGCTAGACAGGAAAGAACTCCAGGGACAAGTCAGGATCTCGACACCCTGAATTTAGAGTTCCAGACTGCAATTACAGCAGGTGATACAGCCAAGTCCAGACAGCTACTAAACTCAATCCTTAAATATCTTAGAGAGGAAAACAATAATAATCTGACCACCTCAAACTCACAGTATTTCATTGGTGTCTATTATCTTCTGTCGGGTAAAAACTCCGATGCAATAAACTGGTTAAAGCTTTGTTCCTCAATGCGTGACCAAATGAAATGTTATGATGAGATTCATGCTAAATGTCTTTTTAATCTTGGAATTGCCTACAGTAAGCTTGGTGATTTCAGGAGGATGGAACAATATACACTGAAATCCCTTGAAATTGAAAGACAGTTGTATGGGGAATCAAGCAATTTGTTGCTAACTGGTTATTCAGCACTTGTAAGTGCATACTTTGGTCTCAATGAGTATAATAAAGCTATAGCATTCGGAAATAAAGCTTTGGGGTTGATCGGGGTGGGGGAGTTAAACAATAACTATGATGTGGCAATACTGTATACAAATATTGGTACATGTTACACACGCTTATCGGATTATTCAAAAGCTGTGATGTATCTTGAGAAGGCTGAATCGGTTTATTCGGAGTCTTCTATACCTGAGGATGAAAATTACATAAACCTTCTCAACAGTCTTGCAGCTGCCTATTTTTTTCTTGGGCTAAACGAAAAATCTGATGCTTATTTCAACAAGGGGATAGAAAAGTTAGGTTCATCAAATTCTATACTATCATTTAACTTCTTAAACAGCTTTGCTGTTACACTTGGAAATGCCGGAAAAATAAGCAAAGGNGAAACTCTTATTCAAAGCTCCCTGGTGAAAGCTAAAAGCTTTTATGGAGAAAATTCAGGAGAATATTTTGAAATTCTGAAAAACTATGCAGAGTACCTCAGGATTTTTAAGATTGATATACGAAAGTCGTTATACCTTTATCAACAATGTGTTGCCTATTTAAATACCCATGAAGAAGATTTTTCATTGAAGGAACCAGTTATTCTGGGGTATGCTCTGGCTCTTTCAGATAACGGGGAATCGGAAAAAGCTCTTGAAGAAATTCAAAAATTGCTTTTTTCTGGCATTGAAGAAAATACCGGCTATTCATCAATCGAAAATCCTAGACTAGAATTGATTGAACCGGTACTCTGGTCAATCAATGTCCTGAAAGCCAAATACAAAATCCTTTGGGACCTTTACTTAAAAAATCATGATAATAATTATTTGCTCACTGCTTCAGAAACATCAGAATTAATTATTGGTTTACTTGAAAAAGTAAGGATTAATATAAGTGAAGATGATAGCCGGCTTGTACTTGGCGACCGTTTCAGGGATTCCTATCTGTATACCATTCGCGATTTTGACCTATGTTACAAAAATACAGGGAATAAGGATTTCCTTTACAAAGCTTTTGAATACTCCGAAAAGAGCAAAGTGGCAGGATTGCTTGCCTCCACACGGGAACTGAAAGCAACTCAGTTTCATATTCCTCCTGAGATTGCAGATCTTGAACGCAAGCTTAAAACGGAAATAAGTTTTTATGAAGCAAAAATTTCTGAAGAAAACTCAAAAAGATTACCAGATGCACCACTTATTTCAGACTGGAAAGGCCTGGTCCTTGGAGCAATTCAGAGACGTGATTCACTAATCAATCTTTTTGAGAAAGAATACCCTGAGTATTATTCTATTAAATATAATACTGAGGTTATTAAGCCGGGCGACATTCCACGTATAGCTGGCAGGAACACAAACTATCTAAATTATGTTGTATCAGATACGGTTCTTTATATCTTCCTGGCTAACAGAAAATACCTTAAGCTCCTTACAGTTCCGATTGATTCCGGTTTTTTTGAAAATATCAGGCAGTTCAGAGACATGTTATCAATGCCTCGTGATAATGCAAAGTCAAATTTTAGCAGGTACACCCAAATCGGAAGCAATCTGTACAAAGAAATTATTGAACCTGCAAGAAAGTATTTGATATCCAATAAATTATTGATTTCACCTGATAATATTCTTTCATACATACCTTTTGAAGCGATTCCAGTCAGGCAGATTACAGACGAAATTGCTCTTTTCAATGATATCCCGTTCCTGATGAAAGATTTTAGTATTTCGTATACATATTCTGCTACAATGCTTGCTGAGTCTGTAAAAAAAGATTTCAGCTCTTCAAACAGTCTTATTGCCTTCGCACCTGTTTATACAGGCAGTATTAATGTGGATTCCATACTAAAAACAAGGCAGGCAGGAAAATCAGTGCTTTATGATCTNCAGTTTGCCAGGATGGAAGCTGAATATGTTACAAAGCTTACCGGCGGGAAGTTATATATTAATAACGGTGCCAAGGAATCGGTTTTCAAGGCTGAGGCGGGGAAATATGATATTATTCATCTGGCAATGCATACAGTCCTGAATGATCAGTATCCGATGTATTCTAAAATGCTCTTTTATCAGGGAAACGATTCCACAGAAGATGGCAACTTAAACACCTATGAGGTTTATGGAGTGCCACTCAGGGCAAAAATGGTCATCCTTAGCTCCTGTAATACAGGAACTGGTATTCTGCACTCGGGAGAGGGTATTCTAAGCCTTGCAAGAGGATTTATTTATTCAGGGAGTCAGTCAGTAATAATGTCGATGTGGGAGATTGAAGACCGATCAGGAGCCGAGATCGTCAAGAATTATTATAAATATCTAAAAAGGGGAGCAACAAAAAGTAATGCACTCCGGAAAGCAAGACTGGAATACCTTGAAAACGCTGATATGCTGAGATCACATCCATATTTCTGGTCATCACTTGTCGTTTATGGCAACAATGCTCCTTTGTATCATTCTGTAAAACTGGTGATTATTGTTACATCAGCACTCTTTCTTATAGGTCTTGTGCTGATTCTGTATTATCGCAAACCAAGATAATCATGATACTCCGGATCAGATTTCATCAGCTCAATGAGTGCCTCCTTGCTCAGATACTTCTTTCTTCTTGCGTAAGTCTCATTTTTAAGATTCATTTTTGATGCAATTTCAGGATAAGAAAAACCTTCTGAAAAAAGAGTCAGAATGGTCTGGGAATCAAAACTTAATTTCTGAAAGGCTCGGTTTATTATTCTTTCCAAAATCGGATTGTTTGAATCTTCATCATCAATTTCATCAGGAGGATCAAACTCTATTTCAGTATTTCTGGATTTTTTTCGCAATTGTGCACTCCAGATATTCCGGGCAATTCCAAAAAAATAACCCTTCAGATCAGATGTCAGATTCAGCTCATTTTCAGATATCTGGCGGTACAGAGTAATAATTGATTCCTGGAAAACATCAGAAACATCAGCGTCAGATCCACTGTTTTTAAGGACATGATGCCTCACTGTCTGATGGTAATTGTCATAAAGCCAGTTAAGTATCTTTTCATCTTGCTGACGAACTCCCTCTATTATTGCAGTATCTGAAATCTTATGGAACAATTTCTGGTTTTTATGCCCTTATAAATTGACAAATATACTATTTCCAGTCTGGAAAAGTATTGATCTGTCAGCGCAGGATAGCTGCTATTTAATATTGTAAGTTTTTTTATGCCAAATAATAAATATCTTTACTTCTTATAATTAAACGGTTAAGCATTAAAAAATGTTATTTCCATTTGTAAAACAATATGATGCTATGGACTGTGGCCCTGCCTGTCTGAAAATGATAGCAGGGTTTTATAAAAAGAATTATTCGCTCGATTATTTAAGAAAAAAGTGCTTTATAACCAGGGAAGGTGTCTCCTTCCTCGGTCTGTCTGAAGCTGCAGATTCGGTCGGATTCAGGACTTTGGGAGTAAAAATCCCTTACGAATTGCTTGAGCAAAAAGTGACCTTGCCCTGTATTGTCCACTGGAGGCAGAAGCATTTTGTCGTTGTTTACAAAATTAAAGATGACACGCTTTGGATTGCTGATCCTGCTGCAGGATTGATTAAATTATCACGTGAAGAGTTTGAAAAGAACTGGGTTAATACACTGACTGACGGAAAAAAAACAGGTCTTGCCCTTATTATTGAACCCGGCCCGGAACTTTATGATAGTGAGGACCAGACAGAAAAAGCAGGCGGCTTCAAATTTCTTATAAAATATTTCAGGCTGTATCGTAAGTACCTGGGACAACTACTCCTTGGACTTCTGATAGGAAGCTTAATTCAGCTTATTTTCCCCTTTCTTACACAATCGATAATTGATATAGGGCTGAATAACAATGATATTGGATTCATATACCTGATTCTATTTGCCCAGCTTGCCCTGGTTGTTGGCAGGATGTCTGTAGAATTCATCAGGGGATGGCTGCTGCTTCATATAGGATCAAGAGTAAATGTCGCAATAGTATCAGGATTTTTACAAAAACTGATGACCTTGCCAGTTTCATTCTTTGATGCAAAGCTCACAGGTGATATTCTGCAACGCGTTGAGGATAACAACCGGATTGAGAACTTTCTTACTTCTGCAAGTCTCAGCATATTGTTCTCATTTGTTAACCTGCTTGTATTTGGAATTGTTCTCGCGATCTTCAGTATTAAGATTTTAGCATTATTCCTTGCGGGAACAGTCCTTTATGTTTTATGGGTTTCGCTATTTATGAAATCAAGGGCAAGAATTGATAATTTACGGTTTAAGGAGATGGCTGCCTCGGTTTCAAAGCTTATCAACATAATAAATGGCATGCAGGAGATCAAGCTCAGTCAGAGTGAACAAAGCAAGCGCTGGGATTGGGAAAATCATCAGGCATCGTTGTTCGGATTAAAGGTCAAAGGGCTCGGGTTGATTCAATATCAATCCGCAGGCGGCACTCTTATCAATGAAGTAATGAACATCCTGATTACAATTGTTGCTGCCACAGCGGTTCTTAAAGGTGATATGACTCTTGGTATGATGCTGGCGGTCCAGTTCATTATAGGCCAGTTGAATGTGCCTGTCAATCAGATTATTGGTTTCTTGCGCATGTCGCAGGATGCCAAAATGAGCCTCGACAGGCTTGCAGAAGTTCATAATATGGAGGAAGAAGAAACAGATTCTGAAAATAAAATCAGAAGGATTCCTGAAAGCAAGAACATTCAGATTAATGATCTCTCTTTTCAGTATGAAGGCCCCCGTTCCCCTTTCGCTCTTAAAAATGCATCACTTCTTATAGAAGAAAATAAGGTCACAGCAATAGTTGGTGTCAGCGGTAGCGGTAAAACTACCTTGCTTAAAATGCTCCTGAGGTTTTATGAGCCTGTCAACGGAAAGNTATTAATAGGAGAAACNGATCTTGCAAATATCAGCCTGAAGGTATGGCGTGAAAAGGTAGGAGCTGTTATGCAGGATGGATTTTTATTCCCTGATACTATTGCCGGGAACATTGCTTTAGGATCCCAGACTATAGATGAAATCAGGATGGTCAAAGCAGCTGAAACAGCAAATATCAGGCAAGACATTGAATCGCTCCCGCTTGGTTACAATACCAGGATAGGGAATAATGGTCATGGTCTGAGCGAAGGTCAGAAACAAAGATTGCTGATCGCCCGAGCAATCTATAAGAATCCTGAAATAGTGATTTTCGATGAGGCAACAAATTCACTGGATGCCAATACTGAAAAGGCAATTGTTGAAAACCTGTCAGATTTCTTTAAGGGTAAGACAGTTATTATTGTAGCTCACAGGCTGAGCACTGTCAGGAACTCGGATAAGATAGTTGTACTCGACAAAGGGCAGATCACAGAAACAGGAAATCATGAGGATCTTATTGAAAAACGCGGAGCATATTATAACCTTGTAAAAAACCAGTTGGAGCTTGGCAACTGATTAAAACGGATGGAAGAAAAGGAACACGATATAATATATTCTGAACCTGTCAGTGAAATTATGGGTCATCCCCCGGGAAGAATTTTGAGATCGGGAAACACAATAATACTGATTGTCTTTGTACTTCTGTTGGTTTTTTCATGGTTGATAAAATACCCTGATAACATACCGGCACCGGTGGAAATAACCACTGTGAATCCTCCGGTTACATTGGTTTCAAAATTTACGGGACGGATAAAGAATCTGTATGTCATTGATAAAAATGAGGTTGATTCAGGGAAGCTGATAGCTGTCATGGAGACAGCCGCTTCTATCGATGAAGTGAACAGGCTTAAAATGATAGTTGATACTATCCGGAATCCCGATAAGGTAATGCTTTCCTCTTTACCTGAATTTACTGAGCTGGGGGAAATAGCAAGTTATTGGGGTTCGTTTACCAAAAGCCTTTCGGATTTTAATAATTACAACAGCAACGATTATTATGGTAATAAAATAAAATCCCTGACAGATGAGATTGATGGAATCCTGGTATATATCGGCAGGGTAAAAGTAAAAGAGAAGTTGTTTTCTGAAAACCAGGCGCTTGAAATTAAAAAATTCAAAAGGGATTCCCTTTTGCATCTCAGCGGGGTATATTCGGAAAGCGAACTGGAAAAATCACGTCAGTCGCTTATCAGGCTTAATATTGAACTTCAGCAGGTTCGACTTGATCATTCCGCAAAATCAATAGAACTTGCCGAAAGAAGACAGGAACTGCAGGATTACAGGATTAAAAAACTGGAGGAGCGGGAGAAATATTATTCAGTCCTGAATGAGTCATTCCTTAACCTGAAAGCGCAGATAAAAATCTGGGAAAAAACTTATCTAATCATTTCACCGATAAGCGGTATAGTAACATTTACAAAATTCTGGAGCGAAAATCAGATTGTAAACGAGGATGAACCGGTTTTAAGTATTGTTCCATTTGAAACCGGCGATTATATTGGAAGGATAAATCTGAAGATGAATCGTTCAGGCAAGGTTAAACCTGGCCAGACAGTAAACATTAAGTTAAGCGGATTTCCGTACCTTGAATATGGTATGGTTAGAGGTATTGTTAATTCCATTTCACTGGTACCCTCAGAGGATTCGTACATTATTGAAATAAGCCTGCCATCGGGTCTTACAACTTTGTATGGGAAGAAGCTTGATTTTACTCAGAACATGCAAGGCACTGCAGAAATTATAACCGATGATTTGCGCCTGTTGCAGAAAATTCTGAATCCTTTCCGTTATCTTGTATCAAGAAATAAGAGGTAATTTATTTCTTCGAATAGGGTTCATAATCATCATCTTTAACCGATGAAAAGGATGATCCCTTTGTATTGCTTTTCTGATCAGCCTGATCAGGCATATTCTTTTTCATATATTTTCTGTACAGGCTGAATCCCAAAGCAGCAAATACAAATACAAAAATGATAATATCTTTAATTTCCATTGCGGGTTGACTATTTTTAAGATTTCACGAAAACAATTTAAAACTGTACCAAAGATATTATTTATCTTTTAATGCTGAACAGGGTATTTAAAAGTGACATATTCTATTAAAACGACTTACCTTTAATCAGTCAATCCTCCATAAATACGTAAATCTCTTATTTTTACATAAAACTTTGAGTTTTAACAAATAATTCGATATTTTCGTACTCTGAAAAATCCATGCCTTGCCATGGTGAGATGTACTCTTAAAGATATTGAACCTTAAAGGATTGAATATGATTAAAGAAAATCCGGAAGACTCTGTTCGGGACGAACAGAACGGGGCTGATAAAGATGCTACCGGTATTGAAGACGCCATAAAACCTGAAAAAGCAGAAGAAACAGAAACTCCTGCAGACAGTGTAGATGAGGAAGAAAAAGCAGAAAAAACAAGCGAGGACAATGAGGTGACTGAGGTAAAGGAGGTAATCGCTTCCCCGGAAAAACATCATCCATCTCCTGAGGAAATCCAGGATTTGGAAGAAATTGTGCTACCTCCTGTGGATTATTCGGATTATTCAAAAACAGAACTTGTTGATACGCTTGCTCTGATAATTGATAACCGACCTCCATCAGAAATTAGGGATGATGTCGAGAGAATAAAAGTTCTTTTCTATAAAAAGCTTAAGCACGAGACTGAAGAACGCAAAAATAAGTTCCTGGAAGGCGGAGGAAAGATTGAGGAATATAAAATATGGGTGGATCCACTTGATTATCGAGTTAAGGAGTTACTTGAAAAATACAGGGAAAAAAGGAATGATTTTACCAAGGTTCAGGAAGCTGAAAAATACGAAAACCTTAAAAGGAAATATGACATAATCGACAAGATAAAAGATCTTGTTAATCGCGAAGAATCAATAAATAAGACATTCCATGATTTCCGTGCCCTGCAGAATGAATGGCATTCAATTGGGGTTGTTCCCCAGTCATCATTAAAAGACCTGTGGGAGAATTACCATCATAGTGTGGAGGTCTTTTATGATTATATTAAAATAAATAAAGAGCTCCGTGATCTTGATCTGAAAAAAAATCTTGAATTAAAAGTCCAGTTATGTGAGAAGGCAGAGGAGCTTCTTCTTGAACCAAATCCGGTAAACGCCTTCAGGTCGCTTCAGGATTTTCATAATCAATGGCGGGAAATCGGTCCGGTTCCCCCGGAATCTAAAAATGAAATTTGGGAACGATTTAAGGAAGCGACATCTCAGATTAACAAAAGACATCACGAGTACTTTGAGAAACAAAAAGATGATCAGAGGAAAAACCTTGATGCAAAATTGGCATTGTGCGAGGAGGTGGAGGCTATCAATCTGATGGAAATAAAAAGCTTCAGGGACTTTGATGAAAGAGCAGACAAAATCGTTGCATTGCAGAAAATGTGGCGTACAATTGGATTTGCACCTAAAAAACAAAATAATAAAGTCTACCAGAGATTCCGGGAGGCATGCGATACATTCTTTGAAAAGAAGAGGACCTTTTATTCCGATAACAAAGAGACACAGCTTAATAACCTTCAGCTTAAAACCGAGCTTTGCATTCAGGCTGAATCGCTTCAGGAGAGTACCGACTGGAAGGCCACCTCTGATGCTCTTATTAAACTTCAGAAAGAATGGAAAGAAGTTGGTCCTGTTCCGCGAAAACAATCAGAAAAGACCTGGAAAAGATTCCGCAAAGCCTGTGATCACTTTTTTAACAGGAAATCTGAATTCTTTGCAAAACTGGATACATCCTATGAGGACAATCTTAAAGCTAAAATAGCGGTTATCGAAGAATTGGAGAAATTTGAGCCTGGTACCGATGTACAGGCAGCATTTGAAAGGCTCAAGGAGTTGCAGAGGAAATGGACTGAAATCGGATTTGTGCCTTTTAACAAAAAGGAGGAAATCACTAACAGGTACAGAAATGCGCTTAATAAAGAGTTCGACAGACTTAAAATTGCTGATGAGGATAAAAGCATTCTGAAATACAAGACAAAGCTTGATAACTTAAAATCCAATCCAAAGGCGTCAAGAAAAGTCCGGAACGAAAGAGACAAATTCTTTACAAAGATTAAACAGCTTGAGGGAGATATTGTTCTTTGGGAAAATAATATCGGTTTCTTTGCCAAATCAACAAATGCAGATACGATGATCAAGGAAGTTCAGGAGAAAATTGAAAGTGCGAAGAAAATGATTAAAACCCTCGAAGAAAAAGTTAGGATGATAGACCAATCAGGTCTTGATGATTAAGAAATTACAACTCATAAGTATAACAATTAATTTTTTTACAATTGGCCGACGTCAAGTACGTATTTGTTACTGGAGGAGTGACCTCCTCCCTTGGTAAAGGTATTATTTCTGCTTCACTGGCAAAGCTTCTTCAGGCCAGAGGATATTCTGTGACAATTCAGAAGCTTGATCCCTATATAAATGTGGATCCAGGAACATTGAACCCCTATGAACATGGAGAATGCTATGTAACACTTGACGGAGCTGAAACTGATCTGGACCTTGGTCATTATGAGAGATTCCTCAATGTCCCTACAAGCCAGGCAAACAATGTAACAACCGGAAGAATCTACCAGACAGTAATTG
>WSSedA1B2DRAFT_1000183_pt1 | contig 12825 bp, 11 predicted proteins | sample WetSurSiteA1Bulk_FD_9465 | JGI IMG/M metagenome (IMG submission 9465) | reverse complement strand
AGTGGCTTTCAGTTTCGGGAGTAATGTCGGCTATTTTCATGATTTCAAATTTTTTTCACAAACTACTGAAGGCTGATTAAAGTTGCAGCGTGCTTGTTACTAAGGAAAATATCCTCATACAGATTTATCCCAATCAGTAACCTCAAAATCAAAATTACATTATGGAATGACTAAAGTCAATTTTATTCAGGCATAATTTTTATATTTATTTGCTTTTTCGAATTTACTTTATGCAAAATATGATAAGGCAAATATTAAAAGGGCTTCTTTGGTGCTTGTTAATTTCAGTTTCCACGGTAAATCAGTCCTGCGACATGAATTCTCCTTCCGCTAAAAATAATTTTGATGTTGTCATTCTGAATGGCAGGGTAATCGATCCCGAATCCCATTTTGATGGAAGAGCTAATATAGGGATCAAAGACGGTTCTATCCAGTTAATCACAACAAAGGATATAAAGGGCCAGACTTCAATAAATGCCAAGGGTCTTATTGTTGCGCCCGGGTTTATCGATATGCACCAGCATGGACAGGATCGGGAAAACCAGATGTACAAGGTAATGGATGGTGTGACAACGGCGTTGGAACTTGAAATGGGTACAGCTGATGTTGATCTCTGGTATAAGGAAAGGGAAGGCAGGGCAATTATTAACTATGGTGTAAGCATAGGTCATGTTCCCTTAAGGATGGAAATCATGCATGATAAGGGAGGATTTGCTCCGGTCGGGGATGCAGTATACAAGACTGCTTCTGATTCTGAAATTATGATATTAAAGGAAAGAGTTGGCAGAGGATTGGAAAGAGGGGCACTTGGAGTGGGATTTGGTCTGATGTATACACCAGCTGCCTCCAGATGGGAGATTCTTGAAATGTTCAGGGTTGCTGGAAAGGTAAAAGCGCCATGCTTTGTTCATATGCGCTATGCAGGCCTGAAGGAACCAAATAGTTGTATTGCGGCACTGGAGGAGGTAATATCTGCATCAGTAATAACCGGAGCACCTCTTCATTTTGTCCATATAACCAGCCTGGGATTCAGTCTTACTCCGGAAATGCTTCAGATGATCAAAGAAGCTAGGGCCAACAATTTAGATGTAACAGTTGAATGCTATCCATACACAGCAACGCAAACAACCATTGAATCAGCTGTTTATGATGAAGGGTGGCAGGAGAAGCTGGGAATAAGCTATAATGATCTCCAATGGGCTGAAACAGGGGAACGTCTGACTAAAGAAAGCTTTGAAAAATACAGGAAAACAGGAGGAATGGTCATAGCTCATTCAATATCCGAAGACATTGTCAGATCAACAATTGCCGATTCCATTGTTATAATAGCAAGCGACGGAATATTGACAGGAGGGAAAGGACATCCCAGGGGAACCGGTACCTTTGCCAGAGTATTAGGCAGATATGCCAGGGAAGATAAACTGATTTCACTTTCCGAGGGATTAAGAAAGATAACCCTGATGCCTGCAAAGAGACTGGAAGAAATTGCTCCTATGATGAAAAATAAAGGCCGGATTTGTATCGGGGCTGATGCAGATATAACAATTTTTGATCCCGGACAGATCATTGACCAGGCAACCTATGAAGAACCTGCAAAATATTCCAGGGGAATAAACTATGTTTTGGTTAACGGAATTATTGTAGTAAAAGACGGGCAGATACAGGAAGGCATATTACCGGGGAGAGCAGTACGTGGAGTTATAAAGTAGTTTTTATTATCCTTTTCTTTAAATTACTCCAGGTCCCGGTAATAAGGAAGCTCTCTTCCATATATCCAATCATCTTCTCAAATCTCTTCATCGCGACAGCGAATGTCAGAACATTATCCGGCACGCCAGGCCTTGCGGAAGGATCAAACATTCCAATAACTGCCCTTTGTCTTTCTGATTTACTTTCAAGATAAGGGTAATACACTATTGAACCGCAACCGGAACCAAAAGGAGCGATTGTCCCGTTTGGTTCATTCTGATCAAAATTGGCAAGGGTGAAAAGCCCTGATAACACATCAGGTTTTGCAAAGAAGATCACCACATCAGGCTCGTCAATTTCATCCAGTTTATCCCATCTTTTAAAAACAATATTTCTGCCTGCTCCCGGGATTGTATGCTGATTCTTCATAAACTCCTTTACCTGTTCAGGAGTTCGTAAGTACCTTTCTCCTTCCATAAGGAGATTACCACATGAAAGGAAATATTCAAATCCCGGCCTCATCTTTTCTGTATATCCAAGGTATCTTTTGCCTCCTCCGCACTTCACTCTTTCGGCATTGTAAACCACCGACTTCCCATTTCTTACTTTTGCCAGTTCACAAATAATACAACTTTGCCCAATTGGTTTATCTGCCCATTCAGCTCCGCCGTCACCTTCAGAGTACCAGAAAACTATCGGTAGCTCGGAACCACCGAAGTATTTTTTCCATAATTCAAGAAATGTTCTTTTTAATTCAATATTCATATATGATATATGTTGATCATAGTAAATTTAGGTAATTCTTTTAATTAATGTCTTTCTTTTTTCGACAACTGCCTTTAGCTATTATCCGGCCTCTTTACATTTAATGTTTAAAATAAAAAGGATTCCGAATATCACTAATATTATCCAGACTATCTATACAGGGAGAAATTTTGCATTGTTTTAAAAGCCCCAGGAGCTGATTTCGGGGGGCTGATTTGGAAAACGGGATCAGGGAATTTAATGTTCTGAATCTGCTTACGACGAATATGAATTATTCTAGCAAGTTTTTATTTTAAATTGATAGAAATTTTATTGTCCTGAGGTGGCAGATCTGTCCATATATTATTCAATATATTTACAATAAATGAGGGTGCTGTTTGGGCATATTCATCTATAAGGGTTCTTTCCTCAGTTGTAATCATTTCATCTCCGGCAAAATAGGCTTTGTATCCTCTGGCTAAATATGGTGCGGCAGTCACTGCCTGTTCCTCGGGAAGCATAAACATATGTGTCAGGACGTAGATGAAAAAGCTGTTAAGACGCTCGTTTATTTTGATATCGGAATATGTAAGGAAATTCATTCTGCCCATCAGTCTGGAATGTACTAGCGATACTCTCCTGATATCGATTTTGATTAAATTATCTTCAAGGGTCATTATCCGGTAAGGACTTAGCGGTGTGACAAGGGATCCGGTCTCAATATCAGTAAGGGTTTTCCCATCAAAAATAAAATCCACAATGTCATTTGCATGATAGTGACCTGTAAATATCAATCTTATCCCGGCATTCATTAATGCGATTGCATTTGCCTGGGAACTTTTGATCAATGGTTCCAGATTCTTCTGGCCGGTATAATGCTCAATGATACCAAAGTGCATCATCGCCAGAACCGTTATGTTTTTTTCATTAGCTTCAGCCATCTTTTCCTGGATCCAGGTCATCGTAGCTGTACTGATTACTCCTTTCACTCCCGTGGAGGTATAGGAATTTGCATCAATTCCCAGAATCCATAAACCACTGTATGGTTGGCAGATATAACTTAATGAATTTTCATCCCTGTAAATGGCTTCATCATATCCAAAACTTCCATATAAGTCTGTGAATTCTTCGGGTGTGACAGAAGCTATCGGTAATGGAGGATCGTACTTATACGACACAGCATCCGGGTTATTGATGTCATTATTCCCCGGAACCACGTACACTTTTATATGCACTTTCTCAAGCAACTGAAGAAATTTCTTAACAATTTCATGGTCGACCAGCTCCCCGTCTTTTGCCAAATCACCCGGAATAAGCAGAATATCCGGTTTTTCAATGATAAGGTCTAAAATGACTTTCCTTAAAATAGGATCGCTAAGTTCAAGAAGTTTACGATCCCTTGACAGGTAGTCCTGGAAGTAAGGATTTTTTTCCACATCATCCGGCATAATTGACGGGGCCATGTAGTGGATGTCAGAAACTACCGCAATTTTAATTTTAGGAGAAATGCATTTTTGGGGGTTAACATGATCAGGCATTTGATTTTGAGAATCAAACCATTGATCTTTTGTGCAGGAAGCGATAACAAAAATCATTAACAACAGATAGATAGACTTCAGGAGTTTCATGATGCTAAGTTTTAAATTAGACTTAAGATTATTAAGCTTAATTTAAGCAGATATAACGTGATAAATATTTCTATTCATCTCAGATTCTATTCTAATTGTCTCAGGGCAAAAAGAGTTTTTATTATCTGCCGAATTCGCTTGGACTTTTACCGAACTCAGCTGAAAAGATCCGGCTGAAGTGGGAAACGTTTTTAAAGCCTGTCCGGTAAGCTACCTCTGAGACGTTAAGTTCTGTGGAAAGTAGAAGCTCTTTGGCCTTCTTAAGCCGGTATGATCTCATATAATCATGAAGCTTTGTATCGGTAAGCGATTTAAATTTTCTGTAAATCTGTGCACGGCTTATCCCAAGGGAAACACAGAGTTCTGATATACCAAACTGATCATCATCAATGTTTGCATCCAGATGGGAGAGAATCATCTGCATGAGCGGGTTGTCGTGGTCTGATTCAGGACAGTCGTTGATTTCAGGAAGAATGCAGGGAGCGCCAAGTTCCTGGTATTTGCACTCTAATCTGGTCAGGTTCTTAAGAACTGCCTTTAACCTGATCTTTTCTGAAGGAAGTACAAGGTATGCCTCAGCGTCCTCTCCGATACCTGAAAGTTTAGAATAGATGTCAGCCCTGATAGTCAGAATCACCAATGGTATTTGGCTGGATCGGATATCATATTTTATTCTCCTGAGCATTGCTTTTCTGCCCGTTATGGACATCATGAAATCCCTTAATACTGTTTATAGGATGCAGAACCAGAACTTATTATTTTATTAATCTTTCAAACAACGTACGCTGTGACCGAATGATTGAGGTTCGTAATCAAAACCAATAAAGGACATAATATACGCATACGGTACGCGGAGGTCTGTAGGCATGGAAGTAGCTGACCACCAAAAGTTTGAGCCAAGAAACCCCCAACCACATAGTTCGCCGGCAAGAACAGGTGCGAAACCACTATCATATATTTTTTTTTCAGAACAACTGATCATTGCATATTTTGTCACTTCATTATAACCCGCTGCTCCGCCCAAATAGCTTATCAGCTCATTCCAATCTGAAACAGTTGGCACGTGCCAACCATTTGGGCAAAGTTTACCGGTACCTACCGAATGCCAGTTATAAATGGCACCGAACGCATTTTTGTATACAGCCTCATCATTGTCAAACCAACAGTAAGCTCCACCATAATATTTATAGGAACTATCCCCCAAATTAAACCAATCTGTATAACCAGCCGGACCGCCATAACCAAGTAATATCGGGTTACCATCATTGTACTTTGTGGTTTTAAGGTTTTCAGCTATCCATTGTTGAGAACCAATCTGAATTGTCTTGTAGATATTGCCATCTATGTCTGTAACTGATCCATAAGTTAAATCTGGATTAAAATTCATTGGATCTGGGCCAGGTTTCACAGAGGGAAAAACTGCAGAAACAGAGACGAACAATTCCTCCTTTGTAAGAGATGGATCTTCACAAGATATTAGGCCAATGAATACTATTAGTATTAATAGAAAAAATCCTGATCTTGTTTTCATATTAGTAGGTTATTAATTTTGAAACTACATTATACTCTATTCTAAGTTGGGTGCGCGAAATAAAAAATGCCAATTAAACTGTTTTCCAATGACTTACGGCAAGACTCTTTTATTTAATCTTTTAAGCAACGTACGGTGTAACCATACGATTGAGGCTCATAGGCTCGCACAACTTCATTAATCCATAAAGATCTCAGATATGCATTAAATTCTTCTTCCTGTGCACTTGTGGCTGACCACCACAAACCTTCATTTTTAATAAAACCCCAACCACATAATTCGCCGGCTTGAACAGCTGTAAAACCACTTTCATTTGTACCAGTGTTTCTCATCTTACTAAAAGCAGCCTCTTCACCTCCCAAGTAGTCCGTTAAAGTTGTCCACTCCTGGTCAGTCGGCACATGCCAACCTGCAGGACAAAGTTTTCCAGTTGCTGTGGCATACCAGTTATATATGGCACCAAAAGAATTATATGTTTTAGAATCGTTGTTGTACCAACAATAGGCACCATTATACCAACTTAAATTAAACCAATTTGTAAAACCGGCAGGAGCACCATAACCAAGAGTTATCTTATCTCCATTATTGTACTTTGTTGTTTTCAGGTTTTCAGCCATCCATGTCTGAGCACCTATCTGAACTGTCTTGTATACATTACCGTCAATGTCGGATACCGATCCCCAGTCTAAATCCGGATTTAAATCCGGATTTGATATAATCCGGTGTTCGGAGAAAATTACTGATATTGAAGTGGACAATTCTTCCAATTGAGTAGTTGGATCCTCACAAGATGTAAAACTTATAAAAAATAGTAGCGTTAATAGAAAGAAAACGTATTTTGTTTTCATGTTGATAAATTTTAGCTTTAAAGCTCTGATGAGGAAACTTAACCCGGGCAGTCTTCCTTGCCGGAGAGTCATCAATGTTCCGTTATTTCTCATTACTTTTAAATTAAATTCTAAATCATAATTTGTTATATAAGACGTAAAAACAAAACAAAAAGATGGTATGTATCTTCTAGTTTTCAATTGAAATGATAATAAATCACAAGCTGGAAATCTACAGCTCCATTATGAGTCCTTCTTAAATAACCCGGCACAGAGCTGCAACCTTTATAAATGTTTGGTATTCCAAATGACATTAACAGCCCCGGAGCTAAAGATAACTGATCAAAAATCCGTAATTCCAATTCACCTCCAACCCTGATACCAAGATCAAAGTTTTTGTATTGTGATCCGATATTTTCAAGGTTCGTATTTAGTTTCTGGTAAGCATAATGTAAAACCGATAAATAACCGCCGGTAAATACATTTATTGAATAGCGTGGCATAAAATCGCCATTTCTGATAAACCTGTGTTTAACGGAAAGTGCAACCGTTGAATAATTGAGAGTAATTATTTTTCTAGTGTAATGCCCCCTGTAATATCCGAAATATTCTTGTCCGGCATTTGAAGAAAAAAATCCATCAGTCTGAATCAACCAGGTTTTATTTAATGAATAGCTCAGACTCAAACCAACATCCGGAAAAAATACAAATTCAGTTGTATTGAGAGATTCAGACTTAAGTCCTTCCAAAGTCTCGTAATTCAACAACCAGGTGTTCCTTACCAGTGTTATCAAGCCCCCGGAAATTCTTCCTCTGTCAGTTGGCGGTAGTGAAAATCCGCCGGTTGAAGGATTATCTATTATTTTCAGGGTGTAAGGATCTGTTTTGGAAGGCATTTTCATCTTTTCCAGATCGTCAGGTAATAATACTGGTGAAAAGCCAGAATTTTCATACATAGAATTATCCGGGGTGACAAACAGGTTTGAATCAGCTATCTCAGATGCAGATAAGACCGCGGGATTGGGCTCGATACTAAATACAGGTGTTTCCTGAGACAATCCGATTATGTTACTTACCTCCCGGATAGTTTTAATGTCACCCTCCCTATTAAATGAAGAACTTCTTAATGCAGGTATTATATTTCCATTCACCTGTTCTCCTGAGTTAGTATCGTCGGGGCTATTTTCCATAAACAGTTGCGACGATTGTTCATTCTGCCTAGTTTCATTCAGAATATCCAGTTGGCTGATACCAGAATCCGGTATGGCTTTCTTAACAGGTATCATCCCAACTAATATAATGAGAAAGGTTGCAATGGATTTGAGAATCATACCGGAACCTGAATCCAGAGGCATTACTGAATCAAGATCAGAGGAAATACCGTTCCAAACCTCGTCAATATCCATTTCAACAGATATTTCTTTCCATATCTTATCCAGATCTTCCTGATTCAATGAATCAAAAAGATCAAGGTCCGGTTGATTTTCAAGAAGTGCATCAACCTGGTTACGATAGGTATCTGATATTATATTCTTTTTATCCAATAATTCTGTATTTCACACTCTTACCACTTATCCATTGCTGCAGCAGATGTTTTGCCCTGTTGATCTGGGATTTTGATGTGCCTTCAGAAATATGCAGCATGTTCGCTATCTCTTTATGACTGTATCCCTCAATTGCATGGAGCTGAAAGATCATCCTTGCTCCGTCAGGTAACCTGTTAACCTGGGAGATGATATCCTTTGTATTGAGTATTGAAGCAACGGTTTCTTCATCTGAAAAGGGAGGAACAATATTCTCTATTGGAATAAATTGCGCTTCACCGTAATTTTTTCTGTAATGATCAATTGCAGTGTTGGTGATTATTTTTTTCATCCAGCCTCTAAGTGAACCCTTCCTGTCAAAACTGTTTATGTTTCTGAAAATCTTTATAAATGCATCCTGAAGTATGTCTCTGGCCTTATCGTGGTCAGTCTCATATATAAGGCATAAATTGTACATCACCTTAGCATAACGCCGGTAAATAATTTCCTGACACTTCCTGTCGTTCTTCCTGCAACCCCTGACTAAATCATCATCACTCAGTTCCGCAGATTTCATTATATTAAAGTAGCAGATCCTATTTATTTAATAACAACTTTGGCAAACTGGAAAATCCGGTATAACAAAATCATATAGAGGTCTTCATTTTCAGTACTAGAAATTACAATTTTCGGATTATAGTTAACAACCGAAATTTCTGCTTCTTCGAATGATTCCCGGCTTATTGAACTAAAAGCTTTTTCCGGTGCAAAAAGCACGGTAGCTTCATATCTTTTATTTACGGACAGAACAATTGTGGGATTATCGTCAGGATCACAAGCTATGACAGTAAACTTCTCCGGTTCATCAATAGCAAGAATAAATGGGATAACAGATCCATCAAGAGTTTCATATTCTCCTGAAAAGACAATTCCAATGCATGGATGAGATTCATCACGGGGGTCAATTAATCCATCAGTATCTAAACATTTCATAGAAATATCCCATTTCATATAATTATAAACTCCCTGTGGTATATCAAAATCGGAGATTACTATTGGCTGTAAGAAGGATATTGTTTGGAAATTTTGCTTAAAATCAGATTCAAAAAAGACATCTCCCCCGGCTTCTCTCTGGCCTTCAAACCGGACACTCTGAATACCTATCTGACAATTAGTAAAATCCAGATATTCAGTATTCAGAGAGTTATCAATTGAAATAGCGATCTTGAGACTAATCCCGACAGGAAGTGTAAGTTCATCCTTCTCTGTGCATCCGGAAATGAACAGGATCAGGATTATTATTACCAGGTTGATCTTACTAAGAGCCATTCATTCCTTTTTTATATCAAATACGAAGAATCTTTGATAAAGGTTGGAATCAACTCAATAAAACATATTACAAGTTAGAGAATTTTGACTTTTTACAGATGTCTATAAAGCTGATATTTTAAGAATGTGAAAAAAGTTTTTTTATCAAATTGACCAAAAAGTCCAATTCCGGAGTTAAATCCTTGTTGTTTTGTAATATATACTAAGTGAAATCTGACCAGTTAATTTTGTACAATTTGCCTGGCTTTTGTAATCAACTAACATATCAAATGGCGTTAATTGTAATATAATTTATTAGATTGATATAAACTATTTCAAACTTTATTAGATTATGATGGCCAGCCGCTATAACATCCAATGCCCGTGTAATATTTTCCTGTCCCCTCATGACTGAATAATAGTCCAAAATGGATTTGAGGTCAAAACTGTACCTAATTAAGTATGTTTAAAACAAAACATGGGCTTTTGAGACAGCTTTTCGGGGGTGAAATTTGAGGATTGCCTCCGGCGATCCCTTGAATGGAATCCAACAAAGCCACAGCAAATCCAGTTTTTTCAGCTGAAAAAACTGGATATTTTTGTTTTTAGCTTGATCTTCACAAAATAAATTTTGTTTGATCTATCTAAAAACAAAAATAATGCGCCGATCCGACGCATTATTTGCTGTGGCTTTGCGGAGAGAGGGGGATTAGCTTTGCTGATCCCTTTGGGAGGAGCCTTGCAACTCCATATTATTCCCTTACTCGTTTCACTCGTATGGTCTTTTTATTTTCCATCTGTCCTCGCTTATACAAGCATAGCTCGTCCATCTGTAAAATAAAAATCCCCCGGCTTCGCTGAGGGAATAATATGGTTTGCGGAGAGAGGGGGATTCGAACCCCCGGTACCCTTTTGAGGTACACACGCTTTCCAGGCGTGCCAGTTAAACCACTCCTGCATCTCTCCGGAATTCAGAAAATGGAGGCGCAAATTACAAAATATTTTAAAATGTTAAAGGATTATCATCTGCATTTATAAAGATCGCACTTACATACGCTGAGTTTAGCTCCTTCCCCCTTTTGGGGGAAGGCCAGGAAGGGGGTTGACTACCATACCAGGAAGGCTTGGAAGGGGGTTTATCTTTGAAGGGGGAAGGTCGGGACAGGGGTACTAACTAATCTCTCCCGCCAACGACTTGCCCAGAAATGATACAACATCTTCCCTCGAGCCACAGGCCCCAAGAAGATGCATTAACTTGGTCACCGATGCCTCAGATGTAATATCCTTGCCACCAACGACACCAGCTGCAAGCATCTCACGGCTGGTTTCGTACAAACCCATCTCAACACTGCCGCCGTGACACTGGGTGACATTATATATTATCCCTCCGTTACTTATAAAAGTCTTAAGGTCTTCAATAAACCATGGGTATGTAGGTGCATTACCTGATCCAAAAGTTTCAATTATAAGTCCTTTCAGATCTTTTGTATTTATTACAGCCTGTACCAGGTTATGTCCGATTCCGGGGAATAATTTTAAAATCGCGACATTGGTATCAAAAATCTTATGAACAACAAGATTATTGTTCGGATCAGAGTACCTGATAAGGTTGTAATTATATTTCAGATGGAGACCAACCTCAGCAAGGGGAGGATAATTGGGTGAGTTAAAAGCATCAAAATGTTCGGCACTGAACTTGGTCGTCCTGTTTCCTCTTGTCAGCTCATTATCAAAATAGATACAAACTTCAGGAACAAGCGAAAGTCCGTTTTCCTTTGCTGCAGCAATCTCAATTGCAGTTATAAGATTCTCCCTGCCATCAGTGCGTAAAAGGCCTATTGGCAACTGTGATCCGGTAAGGATGACAGGTTTTCTGAGGTTCTCAAGCATAAAGCTCAGGGCTGAAGCAGAATAGGCCATAGTATCTGTTCCATGGAGCACTACAAAACCATCAAATTCATCATAATTCTCTTCTATCGTTTCAGCCATTTTGATCCAGACTCCAGGATCAATATTTGATGAATCCTTGACCGGGTCGAAAGAGACAGACTGAAGATTAAAGCCGAACTTAAGTAGTTCGGGCACATGATCAGTGATATGCTTAAAGTCGATAGGTACCAGCGATCCTGAAACAGGATCATGGATCATCCCTATTGTACCGCCAGTATAAATTATCAGAATTGAGGTCTCTTTTATATTTTTCATCTGACTTACTATCTTTTATCGTTTATCACTTAACATCCCCCTAAACCTTCAAAGAGGGAATCTAACTCTTGTCTCTAACCAGCAACCAGCAGCATTGATTGATTATTCTGCGAGATTGAAAAGGACTGATGAGTTGTCAAATGTTATTCGCGCCATCTCTTCTTCGCTAATGCTTAAGATCTCTGAAAGCTTCTTGTTGATGAGGCGAAGATACGAACTCTCATTTCTTTTCCCTCTGTGAGGCATTGGGGCCAGATAAGGTGAGTCAGTTTCGAGCACAATATTTTCAGATCCAATCTCTTTAACAACTTTATCGAGTCCTGAGTTTTTAAATGTTACTATTCCTCCTATGCCAAGCTTAAATCCCATCCCTATCGCTTTTTCAGCGTCCTTTACCGAACCTGTAAAAGCATGAAAAACTCCTTTTATTCCGGTTCCGCTAAACTCTTCAAGTGCCATAAAAACTTCAGGAAAAGAATTTCTGGAATGAATAACTACCGGTAATCCTTCCCTGATAGCAAAAGCAACCTGTTTTCTGAAAGCTTTTATTTGATCTTCCAGGTTTGACTGGTCCCAGTAAAGGTCAATACCGATTTCCCCGATTGCACAGAACTTATAATTGGTTGCAAGGTTTTCAAGTTTATCTATTTGTGATATAAAATCCTCTTTTACCGAAGTAGGATGAAGCCCTATCATAGGGGAACAGATTCCTGGATACCGGTTCCCGACTGAAAGCATCCGGCTTACGGAATCGATATCAACATTTGGCAGCAGGAGTCTGACAACTCCGCTCTCGATAGCCCTGTTTACAACCAGATCCCTGTCGTCATCAAATTCCGGAAGGTAAAGGTGTGTATGTGTATCAATAAGCTGCATTAAACGACACCTTGCGCCATCATTGCATTAGCAACTTTCACAAAGCCACCGATATTTGCACCGTCAACGTAATTAATAAATCCGTCTGGCTGTCTGCCATATTTTACGCATGTGCTGTGAATATTCTTCATGATCGTATGCAGCCTGTCATCGACTTCTTCACGCGACCATGGAAGCCTCATTGAATTCTGGGTCATTTCGAGCCCTGAGGTAGCAACACCGCCGGCGTTTGCAGCTTTTCCCGGACCGTAAAGGATCTTTGCATTCAGAAATACTGTAACAGCTTCAATTGTGGATGGCATATTGGCACCTTCTGCTACACAGATACACCCGTTTTTTACCAGAGTCCTGGCTTCTTCAGCATTAATTTCATTCTGCGTGGCATTTGGCATTGCAATGTCACATTTTATGATCCAGGGCCTCTTATCTTCAAAATATTCCACGCTGAACTTCTCTGCATACTCCTTAATCCTGCCCCTGCGGACATTCTTAAG
>WSSedA1B2DRAFT_1000181_pt1 | contig 12874 bp, 12 predicted proteins | sample WetSurSiteA1Bulk_FD_9465 | JGI IMG/M metagenome (IMG submission 9465) | reverse complement strand
AGCAGTTCATTTGCGAGTGCATTGGCAGGTCTGTTTTTACGGATTTTATCGATTTCCTGTAGTATTGGCTCTTTGATACGAAAACTGCGTTGTACCGTTGACATCTATAACCTCCTGTGATTCTATGTATCACAGTATATCACAAGAAGCGTTTGTAGGGCAACCAGCCTACTGTCTACCGAATTGACTCACATAAAATGTTACCGTAGGTAGAACAAAGAAGGTATCGTTGACTCATAATGCATGCTACCGAAAAAACATGCATAGAAAGTGTCGACGGTACTTTTTGTTAAACTATCAAAGCCATTTTGTCGACTTTAAAATGTCTCCTTCTCTTTTAACAGGAACATATAATGTACTTTTTACATAAATAGGACTCATTATTCAGACGGATCTGTTTTTTCAGGCTGAGGTCTATAGATACTCAACAGGCGGGAAATAAAGACGCCGATGTAAAATACCCCCACAATTCCCTCCAGCATCGCAAGGGAACGCGCAATACCTGAAACTGGTCTGATATCACCGTAACCGACAGTAAGGAGTGTGATGAAACTGAAATAGACAAAATCAGGTTTTGTCTGGCCGGTACTTGTCAGAAATGTTTCGCTCACTGAAAAAGCTCCCGGCTCTAAGGAATAAACCATACGAAAGAGACTTGCCCATGTGAAACCTATGAGAAAGTAAAGGCTGACTACGCCGAGGATTTTATCTGTTGTTACTTCCGATCCTTTCACGATGTAGGTAAGGACGATTACCATCACATAAATATAGAACACCGCAAAAAGAGCTGCCGCAATAACGTCCATGCAGAGGAATCCGACACGCAGATGAATTGCTGCAGCCAATACCTGCAATACACTGATTGTAGCAGCTATGAATATATGATGTCTTATCGTTCCTACTGCATAGATCCCTGCTATAAGCGTCATCCCGTTAAGACTGAGAATAATCAATGGATGCACTTTTCCATATGGATACGCAAATAGCAGTAACAGCAGGGACAACAGAAGATAGAGACAGCTGTGCTTGATAGCAAAGCGTGAATTTCCGCGTGCACCTTTTTGTGTATTTACGATTTCCATATCAGGACAATCATACCACACTCAAATTACAGTAGTTAGTTGTTTATTTTTTATTATCATTCTGTAGGTCATTCGATTTCTCAGCCTCCGTCACCCAGCCTCCGCCCACAGCTTTGTAAATATTCACATAAGAGACGAGCGTCGAAGTTCGGGATTGGGCTAAATTGAGTTCTGACGGGAACAACTGCTGCTCTGCCTGGAGCACTGTTGAATATGGGGAATATCCCCCATCATACTGAAGACGCGCCAGACGTGCGTATTCACTGGCCGCCCTTACGAGTCTCTTCCTGCGCCTGGATCTGCCCTGCAAGTTTCCTGCGGATGATCAGTGAATTTTCGACATCAGCAAAAGCATTCTGGATAGCCAGCTCATAGTTAAAGAGAGCCGCCTTATGTGATGCCTCGGACTGTTTTACCTGTCCGTACACCGCACCACCTGTGAAGACGGGGCCAGTGAAACTGCCGGCATAGCTCCAGGTCCGGGCCGGCCCCTTAAAAAGGTTGGAAAGGTCAGAGCTTGCAAAGCCAAAAAGACCTGTGAGTGAGATCGTCGGGAAATAAAGGGCCCTGGCAGCGCCGATCTGGGCATTTGCTGCAATGAGGTTCTGTTCTGCCTGCCGTATGTCCGGGCGGTTAATCAGGACATCCGAAGGAATCCCGAAAGGAACAGGGGGGGTGGTATCAATTCATTGATTGTCCTGCCGCGCTGGATAGTCCCGGGATTACGCCCAAGGAGGATCGACAGGGCGTTCTCCATCTGAACGATCTGCGACTCTATCTGGGGAATTGCTGCTGCGGCTGTTTCATATTGTGTCCTGGCCTGCTCTACGTTCATCTGGGATACCTGGCCGTATTTAAAAACCTCAGTTTATACACAAGGTTTTAGATTGTCTAATGATATGAGAATATCTCTGCCTTTCGGTTTTTTGGTGGATAGATGGTGGATAAACTTACTATCTAAGACAAAATAGGTTCAACGTAATTACTCGCAAACCCTTGATTATCAATGGTGGAGCTGATCGGGATCGAACCGACGACCTCTTGAATGCCATTCAAGCGCTCTCCCAACTGAGCTACAGCCCCAGAGCAATGTTTAAGATAACATAATTATTGGAATGATGACAATATGCTTGTCTTATCTGAATCTGCACTCGAGGCTGGATATCTCTGCAGCGCTCTCGAAGCACAATGAGCACGAAAATTCTTCATTGGGCTCAAGCAACTTCTTTTCAGATTCTATCTTTTTTGTTTTTGTACTCTGGTCAGTAAAAGTGGCAGTTACTTCAATATCCGTTGAATATAGACTCTTCCAGAAGGTATTGCGTAATTTTATATCAGCGCATGGATAGGTTTCGATTTTGTATTGCTTATAAGGGATACCATTGTTCCAGGCCTGTGCGATAACCGGCTGCTCTTTATGATACAGCAGGGTACTTTCGATCTCACAATCTGCTGCATAGATGGGCTTAGCAAGCATTGGAATTAATTGCGATATCAAGAGAAAACAGAATAGTTTCAGTTTCATCTATATCCTTATCCATGGCCGGTCGTTACGCCATTGCACATGTACCGGTGTCCCAAAAAAATCTGAAAGATTCTCTCTTGTGATAACTTCGCGGGTCTTGCCAAGAGAATGAATCTTACCTTTGCGTAACAACAAGGCATTTGTAAATACAGGTAATATCTCCTCCAGATGGTGTGAAACATAAATCAATGTAGGAGAAAGCTCATGCCTGACTATGTCTTCCATCAGAGACAGAACCTGTTCCCTTGCAAAGATATCCAGCCCCGCGCATGGCTCATCCATAATGAGCAGACGCGGAGAACTGATAAGTGCCCGTGCTACGAGGACATTTTGCTTCTCACCCTGCGACAACGTCCAGTATAGCTGATCTGCCAGATGGTCGCACTGAAATTGTTTCATTATGAGAGAAGCACGTTTAACGACTTTGGCCTTTGGCTTTTCATACAAGCCGATCGTGGCACTTTTTCCGCTCAATACTATTTCCTCTGCCGTTTCATTCCCATAAAGCCTTTCCTGAAGGGAAGAACTGACCCATCCGATTTTTTTCCGCAATTCCCTCATATCATATTTCCCGAATTGTTTGCCCAGGATGCTTATTTCACCTTTTGAAGGCCATATGTATCCATTCACCATATTCAACAGAGACGTTTTACCCGAACCGTTTAAACCGATTATAGCCCAATGTTCTCCTGGGTTAACGGTCCAGTTTATGTCCTGCAAAATATATTTACCGTCACTGATCCAGAAAACGTTTTTCATATTAATCATCACTGCTGGTAAACCCTTGTCCGGTCTGCATTTGCCCATAACATTCTTCCGAATGATTTTATGTCATCCGGGTTCCTTTTGACAAATACGTTTTTTACCGGCAATTTCAAATAATAGCAATTGCTTCATTTTATCAGTATAATTTAATATATTTGTTTAGGAGAACCAAAATAGATTTGGATAGAATCAGTTCAATCATGTCCAAGGATGTTATTTCTTTGAAACCGGAAGAATTTCTCAAATCTGCAATACAAAAAATGAGCTCCAATAATGTCAGTTGTGTTGTTGTTATAAAAGATAAAAAACCATTAGGCATATTAACCGAAAGAGATATTATTTATTTGATGGGCATCAATATCGATTTCAACACCATTAATCTGCAGACTGTAATGCGCAGTCCGGTCATTGCTGTTTCCGAAGAGACAGAAATCCCTGAGGCTGCAAATCTTATGGTCATAAACAGTCTCAGAAGGCTTGTCGTTGTGGATGGAGAACATAAGGTAATCGGTATTGTTACGCAGACTGATATTATAAAGAACCTGAGTATCGATTCTTTCATCAGTTTCAAAAAAGTAGAGCAGATTATGAACCGTAATATTATTTCTGTTGATGAAAAGGACATGTTATCAAACGCAGTATCACTCATGGCAAAAAATCGCATAAGCTGTATTCTCGTCATGAATGGGAAAAAACCAATCGGAATAATCACGGAGCGTGACATTACAAAGGCGATAGCAGAGGATACTATTTCAAACGGTGTGCTTGAAATCATTAAATCACCTATGATTACCACGTATAAAGATATCAACCTCTTTGATGCGACAAGATTCATGGATCAAAATAAAGCAAGAAGTCTTACAGTTATCGATCATCAGGGAATAGCGATCGGGATAATCACAAAGAGCGACATTATTAAAAATCTAAGGGCTGATTATATAACCGTCCTGAAAAATATGCTCAGAGAGAAGTCCAAAGCCCTGATAGAATCTGAATTGAAATACAGGACACTGGTAGAACAGTCATTAGAGGGAATTTTAATTGTACAGAATGGCCTGATTAAATTTGCCAATCCCACACTAATGAAAAAACTGAATTACGTTGAGAGTGAAATGATCGGTAAAGATATTCTCAGATTTTTGTACCCTCATGACAGAGATATACTTGCAAAAAATCTCAGGAAATTAAGTGAACACCAGTTTGTGGATAGTTCATTAGAGCTCAGGATGGCACATAAGAATGACGAGGGAATTTATATGGAAGTTTTATTGACCCAGATCCAGTATGAAGACAATCCTGCAACACTTGTTACTCTCAGGAATATAACTGAGAGGAAAAAGGCCGAGGCAGAGTTAGAAAGACTCGTTATAACCGACGATCTTACAGGGCTTTTTAATCAAAGGTATTTTTATACCCAGATCACCAAAGAAATCGAAAGGTCGAAAAGGCATAACAGGCCTTTATCCCTGATTCTCGTTGACATAGACTTATTCAAGGATTTCAATGATACATATGGCCATTGGGAAGGGGATTTCGTACTGAAAAAATCGGCGAGATCCTTCTGAAAAGTGTAAGGGATATAGATATGCCATTCAGGTATGGAGGAGAAGAATTTACAGTTATCCTCCCGGATACAAATCATGAAGACGCAATAATTGTCGCAGAAAGAATTCGGAAAGCAGTCGCCCAAAATGTATTTTATCCGTTTACTCTGGATGGGCAGCNTGATGTNGTCAGCAAGACTGTCAGCATCGGGATTACAGAATTTCACTCGCAGGACGACATGAAGAGTTTCGTCAAAAGGGCAGATAATGCACTCTACAAGGCAAAGAAGCAGGGACGGAATATGCTTGTCCATCTGGTATAATGGAAGGAGTTCTTAAGTATTTTCAGAATACTCTAAAAAGGAGGGACTTATGGCTTATTATGTTATTTTAAGCACGCTGACAGACGAAGGAAGGAAGACTATCAAGGAAAATCCCAAAAGGATACTTGAGGTCAATAAGGAACTCGAAAAAATGGGCATTAAGGTAAAAGAGCAGTTTGCTGTACTGGGCCCATATGATTTCGTAAATATCGTAGAGGCTGCAGATAATAACGCTATCATGAAGATGTCGGTTGATATCGGCGCAAGGGGATCGGTTCAGCTTCTCACACTTGCAGCGATACCCATTGCAGATTTTATAAAAAAGATTAAATAGAGGCTGTTTATAAAGTCAGTGGTTGTCATTATCCGGCTTAACCGGATAATGACAACCGATAGAGCAACCTTCGTCATGAATACTATGGGTTAGAGGAAGCACATATGAAGATATGTTCCTTGTGTGGAAAAGAAGTCGACATAGATAAGCATTTCTCAAGAAAATCATCCTGTCCGAAATGTGGAGAAGACCTCTATATATGCCTTAACTGCAGGTTCTATTCAGAGAAGAGCCACAACAAGTGCATTGAACCAAAGGCAGAATTTCAACGGTCACGCGATAAGGCTAATTTCTGTGACTACTTCACCTTTAAAGAATCTGCATCATCTTCAACCAGTAAAGAGAAAGAGGATGTGATGAAAAAACTGAACGACCTCTTTAAAAAATAGCTGCTATCTAAAAGGCGTCATTTCAAATCCATGTGTGGTATATCTGATATGTCGGATTAGATTTTTTCGAGAGTAAAGAGCAGTTGTCCTTCGACAACAAAGCTGTTTAGCTTGACGCAGACTTCGACTATATGCGCATCGAATGGAGAAACCATTGCATTTTCCATCTTCATTGCTTCAAGATTTGCGACCTCTTCTCCCTTATGGACGATATCGCCTGCCTTAAGGGCGCCTCTTTCAGGATTGCCGATCCTCCAGATGTTCCCGTTAATAGGTGCGCCGATTTCATTGAGTCCCTTAGCCATTCGTATTTCCGTCTTCTTAGCCCTCGGGGTCTCAACCGTATAAACTCTTGTTTTATTATTAACGCGCATAACAACATGAACCAGTCCCTCATGTTCTGCTCCAATTGAAACTAGTTCGAGACTGTATGGTTTTCCCCAAAGTTCAAAGTCAACCTTGTCGCCTGGGTTTTTAAGTCCCTGTCTCCAGACGTCCGTTGGTAGTACTAACGGCGCTTCTCCATATTTTTCCCTGAACTCGATCATATCCAGCGCATCTTTTGGATGCATAAGGAAAAGTATAAACTCCTCTTCTGTTGGATTTCTGCCGATATAATCGGTCAGCTCTTTTCTGAGTTTTTCGAGATCGTCATCCTCCATCGAATCAAGAGGTGAAAGTTCAATTCGTTCTTTAATCTTCTTCTCCCACTCATCACCAAAAGTGCTTTTGTATACCCAATCAGGAGGCCAGCCCATTGGAAGTTTTCCATAGTGCCCAAGAATAAGGTTTTTGAAATCTCCGGGTGCATTTCCGAAAAGTCCTATAATTTCCTCCTGCTCATCTTTATCCATTGACGCAAGTTTCAGATTTTTCTCATCAATAAATTTTGCAAGGAGCTCAATCAGATGTCTGACCCCTGCCTCTCCTTTTGCCTTTGCATATTTATTTACTATCCCGCTGCAGGTTACCCACGTAATCTGTGATCCGGGGGTAACATCAAAATAATGGATTATCTTGTTGAATAGAGACATAACCTTTAAAACAGCCGGCATGTACTGGAGGAATCCACCTTTTTCAGCCTGTTCAAAAGAACTTGGGAATGCTCCTCCGGGCATCTTGTGATAGGTTACAGTATGGTCAAATCCCTTAAATGGTGATTCAGCCCAGTCATAATAATTTATCCATTCACGCACCTTTTGGACTGCAGCTTCAGCCTCTTTTCTGTCAAGATTCACCGGTATGCCGGAATCTTCAAAGTAGGCCTCAACTCCAAGTATCGGTGAATGTCCGTAGAACCGGACAAGGGAATCCTCTTCCACATCAAAAACTTTTGCTCCTGCCTTTGCTGCTGCAAGCATTGCCGGCATTGCAAGCCCGTCTGTAATATGCCTGTGGTAATGAATGACCAGATCAGGATATTTCTGTTTTATCGAATCAATAAGGCTGCTGACCCGGTTAATACTGCCTACCCCTGCCATATCCTTAACGCAGAAGATAATCTCATCTGTTCCGCTACAAAGGTCTACGATGTCTTTAACACATCCAAGGTAATATTCATTCGTTGCCCAGTCTGCCGTGGTAAATGATATAGCAGGCTGGAAAAGTTTTCCCCTACGCATTATGACTTCTGCGACTGTCCGCATGTTCCGCACATCGTTCAGGAATGAAAAACATCTCCATACATCAATATCCACCTGTGCAACAACATACTCAATAACATTCTTGGGATAAGGCCTGTATCCCCACATATTTGTCTCACGTATAAGGGTTTGCAGAAGGACATTCGGCATATGCTGCCTTAAGATTTCAATCTCTTCGAATGGACTCTCCCTCCTGTTCATGACACCAACATGCCAGCGTGCGCCGCCATGGCATTCTGAACTGAAAAGCCCCATCCTGTTGTAATATGGCGCAAGGGTTGCAAGGTCATATATACGGTGACGGTTTTTGTAATCNGATTGTCCGGCATCACGCATGCCCACCGATGAGAAACAGACGCCCTTAAGATTGCGGATTGCNTGAACAATCTCTTTGGAAGACATGCCGGGNTTTACAAANANAATNTCCTTTTTACNGNCCATATCCTNTACATCCATGNCTGAGGCCCAAGTGCAGATATCTCGGCAACATANCTTGCAATNTTCATTACCTCGTCTTCACTGTTCTTTTCCTTAAACATCGAAATGAGTTCTTCCATATGTTCTTCTATAAAACGTGTAGAAAACTCTCCTGCTACAAATGACGGGTGCCTTATTATGCTTAAAAGCAAAGGCGCCAGAGTTTTTATACCTTCTACCCTCAGGTTTCTGCCAAGGGCCCGGTCCATAACCCTGATTGCATCTGCCCTGTCTGCGCCAGCTGTTATCAATAGCATGAAAAGAGAATCATAGTACGGTGGAATATCAGCGCCTTCGTAAACACCGGTTGCAATCCTTACCCCTGGTCCCTGAGGAATCTGGAGCCTGGTTATGGTACCAAATGACGGGCTGAAATTCCGTGGGTCTTCTGCATTAAGCCGAACTTCCAGCGCCCATCTGTTCGGATGAATATCCGCCTGTTTAAAAGGCAGCTTTTTACCCATTGCAACATCGATCATGATACCGACTATATCAAGACCGGTTATCAGTTCGGTAATACCGTGTTCTACCTGGAGACGCGTATTGACCTCAAGGAAATAGTACTTCTTTGTCGATGAGTCAAAGATGAACTCAACCGTGCCTGCCGACTGATAGCCTATCTCACGCATCAGCCGGATTGCGGTGAAGCAAATCTCCTTACGAAGATCATCATCGATTGACGGTGACGGCGCTTCCTCTATTATCTTCTGGTTTCTTCTTTGAATTGTGCATTCTCTTTCATAAAGATGAATAATATTGCCGTGCTGATCTCCAACCACCTGAACTTCAATATGCCTGCCGCGCTCTATATATTTTTCAACCAGTACCCTGTCGTCTCCGAATGACTTCTTAGCCTCTGACTGTGCCTGCGCAAAGGCCTGTGCCAACTGATCCTTATTTTCTACCTTGGCCATCCCTCTTCCGCCGCCACCAGCAACAGCCTTGATCATCACCGGAAAAGTAACCTTTTCATTTTTCATCCATTTGCTGATCTGCTCTGCATTGAGGACATCGATGATGCCGGGTATTGTAGACACATTGGCCTTATGTGCAAGCTTTTTAGCCTGGATTTTGTCTCCCAGAGCCTTTATAACCTCAGGTGGTGGACCTATCCAGGTAAGGCCTGCATCGATCACCATCTGGGCAAATTTATGGTTTTCAGCAAGGAATCCCCATCCCGGATGTATAGCGTCTGATTTGGTCTGGATGGCAGCAGCGATCATCTTTTCCATATTGAGATAAGATTCAACCGGAGGGGCTTCACCAATATGCACCGCAGAATCAGCCATAAAGACATGATGGGCAAGCCGGTCAGGAGTGCTGTAAACAGCAGTTGTCGGGATCTGTCTGTCCCTGCAGGTATGCATTACCCTGACAGCAGTAACCCCTCGATTTGCAATCAATATCTTTTGAATTGTCTTGTTTTTCACAGATATTCCTTATTAGCTGAAGAACATTTTAACATAAAATCCACAAGGATGGGAAATCTCAGGTAGCTGTAAGCTCTTTTGCTCAGGTATAATATTTAATTCATAATCTGGAGGGCAATTATGACGATTACAGAAAAGATTCTGGCAGCACATTCCGGCAGGAAAAAGGTTTCACCTGGGGAACTGATAAATGCAAAGGTTGATCTTGTCCTTGCAAATGATATAACTGCGCCAATTTCGATATCAGAATTCAGGAAGATTGGGGCAAAAGATGTATTCAATAAAGAGAGGATAGCAATGATCCCTGACCATTTTGCCCCCCAGAAAGATATCAAGGCAGCAGAACAATGCAAGATGCTCAGGGAGTTTTCTAGGGAATATGATCTCAGCCTTTATTTCGAGGTAGGCAGGATGGGGATTGAACATGCCCTTCTTCCTGAGGAGGGTCTTGTTGTTCCAGGGGACGTAGTTATCGGCGCTGACAGCCATACATGCACCTACGGCGCACTTGGCGCATTCTCAACAGGAGTCGGTTCAACAGATGTTGCAGCTGCAATGGCTACAGGTGAGTGCTGGTTTAAGGTGCCTGAGTCAATGAAATTCATCTATTATGGAAAACTGAATAAATGGGTCAGCGGCAAAGACATTATCCTTCACACTATCGGCGATATTGGAGTTGACGGCGCACTTTACATGGCAATGGAATTTGCGGGAGAAACTATAGAGAATCTTCCGATGTATGGAAGACTGACAATGTGCAATATGGCAATAGAGGCTGGTGGAAAGAGCGGGATCATAGTGCCGGATAAGATAACTAAGGCGTATGTTAGAAAAAGGGCGAAAAGACCACCGGTTTTTTACAAGTCTGATAAAGTCCCGAAATACGCTGAAATTCGTGAATATGACTGCTCGAAGATCCCCTTGACTGTTTCATGTCCGCATCTTCCGTCAAATACGCGGCCCGCGGCAGAACTGTTTGAGGTTACTGTTGATCAGGTTGTTATAGGTTCCTGTACAAACGGCCGGCTCGAAGACATAAGAGAAGCTGCCATGATAATAAAAGGCCGGAAGGTCAATCCTAATGTGAGAATGATCGTAATACCCGCGACCCAGAAGATCTACAGGCAGGCAATGAAGGAAAAACTGCTGGATATATTCATTGAAGCTGAGGCTGTAGTGTCTACACCCACCTGCGGACCTTGCCTTGGGGGGTATATGGGAATTCTCGCTAAGGGTGAAAAGGCTATTGCGACCACTAACAGAAACTTTGTAGGCAGGATGGGTCATCCTGAGAGTGAGGTTTATCTCTCCAATCCGGCAGTAGCAGCAGCTTCAGCTGTACTCGGAAGGATCGGAACGCCTGAGGAATTGGGATTATAATGTCGCCTGAAGATAAACTTAAAGAATTAGGGATCAGACTTCCTGAAGCGCCAAAACCATTGGGCTCTTATGTCCCATCTGTGCAAACCGGCAATTTATTTTACCTGAGCGGAATTCTCCCTTTGATAAATGGAAAGCTTATACGAACCGGGAGGGTCGGCGAATCAGTCTCTTTAGACGAGGCAAGTGAAGATGCGAAGACCGCCACAATCAATGCATTATCGGTTTTAAAGTCTAATATTGGAAATCTGGATAAAGTTAAAAGATGCATTAAAATCAGCGGTTATATTGCATCAGCGCCTGATTTTACAGAACAGCCAAAGGTTTTAAATGCAGCATCAGATTTGATCTTCGAAGTTTTTGGTGAAGCCGGCAGGCATGCCCGTGCTGCGGTTGGTGTCAATGTCCTCCCTCTGAATTCGCCCGTTGAAATAGAATTTATCTTTGAAGTCTCATAACAGCTTTCTGCAGAGGATATCCACTAAATATAAACCCCTACATTTTTTCCAGAACCCTGAAAAACGCCTCTACCACAGCAGACTCAAACTGGCTGTTACTGCAGCTTTTCAGTTCTGATACAGCATATTCTCTTGTTCTGGAAGACCGGTAAGGCCGGTCAGACGTCATAGAGTCAAATGAGTCTGCAACGCATATTATCTTCGAAAGGAGCGGGATTTCATGCCCTTTCAGCCCATCAGGATAACCCTTCCCATCTACCCTTTCATGGTGGTGCCTGATGATCGGCAACAGGTGTTGCAGTTGCTTTATTGGTTTAAGTATCATTTCTCCCTTTACCGGATGCAGATTGATCAAACGAATCTCTTCTGATGTAAGTTTTTGAGGACTATCGAGAATAACGTCATACGTACCTATTTTCCCTATGTCATGGAGAAGGGCTGCTATCCTGAGGTTTTCCATGACATCACTGTCTAATCCCATTTCCTCCGCTATACCGAGGGCGTAATTGGTAACGCGTTCTGAATGACCTTTTGTCCAAGGACTCTTCGTATCGATTGCATTAACAAATGAATGAATGAGAGCTTCGTGCAGACCTCTCAGTTCCCTGTAAGAAAAATCAACTTCCTTGAGCATATTAAAAAACGCATCTCTGCTGTCAGTAAGGCTCTGTTCCTTATCTTTTATCTCGGTTATATCAACAAGTGCAAGTACAAAGTGTTTTGTTAACCCCTCTGCATCAGGGATAGGTGTCATATAGACCATAAAGTATTTTTTTGCTTTCTTATCATAATATTCGCAAGTATCCAAACTGATAATATTGCTTGAACTGAATTTGTTAAAGTTCTCTTTTAACCGATCACTCCTTATTACTTCATAGTAATCTTTATTCTTTATATCCTCAAACGAAATATCATAGAGGCTGAAAAAATATTTATTCGCCCTTTCGATCCTGAAACTCATATCAAGCAGCAGCACACCGTACGGCATGGAATCGAATGTAATCCTCCATTCTTCAATCGTCTGCTCCAGTTGCTTTCTGTAGCTTACCCTTGCGCTGATATTCCTCACAATGGTTCTAGTCTGTATGAAGTTTCCGTTCTCATCATAAATTGCGGTAGCCTTTATTAAAACAGGCAAAAGATCGCCGTCCTTCTTTCTCAGATAATATTCCACACTATCCATAAACCTGTTTTTCTTTAAAATCGGAAAGGTTTCTTCGAAAATCTTTTGTCCTTCAGCAGTAAGGAGGTCTGTCAGCTTCATCCTGTTGACCACTTCTTTTCTTTCATAACCAAGCATAGTGAGCCACGTATTATTAACTTCGAGGATCGTCCCGTCAGGCCCGATGGAATGGTAACCATCCGGAGCATTCTGGTACAGATCAAGGTATTTCTTTTCACTCGCAAGGAGAGCTTTCCCTACCCGTTTTCTATGGGTTATGTCATGCAGAATGCACTGGACATAAACCGGTTTGCCGTCCATGAATTTGCAATGGGAATTTATTTCAACAACCAGTCTCCTGC
>WSSedA1B2DRAFT_1000180_pt1 | contig 12909 bp, 9 predicted proteins | sample WetSurSiteA1Bulk_FD_9465 | JGI IMG/M metagenome (IMG submission 9465) | reverse complement strand
CACTCTGCTCTTCACCTCTCCCAGGTGGGCTATTTTCCCGCCGGCAATCCCGACTGTCTCCCCGGAAAGGTTTTCGAGAGGGATGGTGAGATCACTGACAGGAATCTCCATTTTATATTCAAGGATTTTTTCGACTTCCTGGTTGATGTTCGTATGGATTGCAGAGAACTGTGAATATTTATTATTGGAGAGAACATTAAGGCTCCCGATGATTTTCGAAACTTCATACCCGATAAGACGCACATTTGTTTTTATATAATGGATGTCGAACAGATATTCACCGGAAAATTTTTCCTCCATATCAGCCATTAGTTCAAGTACCTGATTGTTTGTTGAGAGAAGGTTCTGAAACGCTTGATACCTGACCTTCATAAACTCTTTAACAGTGTTGTCCTGCACTTTCTCTTCGGAGGACTTTTTGAACAATTTTGAGAATTTGAACATAGGTAATTATACATTGAAAAAAAACTCTTGACAAGTCTTCTTAATATCATTATACTTTTTTTGTCGGATTGTAATCTTATGATAACATTATAACATTATTTAGTTATGGAACTGATTGATAGGGAAGATCATCAGAAACTATATTTTCAGCTTTACGAGATTCTAAAGAAGAAGATCGAGAGTAACGAATGGGTTGTCGGCTCTCAGATTCCCACCGAAGATGAACTCTGTAAAATGTTCAGCGTAAGCAGGGCCACTGTCAGAACCGCTGTCCTTGAACTGGTCAGGCAGGGCTTTCTCAAACGTCAGCAGGGCAAAGGCACCTTCATATATAAGAATTATGTCTCTGAAGGTCTTACCATGCTCACAAACTTCAGGGAGCTCCTGTTTGAAGAAGGCCTGAATTTCACCACGAATGTCCTTGCACGGACTGTCATGATGCCGATAGATGGCCTTGATGTAAAGCTCGATATTCCGAAAGACAGACACATCATTTATATAAAACGTCTGCGGTCAATCGACAACGAGCCGGTTCTGCTTCAGGAAACCTATATCCCCTATCATATCTGCCCTCTCCTTTTAGAGGAAGATATAGAGCATCAATCCTTATTTGAACTGTTTGAGAAAAAATATGGGATAAAGATCACCAGAGTTAAAAATTTCATAGAGATCTCGCCCCTGCATCCCGACGAAAAACAGCTTGTTAATTTGCCGGAAAGTTCACAGGCGATACTCCTGAACCAGTACTTTTACTCAGGGGATACCCTTGTCATGTATACCCGTTCGATCAAACGTACCGATAGATTTAAGTTCCTTATGGAACTTGAAAGAAAAGCAACATAAAAAAAGGAGGGAACTATGTCAGACAGCAAAGTTGTGAAGGATGTGATGACCGGTATTTTTGAGTATCCTCATGTGCCTTACTGGTTTTCGATCAGCCAGGCCATAAGGATAGTGAAGGTCTCTTTTCTCAGCACCAAGAAGTACCCTGATCCCATGGCAGTACTCGTATTCGATGAGAAGTACAATCTAATGGGAACTCTGACCCTCAAGGATATCCTCAGAGGCCTTGAGCCACAGTTTCTGAAACCAAGTGCAAAGGCTCAGGTCGCCGAAGAAGATGAATCATCATTGTCCCTTCTGTGGGATACTCTTTTTAGCAAGGGATCAAGGGACCTTGCAGAAAAGCCTGTAAGTGAGATCATGTCGCCGGCAAAGTATTTTGTTGAACCAGGGGATCCTCTGACAAAGGCAGCTTATCTTATGCTGCATCATGATCTGGTTTTGCTGCCTGTTCTGGAGAACAAAAAGAAGTTTATCGGACTCGTCAGGATGATCGAGGTATTCGATGAAATATCGAATGCACTCTTGAAAGAATAGGAGGCGGGAAATGGCAGATAAAGATATAAAAAGAACTGAAGGCTTGCCACAGCCTCCGCCGGAGATAGTTGTAGCTGAAACCAAGGTCCCGTTTGACTGGAAAAGGGTCATGTTCATTCTTATAGGACTGGGTCTTTTCCTGTGGATATACTTTATGCCACAGTGGGCTGACGCTGTTGATCCAGGGGGAAAACATTTTGCCTTATCAGCGAAGGGAAAGGGCGCTATAGCGCTTTTTATATTGGCCTCTACCTGGTGGATTTTTGAGGTTGTCCCTATCGGTGTAACAGCAATAGCGATTGGTGTCTTTCAGGCGCTGTTTGCGATACGGTCAACAAAGGATGCATTCAGGGATTTCATGGACCCATCGGTCATGTTTATCTTCGCTTCAGTCGTTGTAGGCCTTGCATTTACGAAGTCAGGTCTGACAAAACGTCTTGCCTACAAAATGCTGCAGGTCGTTGGTGAAAAAACGAACATGATCGTATTGGGAGCCCTGGTAGTCACTGCAGGACTTGCCCATGTCATGGCGCATACTGCTGCTGCAGCTACGGTGTTCCCGATACTCCTTGCAGTCAATTCCCTCTATGGTGAAGGAGACAAACCGACAAAATTCGGTAAGTCCCTCTTCATAGGAATGGCATATGCCGCCGGCGCAGGCAGCGTTATTACTTTCCTCGGTTCAGCGCGTGCAGCAGCAGGTGCAGGAATGTTTGCGGAATTCACAGGCAAGACAATCGGCTTTTTTGAACTCACAAAATTTACCTTTGTAATCGGATGGGCCATGGTCTTCCTTATCTGGGTTTATCTTTCAATATTCATGAAACCGGAAAAGAAGATCATCCATGGGCTTAAAGATAAAGTAGCAAAGCTGTCGAAAGAACTCGGTCCGATGACAAGGGATGAAAAATTTGTCATCATTACAGTCCTTGGTGCTATTGCAGTCATGTCAGCGCAGTCATTCGTACCTGCTTTAAAGCCATTGGACAGGGCTGCCATCATGCTCGTATCAACACTCCTTTTCTTTATATTCAAGGTGCTGACTGTTAAGGAACTTGAGGACATTCCCTGGAATATCATCCTCCTTTTCAGCGGCGCCATGAGTATCGGTTTCTGCCTCTGGCAGACAGGTGCAGCTCAGTGGATGGCTGTGCAATGGCTCGTCATGTTCCAGCACGCTCACTGGCTTGTTTTTGTATTAAGTATCGCAACATTTGTTCTGATCATGACGAACTTTATCATGAACGTAGCTGCCATAGCGATATCACTACCGGTATCACTTGTTATTGCACCTTATCTTGGTGTTGCACCGGATGTTATTTTCTACTCATCGCTGATCACAGCAGGTATGCCTTTCGTTCTCCTGATTGGAGCTGCTCCGAATGCTATCGCATATGAGTCAAAGCAGTTTACACCGGGTGAATTTTTCAGACACGGTTTATTGTTGAGTGTGGTGCTTATAGCAATCATCGGCTTTGCTATATTAACCTTCTGGCCGATGCTGGGAATGCCGACAACGCTGAAATAAGAAAATAGTTGAAGAGTTGAATGGTTGAAGAGTTGAATGTTAAACATGCAACTTTTCAACCTTCAACCTTCAACGTGTTTTGGGGGGTTTTATGGGATTTGAGGAAGTAATAAAAGAACATTTTGACAGGGTTTTCAAAGAGGTCGAATATGTAAAAAAGACCTATAAAGCCCTGAAGGATTTTGGCTTCAATGACGACAACAGTATCGCCTCTGTCTGTGTCTGCAGGGATGAGATATCCCAGACCGTGCGAAGCATCATCAAGCATATCTGGGGAGAGGCCTTCAACTTCTCGAGCCTTGCAGGCATGTTCACGGCAGGCAAAACAGGGCTCAAGGCTGCTATGCACCATGCACCCAGGACAGGCGGCAAAGAGCGCTATGTCTATTATGTAATCCCTCATACGGCGATCAATGAAGACGGCCAGACCGGCTTCTGCAAACGCAGGGGGATCAAGGAAGAATCCAGCGCCTGCGGCGCGCTCTGCCTTTTTCTCGATGAGCTCTACTCAGGCAAGCTGCATATCAAGATCGATGAAGAAGATATCGAGGAGAGTCTCATTAAAAGAAGACTCATTAAGGAAATTACCTATGGCGATATCCCGAGTCTGCTTGAGCTTACGAAGATAACCCGCAAGGTTATCCAGGAAGACCTTGAACATGCCATCGGAAAAGTCGTGGATACATCAAAGAGTGATTACGCGGTGCTGACAGGCATCCAGATACATGCGCCGGATGCCAACTACATCTGGCCTGCGGAGTCTTATGTGGTCATAGACGGGATAAAACAAGATTTGAACATTGAATAGACGAATAGTAAACATTAATGAAGTAAACAGGCATGCATTTTAAAGCAACTACAGGAGGTGGAAAATGACTGAGGAAGTAAAAGCCGCTACTGAAATTGTCATGGGCGCAAAGTTCTGGATTGCAACGGCGATCTTTATTCTCGTCTACGGATTAATCGTCACCGAGAAGATACACAAGACCATACTCGCAATCGTCGGCGGAGCAACAATGATCGTGCTGAGGATAGTGACACAGGAAGACTCATTCAACTCAATGGAATTGGGGATAGACTGGAACGTCATATTCCTGCTGGTGAGCATGATGATAATCATCAACATCATGAGGCCTACAGGTGTGTTTGAGTATATCGCCATAAAAAGCGCAAAGGTGGCAAAAGGGAAACCGTTCGCTATCATGGCGATATTCTCTGTTGTAACAGCAGTTGTTTCTGCTTTCCTTGACAATGTGACAACAGTTCTCCTGATCGCTCCGGTAACAATGCTTATCTGCCAGGCGCTTGAACTCGATGTAGTTCCTTTCCTTATCACAGAGGCAATCGCATCAAATATCGGCGGTACGGCGACACTTATCGGTGATCCCCCTAATATTATGATCGCATCAAAGGCACAGCTTGACTTTATGGCATTTGTATATCACCTTACACCGGTAATCATAGTTGTATTGATAGCATATGTAATATCAATCAAATTAATATTCGGCAAAAAATTGAAGGTGAAAGAGGAATTAAGGCAACGGGTTATGGCGATGAATGAAAACGAAGCCATTAAAGACCCTGTGCTGCTGAAAAAGTCACTCGTTGTCCTGGCTATTACCGTAGCGGGGTTTATCATGCACGGTATGCTCCATTATGAGCCTGCAACAATAGCACTTTTCGGGGCGGGGCTGCTTCTTCTTGTATCAGGAACAAAAGAACCCCACCATATCCTTGCCGAGTGCGAATGGGCAACCCTCTTTTTCTTCATGGGGCTGTTCATGATCATTGGGGGTGTTGTGAAGGTCGGCCTTATCCAATGGATGTCAATTAAGGTCCTTGAGATTACCCAAGGAAGTCTTTTCGGAACTGCTACGGTTATATTGTGGTTCTCGGCATTTGCATCGGCTTTTATTGATAATATCCCTTACGTTGCCACCATGAACCCACTGGTTATTGATATGGCCAGACAATTATGGCCGAATGTCACCGGCATTAATCTTTTGCATCATCCTGACCTCATGCCGATCTGGTGGTCATTGGCATTGGGCGCATGCCTCGGTGGCAATGGTACAATGATCGGTGCATCTGCGAATGTTGTTGTTTGCGGCATGGCAGAGAAAATGGGCAAACCAATTTCTTTCAAGAAGTTCATGCTCTATGGAATGCCTTTAATGATCGAATCCGTTATCATCTGCCACGCGTACATCTGGATTCGGTATTATGTATTAAAGATATAGTGTTTTTTTATTAACTGAACAACATTAAAAGGAGGTTTTTATGTCAGAAGGAACAGGACCTCGTGTTCTCCTGGTAGATGATGAGGAAAAATTTCTCGAAGTGCTTTCTCAAAGGTTAGGAACCCGTGGGATAGATGCAGAAACATCCACCAGTGGAGAAGAAGCCCTTGTAAAAATGAAAAACAAGAATTTTGATGCGATTGTTCTTGATGTTATGATGCCTGGGATCGGAGGTATCGAAACACTGAAGCGCATCAGGAAAGAAAACCCCGAAGTGCAAATAATTATGCTCACAGGCCAGGGATCGGTTGATAAAGCTGTTGAGGCAATGAAGGAAGGAGCGATAGATTTCATGGAAAAACCAGCAGACATAAATACATTGCTGAATAAAATTAGTGAGGCAAAGGAAAAGAAGATCCTTCTCGTCATGAAGAATATTGAAGAAAAGGTAAAGGGTCTCACACAGAGAAGACCTTAATCTTAGTATATTCATAGCAAGCGCAAAGAAGGACGCATACCCTCCTCTCCTTTGAAACACCAACCCCTCCTATCCAGCAGGAGGGGTTGGTGTGGTTAGCAAAAAACTTACCATTTTCCATTCTATCAATTCTGCTCATCTTCGCTTAAACTGTACTATAATCATCTATAGTTACATATGGGCAAGAAGATAATGAATTATAAAAAAATATTTATAGCTTTTTTTCTATTTACCGTTTTAGCATGCACTAATCTTGGTGCGGATATATTCAAACCTTATATTACACTTGACGGAACTTATAAATTTTCCGCCGGTGATAATCCTGAATGGTCATTACAATCCCTTGATGATTTACAATGGATTTCTGTCAGCATACCCGGAAGCTGGCAGTCGCAAAAAATCAGGAGTTCAAATGGCATTGGTTGGTATAGAATCATATTTACAGTACCCGCTGATTTGCAGAATCTAAAATCTGCACTTTTGTTAGGCAGGATTGGAGATGCTGATGAAGTCTTCCTGAATGGACTCAAGATCGGCAAGGAGGGAGTAATCGGCAACAGGTATGTTGAGGCAACCAAGATAGAAAGATTATATATTATTCCACCGCATCTCATGAAATACGGTCAACCCAACCTTCTTGCTGTCAGGGTTATGAACACATATCTCAATGGTGGTTTTTTCGATAATAACATACTACTTGGCGAGTATAATGCTCTCATGATTGAAAAACTCATTAGGGAAAGGGGTAGTATAATAGTTGAATTCTGCTTCTTCAGTTGTTTTACGATATTTTTTATTGCCTGTATGTTCTTCTATTTCAGAGGACTGAGAGAAAAGGAATATATTTATTTCTGGATTTTCATAACATTTTACAGCAGTCTGTTCATTCTCGGAAGCATCACCTTTTACAACACTGGAGCAAAAAGCCCCTTAATCCAGCAGATTATTAACACACTTTCGACCATTCTGCCCGCAGGACTCATATTGTTATTAATGAGTGTATATCAGGAAAAACTGCATTTATTTACAAAATTTTTGATCGCCGGATTTTTGATGGTAGCTGTTGCAAATAATGTTTTATATGATTATACAGTCAGGAAATATCTCTATGTTGTCTGGAAGGGCCTTTTCATAGCAACCGCTCTCTTTCTCATTACCTTTACAGTTAAGGCCTATCTGAGAAAGGCCCACGAGTCAGGCCCTATACTGCTCGGTATCACCGGTCTTGTCCTCGGGTTCATACTGGAATCAATCGGGGGTGTTGATCTGTTGCAATTTACCGGCTTTTTCCTCTGGGACTACTCTGCCGGTTTTTTTATGTTCTGTATAATGTATTCGCTTGCTGCAAGGTTTAACCGCATAAAAAATCAGTTGGTTTCCGCCTCTGTGAAAATATTGGACGCACATGAGGATGAGCGGAAGAGGTTGTCGAGAGAACTCCATGACGGGATTGGTCAATCCCTGCTTTCCATGAAACTAAAATTTAAAATGCTTGCAGACACATTTAGCAAAAACAAGCCTGTTGACAGGGAATCTTTCAATGACCTTATTGAAGACATCTCAACCACAATCGAAGAGGTCAGGTCTATTTCTTCTGATTTAAGGCCCTCCTTTCTCGAGAATTCATCTTTAACAGATGTTTTAAACTGGCATGCAAGGAAGGCCATGGATAAATCGGGGATCGAGTTTAGCATCAAGTCAGAAGATAAAATCGAGATAAGCACGAGACTGAAAGACAATATCTATAGGGTATATCAGGAGGCACTCAGNAATATCATAAGACACTCTGAAGCCAGCAGGGTTGACATTACCTTGCGAATGAGAGGAAAATCTCTCATATTGGAAATNANGGACAATGGAAANGGATTTNATCCGCNCNTGTCCGAAAAACACGGATCCGGGCTTGGACTGTATACAATGANAGAGAGGATAGAACTTCTTGGAGGCATATTCAGAATANAGAGTTCTGACAAGATTGGTACTACTATGTATATTGAGGTTCCGTCTGAATGATAAAAGTTATNGTTGCTGATGACCATATAATATTCAGACAGGGTCTTTTTAAATTACTCCANTCAGCCANAGACATTTCAGTTATTGGAGAGGCAGGGGAAGGACATGAGNGCCTTGATCTTATTAAAAAAGAAACACCCGATGTGNCTGTACTTGACATTTCGATGCCCGGATTAAGTGGAATTGAAATAGTTCAGGAAATTGAANTACTGGGACTNGCTACAAATGTTATATTCCTCACAATGCACAATGACCCNCTCACNGCGAAAAAAGCAATGCAAACNAATGCATTAGGCTATGTACTCAAAGACGATGCCTTTGAAGATTTGCTTTATGCCATACGAGCAGTTGCTTTGGGCAGGACATTTATAAGCCCTTCAATCTCGCAGAAGATTCTAAAATCAGGGAAACCAAAAGAAACAGAAAATCGAATACTTACAGAACGGGAACAAGAGGTTTTAAGGCTCATTGCTTTAGGGCTTACAAACAAAAAAATAGCCGAAAAACTTTTCATCAGTGTTAAAACAGTTGATACCCATAGAACAAGGATATTACAGAAACTCGGTGCCCACACAGCAGCAGATCTTGTCAGATATGCAATAAAAATTGGGCTCATTGAAATCCAATAGAACCATCTTAGCCGCCAGGTAATAGCAAATTCTGCAACCTGCTTCATTATGTATACAGTATTTACCCTACTAAAATACAGTATTTGCCCGATTGTAATGCTCACCTTTGTTGCATAACATAATAATGTTTTAAATTTATTGTCATATTGTCATGGCATTAGTAAATAACGATAAGGATATTTTCTAACTTAGTTTGAGATTACTGAAAATGAGATTATCATGGAATTAATTGACAGGGATAACCATCAAAAACTTTATCTGCAACTCTACGAAATCATCAAGAAAAAGATTGCAAGTAGCGAATGGCCTGTTGGATCCCAAATCCCCACTGAAGAGAATATCTGTAAAATGTTTGGCGTGAGCAGGGCCACTGTCAGAACCGCAGTCCTGGAACTGGTTAGAGAGGGCTATCTCAAACGTCAACAGGGCAAAGGCACCTTCATCTATAAAAATGCAGTATCTGAAGGTCTTACCATGCTCACAAACTTCAGGGAGCTCCTGTATGAAGAAGGCCTGAATTTCACCACGAATGTCCTTGCACGGACTGTCATGATGCCGATAGATGACCTTGATGTTAAGCTCGATATCCTAAAGGATAAACATATCATTTATATAAAAAGGCTGCGACTCATCAACAATGAGCCCACACTGCTCCAGGAGTCCTATATCCCTTATAATGTTTGCCCTCTCCTCCTTGAAGAGGATGTCGAGCATCAATCGTTGTTCGACATTTTCGAAAAGAAGTACGGCATTAAAATTACAAAGGTAAAAACCAATATTGAAATCACTTATCTGAAGACTGATGAAGGACGCTTAATAGGACTTACTGAAGCTTCAGCGGCCATCCTATTAGCTCAGTCCTTCTATTCTGCGGATACCTTAATCATGTATACACGTTCGATAAAAAGAACTGACAGGTTTAATTTTTTTTTGGAACTCGAAAGAAAAATAGCATAACGAAGGAGGGAACTATGTCAGACAGTAAAGTTGTGAAGGATGTGATGACCGGTATTTTTGAGTATCCTCATGTGCCTTACTGGTTTTCAATCAGCCAGGCCATAAGGATAGTGAAGGTCTCTTTTCTCAGCACCAAGAAGTACCCCGATCCCATGGCAGTACTCGTATTCGATGAGAAGTACAATCTAATGGGAACTCTGACCCTCAAGGATATCCTCAAAGGCCTTGAGCCACAGTTTCTGAAACCAAGCGCAAAAGCTCAGGTTGCTGAAGAAGATGAATCAGCATTATCCCTACTCTGGGATACCCTTTTTAACAAGGGAGCAAGGGACCTTGCAGAAAAGCCTGTGAGTGAGATCATGGCGCCGGCAAAGTATTTCGTTGAACCGGGGGATCCTCTTACGAAGGCAGCCTATCTTATGCTGCATCATGATCTGGTTTTGCTGCCTGTTCTGGAGAACAAAAAGAAGTTCATCGGACTCGTCAGGATGATCGAGGTATTCGATGAAATATCGAATGCACTCCTGAAGGAATAGGAGGCGGGAAATGGCAGACAAAGATATAAATAGAACTGAAGGCTTGCCACAGCCTCCGCCCGAGATAGTTGTAGCTGAAACCAAGGCCCCGTTTGACTGGAAAAGGGTAATGTTCATTCTTATCGGACTGGGTCTTTTCCTGTGGATCTACTTTATGCCACAGTGGGCTGACGCTGTTGATCCAGGGGGAAAACATTTTGCCTTATCAGCGAAAGGAAAGGGCGCTATAGCGCTTTTTTTGTTGGCCTCTACGTGGTGGATTTTTGAGGTTGTCCCTATCGGCGTTACTGCCATCGCGATTGGCGTCTTTCAGGCAATTTTTGCCATACGCTCTGCAAAAGACGCCTTCAGGGATTTTATGGATCCGTCAGTTATGTTCATTTTTGCTTCGGTCGTCGTCGGCCTTGCATTTACAAAATCAGGGCTGACAAAGCGCCTTGCTTACAAAATGCTCCAGGTCGTTGGTGAAAAAACGAATATGATCGTATTGGGAGCTCTGGTAGTAACTGCAGGACTTGCACATGTCATGGCACATACCGCAGCTGCAGCTACAGTGTTCCCGATTCTCCTTGCAGTCAATTCCCTCTATGGTGAAGGGGATAAACCAACAAAATTCGGAAAATCTCTCTTTATCGGTATGGCCTATGCCGCCGGCGCAGGAAGTGTCATTACCTTCCTTGGTTCTGCCCGTGCTGCTGCAGGCGCAGGCATGTTCGCAGAGTTTACAGGGAAGACTGTTGGCTTCTTTGAACTCACAAAGTATACATTCGCAATCGGTTGGATTATGGTATTCCTAATCTGGCTCTACCTAATTATATTTTTGAAACCGGAGAAAAATGTTATCCCCGGTCTGAAAGAAAGGGTTACAAAGCTTGCAAAGGAACTAGGGCCCATGACAAGGGATGAAAAATTCGTCATTATCACAGTTCTGGGCGCAATATTGGTAATGTCCATGCAGTCCTTTGTCCCGGCACTTAAATCTCTGGACAGGGCTGCGATCATGCTCGTATCGACTCTCCTTTTCTTTATATTCAAGGTGCTGACTGTTAAAGAGCTTGAAGACATTCCATGGAATATCATTCTTCTTTTCAGTGGCGCCATGAGTATCGGTTTCTGTCTCTGGCAGACGGGAGCTGCTCAGTGGATGGCAGTTCAGTGGCTTGTCATGTTCCAGAACGCTCATTGGTTGGTATTCGTTCTGAGCATCGCAACCTTTGTCCTTATCATGACTAACTTCATTATGAATGTTGCGGCGATAGCTATTTCATTGCCTGTTTCATTAGTTATTGCCCCTTACTTGGGCGTAGCACCTGATGTAATCTTCTACTCATCCCTGATTACAGCAGGTATGCCTTTTGTGCTTCTGATTGGCGCTGCACCGAACGCCATAGCCTATGAGTCAAAGCAGTTTACACCGGGTGAATTTTTCAGGCACGGTTTATTGCTGAGTGTGGTGCTTGTGGCAATAATCGGTTTTGCTATAGTAACATTCTGGCCGATGCTGGGAATGCCGACAACGCTTAAATAATAAAACAGTTGAATGGTTGAAGAGTTGAATGTTAAACATGCAACTTTTCAACCTTCAACGTGTTTTGGAGGTTTAATGGGATTTGAAGAGGTAATAAAGGAAAACTTTGACAGGGTTATTAAAGAAGTCGACTACGTCAAGAAGACATACAAAGCCCTGAAGGATTTCGGCTTCAATGACGACAACTGTATCGCCTCTGTCTGTGTCTGCAGGGACGAGATATCCCAGACCGTGCGAAGCATCATCAAGCATATCTGGGGAGAGGCTTTCAATTTCTCGAGCCTTGCTGCCATGTTCACGGCAGGCAAAACAGGGCTGAAGGCTGCTATGCACCATGCACCCAGGACAGGCGGCAAAGAGCGCTATGTCTATTATGTAATCCCTCATACGGCGATCAACGAAGACGGCCAGACCGGCTTCTGCAAGCGCAGGGGGATCAAGGAAGAATCCAGCGCCTGCGGTGCGCTCTGCCTTTTTCTCGATGAGCTCTACTCAGGCAAGCTCCATATCAAGATCGACGAGGAAGACATCGAGGAAAGTCTTCTGAAAAGGAGGCTTATCAGGGAAATACCCTATGGCGATATACCGAGTCTGCTTGAGCTTACAAAAATAGCCCGCAAGGTGATCCAGGAAGACCTTGAACATGCCATCGGAAAAGTCGTGGATACATCGAAGAGTGATTACGCAGTGCTGACAGGCATCCAGATACATGCGCCGGATGCAAACTACATCTGGCCTGCGGATTCCTATGTGGTGATAGATGGGAGAAAACAAGAGTTGAACATTGAATAGATAAATAGTAAACGTTAATGAAGAAAACAAGTATGCATTTTGAAGAAAATACAGGAGGTGGAAGATGACTGAGGAAGTTAAAGCTGCAACTGAGATTGTTTTCGGCGCAAAGTTCTGGGTTGCAACGGCGATCTTTATTCTCGTCTACGGATTAATCGTCACCGAGAAAATTCATAAGACCATCCTGGCAATCGTCGGAGCTTCAACAATGATCGTGCTGGGAATTCTGACACAGGAAGAAGCATTTCATTCACCGGAACTGGGAATAGACTGGAACGTCATATTCTTGCTGGTGAGCATGATGATAATCATCAACATCATGAGGCCTACAGGTGTGTTTGAGTATATCGCCATAAAAAGCGCAAAGGTGGCAAAAGGGAAACC
>WSSedA1B2DRAFT_1000178_pt1 | contig 12994 bp, 11 predicted proteins | sample WetSurSiteA1Bulk_FD_9465 | JGI IMG/M metagenome (IMG submission 9465) | reverse complement strand
TCATTATCCGGCTTGACCGGATAATCCAGTTGTTTTTCTGGATTCCCCGATCAAGTCGGGGAATGACAATTATGCGGCTTTACTTATGGTCTTATTAGTAATTTAGAGTGGTACTTGATATATTCATGTAAAATCATTTATATTTTATTGACTTTTCAGTAAGTATTTTTTAAGATTATGGTAATGCAAATCCTTGAAAAAGGATTAAGGATCGGAAAAATGTATAGTATCCTGAACAGGGTAAAAGTGCAGGAACCATGAAAGTCAGGGTTGGTGTCTATATTTGCAGCTGCGGGACTAACATCTCTGAGAATATAGATATCGATCAGCTTGCTCAGTTTTCATCCAGTCTCGAAAATGTCGGATATGTGAAACGCAACAACCTCCTCTGCTCTGAAGACGGGAAAAATTTTCTTGCCGAAGATATCATAAAAGAAAAACCGGACCGCGTTGTTATTGTTGCCTGCACTCCGAAAGAACACGAAAAAACCTTCAGAAATGTCCTTCAGAGAGCCGGGCTTAACCCGTATCTGTTCCAGATGGTTAACATCAGGGAACAGGTTGCCTGGGTGACCGATGACAAAAATAAGGCGACTGAAAAGGCAAAGTCCTATATACGTGCAGCAGTCAAGCGGGTAACATTACATGAACCATTGGAGAAAAAGGAAATTGACTGCAATACCGACGTACTTGTAATTGGCGCAGGCCCTGCCGGAATGGAGGCTGCCCACATGCTCGCAAAGGCAGGCAGAAAGGTCTATCTGGTGGAGAAGAATTCTTTTATCGGCGGCAGGGTTGCACGGTATGAAGATGTTTTTCCAAAGATGGAATGCGCTTCCTGTATGCTTGAACCAAAGATGGATGAGATCCTGCACGATGAGAATATTGAGTTATTGCTGAATAGCGAAGTCCAGGAGGTGCTGGGATTCCTGGGCAATTTCGTTGTGAGGATAAATAAAAAAGCCGGGTTTGTCGATAAGGAAAAATGTATCGGCTGCGGCGCATGTTATGAGCATTGTCCGGTTAACGTGAAGAATGAATTTGATTATAATCTGAGCGACCGCAAGGCTATATACGTTCCCTATACAGGCGCATTGCCGAATGTGCCTGTGATCGATCAAAACAAGTGCATTCGTTTTGAGGGCAGATCAGAAATAGCCAATGAGGCGCTCGAGGCGGGTCTCATAACAAAAGAAGAATTTGACAGGTTCAAGCATCATGATTGTCAGCTCTGCAAACAGGCCTGCATGTTTGATGCGATCAATTATGAAGATACAGATGAGATCATTGAGAGAAATGTCGGCGGGATAATCACAGCAACAGGTTTTGAACTCTTTGACCCGTCAGTCCTCCCTCAGTATGGGTATGGGAAAATACCTGAGGTATATAACAGCCTTGAGATTGAGCGGATACTTGCCCAGACAGGACCTACTGCTGGAAAACTCCTCATGAAAAATGGAAAAGAACCTGAATCAGTTGCAATCATCCACTGTATAGGAAGCAGGGATAAAGATTACAAAGATTACTGCTCATCTGTCTGCTGCCTGTATGCGCTGAAATTTGCGCATATGATAGAAAAACATTCACCTGAAGTTAAGGTCTATGATATATATGCCGACTGGTGTGTCCCGGGAAAGGATAATCAGGCTTTTCTGGATTCCATAAAGGAATGGAAAAATTTTGAGTTCATTCATACAACACTCCCCATGAATGTTGTATCAAAAATAAAAGATGATAAGATCGATCTGCACTGTATTGATATATCCGAGAAAAAGAGAAAAGTATCTGCGGACATGGTAGTGCTATGCCCTGCAATGATACCCGGAAAAGATACTGCAAAACTTTCAGAACTCCTTATGATTTCACAGGGCAGGGAAGGGTTTTTCGCTGAGGGACATACCAAGCTCGCGCCTGTTTCCACGAATATCGAAGGCGTATTTATTGCCGGCTGTGCACAGGGGCCAAAGGATATCCAGAACTCGGTGGCCCAAGGTGCAGCAGCAGCAGGACAGGCCCTTTCGATACTCGTCCCTGGAAGGAAATTGGAACTGGATGTCATGACAGCCGAGATAGATGAAAAGGTCTGCGCTGAGTGCATGATCTGCGTGGGACTCTGTCCATATAAGGCGATTGTCATTGATAAAGAAAAGAAGGTTGCTGTAGTAAACACGGTTCTTTGTAAAGGGTGTGGGACCTGTGTGGCAGCATGTCCGAGCGGCTCTGCCAAAAGCAGGCATTTTACTGCAGAACAGATATTTGCCGAGATAGAAGAGGTTCTGAAATGAGTGATTTTGAACCCAGGATAGTCGGGTTTTTATGCAACTGGTGCTCTTATGCAGGAGCTGATGCTGCAGGAAGCGCGAGAAAGACCTATCCCCCCAATGTGAGGGTTATCCGCGTAATGTGCACCGGAAGGATAGACCCGCAGTTTGTAATAAAGGCTTTTCAGGCCGGAGCTGACGGAGTCATGATACTCGGATGTCATCCTGGTGACTGTCATTATAAAGAAGGCAATTACAAAGCCCTGCGCAGATTTCATCTTTTGAGAAAGATGCTGACCCAGTTCGGGATAGAAGAAGAAAGGTTTCGGCTGGATTGGGTTTCTGCCAGTGAGGCTGATAAATTTGTCGAGACAATAAGTGACATGGTTCAGAAAGTAAAAGCTCTCGGGCCTTTGAAGAGAGAGATTGCTGCATGACAGAGGAGATTTCATAATTGGCTAAACCGAAGGTAGCCTTTTACTGGTGTGCCTCATGCGGAGGCTGCGAGGAAGCAGTAGTCGATCTTGCAGAAAATATCCTGAAAGTTGTGGAAGCTGTTGAGTTTGTCCTCTGGCCGGTTGCGATGGATTTTAAAATAAAAGATGTGGAAGCTCTGCAGGATGGTGAAATAGCAGTCAGTTTCATTAATGGTTCGATAAGGACAGGAGAGCAGGAACATATTGCAAAACTCCTCAGGAAAAAATCAGGCCTTGTTGTTGCGTTCGGTGCCTGCGCGCATATCGGCGGCACCCCGGGCCTGGCAAATTTTTCAAACCGAGAAATTATTTTTGATTATGTATATCAGAAGTCCCCTTCTCTGGATAATCCCGGTAAAATATTCCCGCAGGAAAAAACAACAGTTAAGGAAGGCGAATTAACATTACCGAAATTTTATAATACTGTTTTTACGCTCGATCAGGTCATAGACGTCGATTACTACCTCCCTGGCTGTGCTCCTCCGCCAGACCTGATAATGAATGCCGTTGAGGCGATTCTAACTGGCAACCTCCCACCAAAAGGGACTGTACTGGCGCCCGATAAATCTTTATGTGATACCTGCAAAAGGAAAATTACAAAACCTGAAAAGGCAGTCATAAAACACATCAAGAGAGTTCACGAAGTCCTCATTGATCCGGAAAAGTGTTTTTTGGACCAGGGGATTATCTGCCTGGGGCCTGCAACCCGTGACGGTTGCGGTGAAAGGTGCATCAATGCCAATATGCCATGCCGCGGATGTTTTGGTTCCACAAGCAGGGTTGAAGATCAGGGGGCAAAGTTCCTTTCAGCCCTTTCATCCATCATCGATGCAGATAGTGAGGAAGAAATAAAGAAGATAACAGATTCTATAGCTGATCCGGCAGGCATTTTCTATTACTATTCTTTGCCGGCATCCATGTTGAGAAGAAAATTCATATAAATTTGGTGGTTGAATGAATAAACGCATTACCATAGACCCGATTACAAGGCTTGAAGGTCACGGGAAGATAGAGATCTTCCTCGATGACAGGGGAGACGTGGAGAAGGCATACTTCCAGGTTCCTGAACTGAGGGGGTTTGAGGTCTTTTCTGTTGGCCGTCCTGCTGAGGAGATGCCCAGGATAACACCGAAAATCTGCGGTGTCTGTCCTACCACACACCATATTTGTTCTACAAAGGCGCTGGATGACCTGTTCAAAGTCGAACCGCCGCCAACTGCAAAAAAATTGAGGGAGTTGATTTATTCTGCCTTTATGCTCGAAGACCATAATCTCCATTTCTTCTTCCTCGGCGGGCCTGATTTTATTGTTGGCCCATCAGCGCCTCCGGCTGAAAGGAATATCCTGGGGGTTATTGCCAAAGTTGGGCTTGAGATCGCCGGAAAGGTCATCAAGCTGAGAAGGGAATGCCGTGACGTTATAACCCTTCTTGGCGGGAGGGTAATCCACCCGGTCTGTGGTCTGCCGGGAGGGATGTCGAAACCGCTCGCTGAAGATGACAGGTTGAAAATTGTGGATGTAGCAAAAAATGGAGTTGAATTCGCACAGTTTGCATTAAAAATATTTGATGATGTTGTTCTCAAGAATAAGGAGTATGTCGATCTCGTTCTTAGTGATACGTATAAGCATACTACTTATTACATGGGTATGGTTGATAAAAACAACAAGGTGAATTTTTATGATGGAGATGTCCGCGTTGTAACCCCGGAAGGAAAGGAATTTGCCAGATTCAAGCTGGGAGAATACCTGAATCACATTGCAGAAAGAGTCGAGCCATGGAGTTATGTGAAGTTCCCATATCTGAAGAATGTTGGATGGAAGGGATTTGTTGACGGTAAAGACAGTGGCGTGTATCGTGTCGCCCCATTGGCACGGTTAAATGTCGCTGACGGTATGGCGACACCGCTTGCCCAAGCAGAATATGAGAGGATGTTTACAACACTCGGCGGCAAACCTGCACATAATACACTGGCATTTCACTGGGCACGGTTGGTTGAAGCCCTCTATGCTGCAGAACGCATGCTAGAACTTGCACAGGACAGGGAAATTACCGATCCGCATATAAGAAACATCCCGACCGCCACGCCGGATGAGGGGATAGGAATTGTAGAAGCGCCACGCGGCACACTTATCCACCATTATAAAACTGACAAAAATGGTATTATAACTGAAGCCAATCTGATAGTCGCGACTGTAAATAATGCAGCTGCAATTTGTATGTCTATAGAAAAAGCCGCAAGGGGTCTGATAAAGGGAGGCAAGGTTTCTGACGGTCTCCTCAATATGGTTGAAATGGCATTCCGTGCATATGATCCGTGTTTTGCATGTGCCACGCATACATTACCAGGGAAAATGGCCCTGTCTGTTCAGATACGGAATTCAAACGGTGATATCATGCAGACTATCAGCAGGGAATAGACGCAACTTGATAATGTTCATTAAAAGAGTGTTTGTTAAGAAGTTAAGAACAGAAAAGCATAATATTTTTTAAAAGGAGGGAATAATTTATGGCAACAGTAGTGTTAGATTGTTTAGGGCTGAGGTGTCCTCAACCGATACTGAAAATAGCTGCGAAATCCGCTGAACTCAAGTCAGGTGATCTCCTGGAAGTAGCTGCTGACTGTCCTACATTTGAAAAGGACGTCCGTCAGTGGTGTGACAGAACTAAGAAGACCCTTATGTGGGTGAAAGAAGAAGGTGGAGGGAAAAAACGCTGCCAGATACAGTTTTAATGTAAATTAGAGAAATATTGGAAAAGGATACGAATGAATTTTTTTAGGAATCTGACAATAGGTAAGAAAATATTCTTTAACTTTTGTTTCCTGTTTCTTGTGATCCTGATCCTGGGAATATTCTGGCAAAAAGGTCTTGTCCTTCTAAAAGACCTTGAAGGTAAAAAGAGCCATTTAATCGAGCTGAAAGAAAAACTCCGGGAAATGCAAATAGTCCATTACAGGTGGGTGGATAATTTAAGAGAAGCAGTCAGGAAAAAGGGCAAATTTGAAGGCGAATTGGATCCGGCAAACTGCATATTCGGTAAGTGGTATTATTCGTATCAACTGCCATATCCTGAACTGGAAAAACTTTTCAAATCTCTTGAAGAACCTCACAAAAAATTACATCAGTCTGGTGAAGCAGTTATAAGAGCAATAAAACAGGGGAATATCCCCGAGGCAGAAAGAATATCATTGCATACACGTCAGGTTCTCCTGCCAGAACTGATGAACGTTTATGATCCGTTTATGCAAGGCATTGGCGAGGTCTATCAGAAATACAAAGACGAGTGTGAGAAATTTGTCCTGAGGCAAAAGCTCATTTCACAGAGTATCATAGGTCTTTCGCTGATATCAGTAGTCGTATTAGCAATTTTCCTGACAAGAGGCATAGTAAAACCATTAAAAAGGGTTACTGAAACTGCAAATAAGATTGCAGAAGGCGATATCCCTGATTTTACACATGCAACGACCAGCGGAGAAAGTAACAACGAGATTATGCAGATGGAAAATACCTTTACCCGGATGGCGCTCTCGTTGAATGAACTGGCAAAAACAGCAGGTAAGATAGCCTCCGGAGATCTTGAAGCTGTTGTAAAGATCAGATCGGATAAGGATATCTTAGCTAATGCTATTTCAAAAATGGTCGAGAATCTGAAACAGAGTGTTGAAGAGCTGCATACAAATTCCATGAACCTTGCCCTGGGGATGAGTGATTATTTTAGTGTCATTTCAGAATTAGCCGTTGGCAATCTTAACGTGAAGGCTTCAGATGATACAGGGGATGACCTCTTGAACCAGTTGGGAAAGGTCACTAACGAAATGATCTCTGAGTTCAATAAACTTTCTGAATGTATAGAAGAAGTTAAGGCAGGCAATCTGGATGTGAAGGTTCATGTGCGGTCTGACAAAGATACTCTCGGCATCGGCTTTCAGCATATGCTCGACCATCTCCGGGAAACGTCAGAAGAACTCCATTTAAGCTCGATGAACCTTGCAATGGGACTGACCGAATACTTCATGATACTCCAGCAGGTCTCAGCCGGGGACTTAACAGTCAACGCTAATGAGGATACCGGAGATGATTTATTGAATCAGCTTGGTAAGGCTACTAATTCAATGATCGCTTCGCTGAAGGAGCTTACCATGAAAGTGCGTGAACAGGCTGAATTGCTGGCAAGTTCATCGAGATCCATGGCTTCTGTTACAAAGCAGTCAACACGCGCACTTTCTGAACTTTCAACTGCGATTTCCCTGATATCATCAGCTGCGACCTCAGTTTCGGAAAATTCTCAGGGTGCATCTTCTGCATCACAGCTTGCAAATGAATCAACTCAGAAAGGAAACGAGTTGATGTCCATGCTTTCAGAGAAGACTAAAATACTGCAGATTGCAACAGAAAGGTCAGTTGATGCAATGAAGAGCCTTTCAACCCGTTCATCAGAGATCGGCAAGATAGTTAATGTCATTACAAAGATAGCCTTTCAGACGAACCTCCTGTCGTTAAATGCTGCAATAGAAGCAGCCAGAGCCGGTGAATCCGGACACGGTTTTGCTGTGGTTGCTGACGAAGTCCGTAAACTTGCCGAGAGTTCAGCTAATTCTGCCCGTGAAATATCAAAAATAATCAAAGAGGTTCAGGATGAGACAGAAGAGGCAATGAGGTCGGTTCAGGAAGGCAAAAAAGAAATGGAATCAGGGGCGATGCTGACAAATGAGATCAGCCAGCAGTTCACAGGCATTTCTTCGCAGGTCAAAAACATAGTCAAGCAGATTGAGAGCATAGTTGCTGCAGCAGCAGATACTGCATCATCAGCTGAAGAGGCATCGGCTTCATCAGAAGAACAGACAGCAGCCATGGAGGAACTCTCTGCTTCGGCTACAGAGCTTTCGAGTTCAGCGCAGATTCTGCAGGATACAATGGTAAGGTATAAGGTCTGATACAATTTCTTCCATGCAAAAGATCATTCAGGATTTAGTCCAGAAGAATAACACTAAAATACTTCTCATTGTTCTTGATGGCCTCGGGGGTCTTCCTAAGGAAGGCAAGACCGAGCTTGATGCTGCAAATAAACCGCATCTTGATTCACTTGCCGTAAATTCTGCATGCGGACTTCATATGCCTGTTGCCATGGGCATAACTCCTGGAAGCGGACCGGGCCATTTGGCACTTTTCGGCTATGATCCGGTTGAATGGCAGATCGGAAGAGGTGTCTTAGAGGCGCTCGGCCTTGGCATAGAGTTAAGGAAGACGGATATAGCCATACGTGTAAATTATGCCACCATCGAAAATGGCATAATTCAGGACAGACGTGCCGGGAGACCTCCTACAGAGGAAAGCAGGAAGATTGCCGGAAAACTTCAGGAAAGGATCAAGAAGATTGATGATGTTGAAATAATCTTTGCTCCGGGTATGGAGCATAGGTTTGCTACAGTACTCAGATTCCCTGAACCCTTACCTAAGGGATCGGCTTCGATAAAAGATACAGACCCGCAAAAAGAAGGAAAGGCACCTGTGCCATTGACTCCTGAGACACCAGAGGCTGAGAGAGTTGTAAAAGTTGTTGAGAGATTGATATCAGATATTACAGATATCATACGAAATGAGCAGAAGGCAAACTTTATCTTGCTGCGCGGATTTTCACAGGTGCCTGATATCCCTCATTTCGAAGATACATATGGTCTGAAATCCCTCTGCATAGCTGTCTATCCCATGTATCGTGGTCTTGCCAAGCTGATCGGAATGGATGCCCAGCCATTGAAAGGTGATATAAGGGAAGAGATTGATTTCCTGAAAAAGAATTATAATGACTATGACTTTTTCTTCATGCATGTGAAGAAGATGGATTCCTACGGAGAGGACGGCAACTTTCAGGGCAAGGTTTCAAAAATAGAAGAGTTCGATAAATTCCTACCGGAGATACTTAATCTTAAATTTGATGTAATTGTAATAACAGGTGACCATTCAACACCGGCTCTCATGAAAAGCCACAGCTGGCATCCTGTGCCGGTTCTCCTGAATTCACCTTATGTGCTCGGAAATACCTGTAAGGGTTTTTCTGAGCGGGAATGTTTAAAGGGAGAATTCGGTATATTCCCCACAGTAAATCTTATGCCACTGGCGCTTGCCAATGCAGGCAGACTCAAGAAATACGGCGCATAGAACAGTAGTCTTTAGTAATGATTAAAAAGTCTGATGAAAATCCTGAAAAACTAATAACGCATAACCCTTCACTTATCACGTTGATCGATACCCATTGCCATCTTGAGATGGATGCATTCGATCAGGATAGAGAAGAGGTTATTCAGAGGGCAAGAGATTCCGGCATCGAGGCAATGATCACGATCGGCTCTGATCTGGAAGGCAATATCGGCGGGCTTGAGCTTTCAGAAAAATATGATTTCATCTACTCATCAGTTGGCTTCCATCCTCATGATGCAAAGGATTTTAGAGAGGAAATATTCAGTAAGATAAAAGAATGGGCAATAAATAGTGGTAAGGGTCAGGGGCTAAGGAGTAAGGTCGTAGCAATCGGCGAGATTGGTCTGGATTACCATTATGATAATTCACCGCGGGAGATTCAGCGTGAAGTATTCATGAAGCAGCTACTTTTTGCGAAAGAGATTAATCTCCCTGTCGTCATTCACAGTAGAGAGGCAAAAAAAGATACGCTTGATATAGTCATGGAATCGGGCCTCAGGAAAGGGGTCTTTCACTGCTTTTCAGGTGATATGGATATGGCAGAGAAGGCAATGGGAATGGGATTTTATATATCAATAGCAGGGCCGGTAACATTCAGGAACGCTAAGAAGCTGAAAGAGGTTGCTGAGGAAATCCCTGATGATTATCTCCTGATCGAGACAGATGCGCCATATCTTACGCCTGAGCCTTTGAGAGGTAAGAGGAATGAACCCTCTTATATTATTCATACAGCAAAGGCGGTCGCAGAACTCAGAGGTGTTGCCCCTGAGGATATCTCAAGGATTACAACGCTCAATGCAAAGCGTCTTTTCAGGATCGGACAGGTGCAGGCAGAAGGAGAGATAGCCTACAGGATCAGGGATAGCCTTTATCTTAATATTACAAACCGGTGTACGAATAAATGTTCTTTCTGCATACGGTTCTATTCTGATTATGTAAAGGGGCACAACCTGAGGCTTGCTGGTGAGCCAACAGAAAAAGAGCTTAAGAAAGCCATAGGTGATCCGGGACAATATCAGGAGATAGTCTTTTGCGGCTACGGTGAACCAATGCTAAGGCTTGATCTGATCAAAAGTCTTGCGGCATGGATAAAGCAGCATAAAGGGAGGGTCAGGATAAATACGAACGGCCATGGCAATCTCATATACAGCAGAAATATCCTGCCTGAATTACAAGGACTTATTGACAGCATTTCGATAAGCCTCGATGCCCATGATGAAGAGACATACAATACAATCTGCAAGCCTGCCTTCAGGAACGCCTTTCAGGGAATCATAGAGTTTATTAAAGAGGCAAAGAAATTTATCCCTGATGTACAGATTACTGTTGTTGAACTTAATGGCGTTGATATGGATAAATGCAGGCAGATTGCCGGGGAATTAGGGGTAGAACTGAGGCTCAGGAAGCTTGATGTGGTGGGGTGAAGAAGTCGTAAACTTCAGAGATTGCTATCTCTCCCTGGCTTCCGTCTGAAAGGCGTTTCCATTTCAGCCTGCCGGATGCTATTTCATCATCACCTATGACGAGAACATAACCGGTTGATAACCTGTCTGCCCTTCTCAACTGGCTTTTTAAAGAATTTCCTGCATATCCGAGCTCAGCCCATATCCCATTTTCTCTGAGCCTGTCGGCCATGACAAGGCACTCCTTAACTGCAGTTTCACCTATTGCAGCAATAAACACTGATGGCGCCGGGATCGTTTCAGTGCTTGATGACTTCAGGAGTGAAGTGATCCTCTCCATCCCGATTGCAAAGCCGATTGCCGGTGTAGCAGGCCCTCCAAAGTCCTCAACAAGTCTGTCATACCGTCCGCCTGCAGCGACTGCATTCTGGGCGCCAAGGTGTTTGCAGGTGACTTCAAATGTTGTCCTCGTGTAATAATCAAGCCCTCTGACCATGTTCGGATTAATGGCATGCGGAATATTAAGTAACTGTAAATATGATTTAAATATATCAAAATGTTCTTTGCATTCATTACACAAAAAATCTGTAACATGGGGAGAGCCTTCCCGCAGTTTTATGCATGCATCAACCTTACAGTCGAGTATCCTGAGAGGGTTCTGGTCATATCTTCTTTTGCAGTCAGGACAAAAACCATCGATCCTGTTTGAAAAGAAATCCAGGAGGGCTTTTCTGTAATCAGGCCTGCATATTTCGCAGCCGATCGAGTTTACCTCAAAATTAAGATCTTGTAACCCGAGCCTTTCGAAAAAAAGTTTGAGCATAGAGAGTATCTCTGCATCGATCTTCGGTTCTCCGGCGCCGAAAGCCTCGGCACCTATCTGGAAGAACTGCCTGAAACGGCCTGCCTGCGGCCTTTCGTATCTGAACATCGGGCCTGAGTAAAAGAATTTCTGCGGAGCAGGAAGGTTGTATAGATGATTTTCAACATAGCATCGAACAACAGGCGCTGTGCCCTCCGGCCGCAAAGTTATCCGTCTGTCTCCCTTATCGGAGAAGGTGTACATCTCTTTTTCAACAATATCTGTAGTCTCACCTATGCTTCTGATAAAGATATCACTGGACTCAATGATCGGTGTCCTTAATTCCTGAAAACCATAAACGGAAAATATATCCCTGGCAATTTTCTCAACATTCTGCCATATATAAATGTCAGGAGGGAAAATGTCATGTACGCCCTTCAGGGCATTGTATTTCATTCCTCCTTCATGCCTCCCTCTTCTTCCTCTCTCTCTTTATCAAACTCAAGCATCTTCATGTGGCTTTCGACCATCCTCTTTATCTCTTCCTTGAAATGGCGTCTTATCCCTTTGAGGTCAACGATATCCTCATGTATCTTAATAACTTTCTCCTGAGCTTCTTTAAGGACAGAGTCTGCTTTTAATTCTGCCTCTCTCACAACAAGTTCTGCTTCTTTCCGTGCGTTTGTCTTATAGTCCTCGACCAGTTGCTGGGCAGTCAGAAGGGTCTCTCTCAACGTGGTTTCCATGTCCCTGTACTCTTTTATCTGATTCTCCAGCCTCTGAAGATTTTCCTTGAGGGATGCATTCTCCCTGAGCAGGTCCTCCATCTCTTCCCTTATTATCTCAAGAAATCCATAGACCTCTTCAATATCGAACCCCCTGAACTTCATCGGAAACTGTTTCTGCTGGATGTCAAGCGGCGTAATCCTCATAATATGGTGCCTCCTTTCAATTTATAGGCAAACTCTATTAAAGACTGTATAAGAAAATACTTTACAAACAATATGGCAAGTATTACAACCATGGGTGAGATATCAATAACTCCCAGCCTGAACCCTATAATACTTCTGATCCGCCTGAATACCGGTTCTGTGGCAGTGTGAAGGAATCTTACTATCGGATTATACGGGTCAGGGTTTACCCAGCTTATTAAAGCTGAAACGATTACTATCCACATATAAGCGGTAAGCAATATGTCGAGTATATGAGCTGCTGCAAGTAAAAGATTTGCAAAAATGAACATTATTCTTTTTTCCCCAATTCTTTTGATCTGTTTGCTGCTGCTTCAATAACAGCATTGATAATATCTGCAAAACCTTTTTCTTCAAATATCTTAAGTCCTGCTGCTGTGGTGCCTCCTGGGGAGGTGACCATTTCCCTGAGCTTGTCAGGCGGTATGCCGGTTTCAAGGAGTTTCACAGTGCCTATTAATGTCTGTATCACGAGTTCAGAGGCATTAAACTGTGTTAATCCTGCCTGAATACCTGAGTCTATCATTTTTTCTGCAAATAACGCTATAAATGCAGGCCCGCTTCCGGACAGCGCAGTTACAGCATCCATATATTTTTCAGGTAGTACCATGACTTTCCCGATAGAAATGAAAATATCCCTTACCAACCCCATCTCTTTATCATGGATACATTCGCACATGGACAGGACAGACATCCCTTCCTGTACCAGAGCAGGTGTATTCGGCATTACACGTATTATCTTTGAGGTCTTCAGCCTCGATGAGAGATACGAAAGTGTTATGCCTGCAGCTATTGATACGACTATTTTGTCGTCCGATATATAGTTCCCAATCTCTCCGGTAACATCATCCATATTCTGCGGCTTAACAGCAAGGATTATGATATC
>WSSedA1B2DRAFT_1000177_pt1 | contig 13075 bp, 13 predicted proteins | sample WetSurSiteA1Bulk_FD_9465 | JGI IMG/M metagenome (IMG submission 9465) | reverse complement strand
CCATAATAATAAAATCTCTTTTTGAAGAGCAGATAAATATTGAAACTGAAAATGCAATTAAATCAGATGAAGAGAAAATAAAAACATTTACCAAGGCTCCGGATAAGCTGTTCGGGAAAAGAATTTATGACTATGATGAAGCATATTCATATATTTTTGATTATGCAAAAACAAATACCCTGGACAAATACCTGGCTTTTCTGAGGGAGGCAAAAAGTTCGGTGGATATCCCGGTAATAGCAAGCATAAACTGTGTTTCGAATCAGAATTGGCATTCCTTTGCAAAGAAGATACAGGATGCGAAAGCAGATGCACTCGAACTGAATATTTATATTCTCCCATCTGACTGGAGGCGCAGCGGAGAGGATAATGAAAGGATTTATTTTGATATTATCAGGGAGATAAGAAACTTTGTAAATATCCCAGTTGCTGTTAAAATCGGATATTATTTTTCCTCCCTGGCGCAGTCAATACAGAAACTGTCTGAAAGCGGAATAAAAGGACTTGTACTCTTCAACAGACCCTATAATACCGATTTCGATATCGAAAAAATAGGTTTAAGCCACGGGCCGGTTTTCAGTTCAAATGATGAGTATAATCATACGCTTCGCTGGATCTCAATCCTGTCAGGACATGTTAAATGTGATCTTTCTGCTTCGACAGGGGTTCATGACTATAAAGCATTCATTAAGCTTCTTCTGGCAGGTGCAACGACGGTTCAGATTGCTTCTGCACTCTACAAGGAAGGTTTTGATGTTGTTCCTGATATACTGAGGAATACCGCTGAATGGATGAAAGGCCAGAAATTTGAGACAGTCGATTCATTCCGGGGCAGGCTAAGCCGGAAAAATCTTGAAAATCCTGCAGCCATTGAAAGAGTCCAGTTCATGAAGTTTTATTCGGGTATCGAATAAAAAAAGGGCTGCTAAGCACAACCCTTGGGTCTGAGTATCAGTCTGAGAGATTGATCGTAAGTAAAATATCTCCATGCCCAGTTAATGAATATCATAAACTTATTCCTTACCTCTATTATGCTCATAAGGTGGATAAACATCCAGACAAACCACGCAAATATTCCATGGAAATGTGCATATGGCAACTCGACCAACGCCTGGTTTTTCCCAACTGTTGCCATTGTTCCAAGATCCTTATAAGAGAATTCCCTCAGAGTTTTGTTTCCGTATAAATTCCTCAGATTCTGCGACAACAATTTTGCCTGCTGTATTGCCACCTGTGCCACCTGGGGATGGCCTGAAGGATATTTTTCCTCTGTCATAAGTGAAATATCCCCAAGGGCAAAAATATTATCACACCCTTTGACTTTATTAAACCTGTCAACCACGATACGGCCTCCCCTGCCATATTTGTCCCCGGAAAAACCTAAAATCTTATTACCTGTTATACCGGCAGTCCATAGAATCAACCCTGTCTTTATTGTCTGCCCTGTGCTTGTCGTTACACTTTTTTCATCACAATCTTTTGCTAAAGTACCTGTCATAACCCTGACTCCAAACTTCTCCAGGAATTGCCTTGCTTTTTCAGATGATTCAGATGACATTGTATTGAGCAGCCGGTCATTTCCCTCCAGCAGATAAATGCTAATTTTTTTTTCTTTAAGCTCGGGATAATCTTTATGGATCACATATTTATTCATCTCAGCAAGAGCTCCTGCGATTTCAACTCCGGACGGTCCCCCTCCTATTATTACAATATTCAGCAACCGTTCCCTCTCTTCTTTATCCATTGTCGCAACAGCATTCTCAAAATTCATCAGAATAGTATTCCTTAAATCGAGAGCTTCAGCAATGGATTTCATTCCTTTCGAATAGCGCTTCATTTTATCAGATCCGAAAAATGAATTTGTTGCTCCATGGGCAAGCACCAGGTAATCGTAATTTAAATTACCAATTGAAGTTATCAGGAGATTTTCGGTTAAATTAATTTCCTTTACTTCTGCCTTGCGGATATAGAAATCATTAAACTTCTGAAATACTTTACGTATCGGAAAGGTTATTGAATCCGCATCCAGTCCGGCTGATGCTATCTGGTAGAACAATGGCTGAAATTGGTGGTAGTTGTGCTTATCAATAATTACAACCTGATAAGGAGAATTCCGTAGTTTCTTTGCGAGTGTCAGACCGGCAAAACCGCATCCTACAATAACAACCCTTTTTTTGTCAGATGAGGGAGTATTAATCATCAAAGCCATTTTTCCAGTAGGCAGGTGTTACAATCTTTCCTTCCACTGTTTTTAAACTGCGTTCATAAATTGCGAAAACAGGATTAAAAACAAGATCAGTAACACCGATAATATATTTAGGTTCTTCACCTTCCGCTTCCGGATTAATTATCTTCGACTTTACCTCGAAGTTGTTAAACTGAAGCAGATCTGTCAGGAAAGCAGCACGCTCGGGTGCAACACCTGACTCAACAATTGTACAGCGAATGCCATCAATTTCACTTACAATGTGTTTTGCATTATTTATTGACATAAACCGGAACTTTAAGACTATACACCGAAACTGCTGTTTTTAATAACCTCAAAGATAATGCTTGCAAAGCCGGTAATAACAATACCTGCAACACAAATTCCCAGAGCAAGNCGTGTAGTAAAATCACTGCGGAATTTTTCAACCGGGGTCTCACTTTTGTTAATGAACATTGCCTTGACCACGAGGAGATAATAGTATAATGATATTATTGTATTTAAGACAGCTATCAACACAAGAAGGTAAAAACCTTTCTGTGCAGCTGCTGTAAACAGGAAAAACTTACCAAAGAATCCGGCAAAAGGCGGGATCCCGGCAAGAGAGAACAGGCCCAGAAGCATAATAAGGCTTAATCCTGGATTAGTCTGGTAAAGTCCGTTATATTCATCAATATCCTCTTTCCCCTTTGCATTTGATATTGCTGCAACAACACCGAATACTGCAAGATTTGAAAAAATATAAACAAGTACATAATATACGACCGAGGCCATTCCAAGCTGGTTGCCACCGATAAGACCAAGAAGGATGTACCCTGCCTGTGAAATTGATGAGAATGCAAGGAATCGTTTAAGATTTTGCTGGCGGATGGCGAACAGGTTACCAATCGTCATTGTTAATATGGAAGTGATGTAAATTATCTTTTGCCAGCTTGAAATAATCACCGGGAATACTGTAAACAGGACTATAATAAAAATAAAGAGAGCTGCACCCTTTGAAATAACTGAAAGATAAGAAGTTATATTAACCGGAGCACCTTCGTAAACATCTGCTGTCCAGAGATGAAAAGGTACAATCGATATTTTGAATGCCATGCCTGTAAAGAAGAAAATAAATCCAAGTATCTGCAGGTTCCCGGTCCCGAACAGTTGTGCCACTTCCGAAAAATAGAGCGTACCAGTTGTACCATAGATCATCGCAAGTCCGTAAAGGAGTATTCCCGAAGAAAATGCAGATATCAGGATTAATTTAATACCGGCTTCGGCAGATTTGTTGTTATACCTTTCGTATGCTGCAAGGGCAGCGATCGGTATGGTAGCGAGTTCAAGACCAAGGTAGAACATCAGGAAATGACCTGCTGATATCATGAAATTCATACCTGCAAGTGTAGAAATAAGAAGGATAAAATACTCACTCACCCTGTCGTGGTTTTCTTCTTTATTCAACCAGGTAACTGATTGAATTAAAACCAGGAAAGTCCCGATGTTAAGGATGTTTTTCATTATCAGCCTGGTATTGTTTACTTCATACATCCCGCCGAAAAGTGTCCCGGATGGTGATGGAAAAAATCCGGCAACAGTGATTACTGCAAACAGAACTATTGAAAATAAGCTAATTGATTTTCTGCTTTTGGAACTCGTGAAAATTTCAGCTGTCAGGACCAGCAAAGCCGCTAAAGTCAGAAGCAATTCATGTCGCATTAATGCAAAATTTCCCAGGCTCATAATATTGTTATAAACGATATAATTGTTTGTAATTCAGTCATATTTTTTTATTGTCAGGATCCTAAAACGGATTCAGTGCAAGTATTTTAGTTATTATTGGCTGCAAGCTGACCCCGATCATCGAAGAAAGCCAGAAAGGAGCCAGTCCGATAAATGCAACAAAGCTTATAAGAGTAATTGTTGATACCTTCTCGTACCATTTTGCGTCGGTCAGATGTTCGTAATGTTCATTTGTTGTTGGCCCCAAAAGAAGTATCGCAATTACTCTCAATATATATACTGCTGTTATCACAATTGAAGTAACGGCAATAATGGTCGTTACCCTATGAAACAGGTCCGGATGCTGAAATGATCCTACAAAGATTGTCATTTCAGCAACGAATCCGCTGAGACCAGGAAGTCCCAGAGAAGCCAGTCCGGCAATCACATAGCAAACCGAAAGGAAAGGTATTACTTTCATCAATCCGCCCATTTCATTAATCAGCCTTGTATGAGTACGGCTATAAATCATCCCGATAAGAGCAAAGAATAAAGCTGTCATCAGTCCATGGGAGATCATCTGGATTATTGCCCCATTCATTGCTGTTTTGTTCATCATAAGGATCGCAAACAGCACTAGTCCGCAATGGCTCACCGAAGAATAAGCATTGATATATTTGAGGTCCTTCTGTACTATGGCGCTGAAAGCTCCGTAAACAACACTTATTGTTGTCAGAATGATGAATATCCAGGCCAGTTCATGGGCAGCCTCAGGCATGAGAAACATTGCAACTCTGAAAGCGCCATAACCTCCAAGCTTCATAAGTACTCCTGCATGGAGCATTGAGACAGCTGTCGGAGCTGATGAATGACCATCAGGTGACCATGTATGAAAAGGGAACAAAGCACCAAGTACGCCAAAACCTACAAATGTCAGAGGGAAAAAAACATACTGGGCCTGCATAGGGATCTTTATTTTAGAGATCTCAAGAATATTAAATGACAATCGACCTCCACCAGGAGCCGAGTTAAAATAAATGCCCAGGATTCCGACAAGAATAAGGGCTGAAGCACCCATAAGCATAAGTGTGAGCTTCATGGCAGAGTACTCCTTGGGGCCACTTCCCCATATCCCAATAAGCAGATACATCGGGATGACCGCAAGCTCATAAAAGAGGAACATTGTGAACAGGTCGATTGAAATGAAAAAACCAAAAACGCCTGTCGCAAGAAGTATCAGCGAGATAAAGAATTCTTTTGTAAGAAAATCCATTTCCCAGGAAGCAAAAATGCCTGCAAATACAACAACCGATGTGAGTCCGATCATTGCCACTGAGATACCATCTACACCAACAGCATAGTGAATATTGAGACTGCTGAACCAGACGACATCCTTAATAAACAGCATCTCATCTGTATTACCGGACTGACGGGCTGTAACATAAAGGAAAATGAGAAGTGCTGACATGAGGAATTGTATTCCCATTCCTATGCTGGCCACGGTTTTCACCTGCCGCATATCCTTTATCAACACGATACCGGTCATTGTCAGTACCGGAATAACAACAAATAATGACAAAATATTCATAGTTTAAAACTCTCTCTTTCTTGTTCTTATTAATGCCACAGATAAATAAATATCACCGCCAGTAATATTGCACCAGATATGAAAATATAAGCATATTTCTGAAGCTGTCCCGACTGGAAACCCCTGATCCTGAATGAAACAACCTGTGTAACTGAGGCAATCGCATTCATAGTGCCATCAACAATATGCCTGTCGAACCATGCGACTGGTTCTGATATGTATCTGAAGATTATCTTTTTTGTAATAAAAAGCCAGACCTCATCAATATAGAATTTATTATATGCCCATTTATATGTGTATCTGAATGTTCCGGCAAGCTTGTCGGGAAGTGAGTTCTTTTTCGCATAGAGGATATAGGCAATTCCGATTCCCAACAGACCGATCAGAACAGAAGGCACTGCAATGCCCCATTCAATCTCTGATTCAAATACTTTACCATCGGATGTCACAAGCCTGTTGAAAGGAATAAATCCCGATACAGCTGCACCGATTGCAAGCACTATCAGAGGTATAGTCATTGTTGCCGGAGCTTCATGAGGCGTGTGATCATAACGGGTATCTTCTCCCCAGAAAATATTGAAATAGAGCCTGAACATATAAAACGCAGTAATACCGGCAACAGCATACTCAACTGCAAACAGGAGCTTGTTATGGCTGAAGGCAGCGGCGAGTATTTCGTCCTTGCTGAAAAATCCCGAAAAAGGAGGTATTCCTGCGATTGTCAGACATGCAATAAGAAATGTTAAATGTGTGATCGGCAAATATTTACGCAATCCTCCCATATCGTTCATATAATTGCTGTGAACAGCATGAATAATAGCACCCGCACCAAGAAATAACAGTGCCTTGAACATGGCATGTGTGAAAAGATGGAACATTGATGCCATATACCCTAATCCCTCATGTTCACCATAGCCCGAAACTCCAAGGGCCAGCATCATATAACCAATCTGAGAGATTGTTGAATAGGCCAGAACCCGTTTTATGTCAGTCTGTGTACAGGCAATAACCGCTGCAAAAAGAGACGAAAAAGCTCCGACATAAGCAACCACATTGAGGGCTGCCGGAGCTGATAATGCATAAATCGGGAACATCCTGGCGACAAGATATACACCTGCGACCACCATCGTGGCAGCATGTATAAGAGCTGAGACAGGAGTAGGACCTTCCATTGCATCGGGAAGCCAGATGTGGAACGGAAACATAGCCGATTTCCCGACACCTCCCATGTAAACAAATATCATCGACCATGTCAATACCGAAAGTCCCATGAAGCTGATACCGCTTCCCTGGGCTATTGCAGGTCCGGCAGGATCCGTAAGTGTTATAAAATCAAATGTCTTTGTATTAAACGAAAGTATAAGTATCCCTATAAGGAAACCCAGATCAGCAAAACGTGTAACAATAAATGCTTTCTTTGAAGCCTTGACGGCAGAAGGCTTCTCATAATAGAATCCTATAAGAAGATAAGACGAAATCCCGACAAGTTCCCAGAAGATATACATCTCGAAAATGTTTGTAGAAAGAACTAGTCCAAGCATTGAAAACGAAAAGAGAGAAAGGAAAGCATAATATCGTTCAAACCCTTTTTCTCCCTTCATATAACCAAGACTGTAGATATGAACCATAAAAGATACAGTGGTTATGACAATAAGCATCATAACTGATATTGGATCAATGAGGACACCTATGTCAATATGTAGATTATCAGTTAACTGCAGCCAGGTCGAATTAAATGCTGTAATCTTCTGAAAAACGTCGTCAATCTTATCTGTCTGAAAGAAATATAAATATGCCGTTATGTATGAAAGGGCAGTAATAACAGCTAGTCCAGAAGTGCCAAGCAATCCTGATAGTTTTGGTTTCAGCTTGTGTCCTGCCAGACCGAGCAGGATAAACATTAGGAATGGTATGATCAGTATCCAGACTGTATAACTAAAGGTTGCCATAAAGCGAGTCTAAGTTGAATTATATATCAGTATTTCATTGTATCAACATCTTCAACATTGATTGTCGTAAATCTCCTGTAAATATTGATTATGATGGCTATTGCTACTGCAGCCTCCGATGCAGCAACCGTGATCACAAACAGAGTGAAAAAGAATCCTTCAAGTTTATGTGGATAAAGGTACCTGTTGAAAGCCACAAAATTAATATTGACTGAATTGAGTATTAATTCAACAGACATCAGTATAGTTATCAGATTCCTTCGGGTAAGGAAACCATAGACACCGATAAAAAACATCAAGGCAGCGATGATCAGAAAATATGTTAATGGTATTCCGTTATTCATATTATGATTGATTATTATTTTGAGACTGAGGATTTTTTGGACCTGTTTTCTTTGCAATTACAATTGCTGCAACCATCGCTGCCAGAAGCAATATCGAAATTACCTCAAACGGCAGGATATAGCCATCTTTCCCTACTGACAGGAGAGAGTTTCCTACAAGGCGCATATCGACCTCTTTGGCAGCTTCGGCTGTTACTGAAAACTTAAAATCAAGAATCGTTATTATTGTGACAATTGCACCAGCTATTGAAGCAAGGGCAGAAAACAGCGATTTTTTCCACTCCACAGGTTCAAACTTCTGGTTTATATGACTGGTAAGGAGTATCGAAAAAATTATCAGCACCACAATACCACCGGCATAAAGTGTTAGCTGCACTGCTGCAAGAAACTGGTAATTAAGCATAAAATAGAGCCCCGAGGTCGATACAAGAACGAAAAGCAGGTATACTGCAGCTCGCAAGATCTTCCTGCTGGTAACTGTCAGGATTGAGCAGACAACAATTATTAAAGAAAATATTAAGAACATTAATTGATTTGCAACCATCACTCCACTCCTTTCATTAATTGTGAACCAGGTTTATTTAATACTTTAATGAGTGATGTCCTGTCAAAAACAGCATGTTCAAACTCCTGAGAAAAGGCCAGTGCATTTGAAGGACAGGTCTTAACGCATAATGCACAGAATGTGCACATTCCCAGACGGTAAATATGTTTATCGATAGCTCTCTTTTTCTTCCCGTCTTCAGTTAAAATTGTTTTTGATATTATTTCAATTGTCCCGTTTGGGCAGTTTATTTCACAAATACCGCAGCCTGTGCATTTATGTTCATTCTTCTCATTATGGGGCATAACAACTTCTCCCTTAAATCTTTCAAACATTACAAGATCTTTTCTGTTGTTGGGGTATTTCTGAGTTACAATTGTCGACGGTCTGAAGAAATAAGACCCTGTAACTTTCATACCTTTCAAAAGTGACCAGACTCCAAGAACGATTCCCTTTATATAGTCTATTATACTCCTCATTAAAATATATTATTTTCAGATTCTTATACTAAAAATGCCAGCCCATAAGGACTACAAAAGCCATAATCAGTACGTTAATAAGATTAATTGGTAACAAATATTTCCACTCAAGTGTAAGAAGCTGGTCAATCCTCAGACGCGGAAAAGTCCATTTAAACCACATCATCAGGAAGATCACAAAAAATGTCTTTACGATGTACCAGATAAACGGAGGTATAAAATCCATAATACGATTAAATCCGTCCCAGTGTCCGACATGGAACGGCATCCATCCTCCGAGAAACACTGTTGCAGCAATCGATGCAACAATAAACATATTCATAAATTCAGCAAGAAAGAAGAAAGCAAATTTAATCCCTGAATACTCCGTATGATATCCCGCTGTAAGCTCTGATTCAGCTTCAGCAAGATCGAATGGTCCCCGGTTAGTTTCTGCAGTGCTTGAGATAAGGAATACAATAAAAGCAATAAAGGCAGGAATATGCCCTTTGAAGATAAACCAGCCTGTACTCTGGGCCTGAACAATTTCGGATAACTGCATTGAACCGGCCAGGATAACTATTGTTATCAGGGAAAGACCCACTGACAACTCATAACTGACTATTTGCGCCCCGCTTCTCATTGCTCCGATAAGGGAATACTTATTGTTGCTTGACCATCCTGCAAGTAATATACCGATCACGCCCATTGCCGATACAGCAATTACATAAAATACGCCGATATTCAGATCAATTGCATGAAGTCCTTTTGCAAAGGGGATAGCGGCTATTGCCATGAAAGAGGCTATAATGACTATAAAAGGAGCCAGGTTAAACAGGAATTTATCAGCATTCTTTATTGGTACCAGCTCCACAAATAAAAGCTTCAAAAGGTCAGCAATTGTCTGGAATATCCCGAAGGGGCCTACCCTGTTCGGACCAAGTCGATTCTGCATGAATGCACAGACTTTTCTTTCCGCATATACAAGGAACAATCCAATTATTGCATAAAAAATAAGGATCAATACACCAATTATCAGCATTTCAACCACGGTAGTCCAAAATGGAGACATGGAATTATGAAGGCCTGTGTCAATCCATTGCGTTAAAGAAGTAAAATCGTAAATATCAAATGGCATATATGTCAATTTATATTTTTTATACTGTCATTGCGATCCCAGCCAATCGGCGGGGTGAAGCAATCTTTTTACTTTTAACTTTTTACTTTTGTCTTTTGTCTTTTATCTTTTTAACCCATCCTAACCCTTCCAAGGAAGGGTACCCAAGGGTCTGCCTCGCACCCCTAACCACATACCACGAACCATTATTCTATCTGTCAATATCAGGTATTATAAGATCAAGGGAGCCGCTTATTGCAACCAGATCAGCAATCTTAAAGCCTTGAGTAATCAGATTAAGTACCGACAGGTTAACAAAATTCGGTGAGCGGAACTTAACTCTGTATGGGTTTTTATTTCCGTCACTTATTAAATATACTCCCAATTCACCACGTGCCGTTTCAACTCTCTGATAATATTCGCCCTCAGGAAGCTTTATAACAGGTTTCATCTTTACAGCATACTGCCCTTCAGGGATGTTGTCGATCAGCTGATCGATAATATTCATTGACTCTCTCATCTCCTCCATCCTTACCAGATATCTGTGGAAAGTATCACCATCATCAAAAAGTACTTCGTTGAATTTTACCCTGCCATAAGCACTGTATGGTTCATATTTCCGGACATCACATGAAAATCCTGAAGCTCTCCCTACGGGGCCTGTAACACCATATGATATTGCATCTTTAAGTGATAATCTGCCTATTCCCTTTGTACGCTCCCGGAAAATGACATTGCCAGTCAGAAGCTGATCATATTCCGGTAATGTTTTTCTGAAATAATTTAAAAACTCCCTGACCCGTTTTTGAAAATTTGGGTGAATGTCGTACATCAGACCTCCGGGACAGTTGTAACTTACTAACATGCGGCCGCCACATGTCTCCTCGAATATATCCATCACTTTTTCCCGGTCGCGCAGCCCATAAAAGAAACAGGTAAGTCCACCAAGATCCATCCCGAAGGTTGCCCAGAAAAGCTGATGCGACTGAATACGGGTCAGCTCTGCCATTATAGTACGTATTACCTTTACCCTTTCGGGGATATCAATTTCAAGAGCTTTCTCCACGTTCAGGCAAACAGCTTCATTATTTATATGGGCTGAGAGATAATCCATCCTGTCAGTCAAGTGAATTATCTGGGGATAGGTAATACTTTCACACATTTTTTCGATCCCCCGGTGAACATATCCGATATGGGGCTCAACATTCTTTACAATCTCCCCCTTAAGCGAAACAACAAGACGCAGCACACCATGCGTCGATGGGTGCTGAGGTCCCATGTTGATTACATATTCCTCCTGTTCGCTGATTACCTTATTATTTAGCTGTTCTTCCATTAACTCTTTGTGACAATATTTATGTCGTCAACATAATCCTTCCTCAAAGGATATCCCCATGATTTGCTCAGGAAAAACCTTCTCAGATCCGGATGATTTTTAAACTTTATGCCTAATAGATCAAATACTTCACGTTCATGATATTCGGCTGCTTTCCAGATATCTGTAACTGAGTCAATGCTTGGATTATTCCTGTCAGATATTCTGGTTTTTATAACAACCGAATGCTTATATTTCGTGGAGCGAATATGGTAAACTACACCAAGATCGTTTCCATAATCAACCCCCGAAAGACAAAACAGAAAATCAAAAAATGTATCCTCATTTTCCTTCAGAAGGCTTGCTAACCGAAATAGATTTGAAGCCGGGACACTTATTTCGAGATACTGTTTTCCTTCTTTTATTTCAATTTCCGTATCAAATGACCTGATCAGTTCGCTTAATTTGGCATTATCCATTGATATTAAGATTTCTTAAATGAGATTATTTGACATCATGTGAAGAGTTCCGTTTCCTCCTCGACTTTATGGTTTCTGTTTCTATTTTACGTTGTAGCTGGAGCATACCGTATAATAGCGCTTCCGGCCTTGGAGGGCAACCGGGGACATATACATCCACGGGAATTATATGTTCTACTCCTTTTACTACCGAATATGAATTAAGGAAAAATGGTCCGCCTGAAATGGCACATGCACCCATTGCCACAACATATTTGGGTTCAGACATTTGATCATAAAGACGTTTCAGTACCGGAGCCATTTTGTTGACAATTGTTCCTGCAACTACTATAACATCAGCCTGACGGGGGCTGGCACGGTAAACTTCCATCCCAAACCTCGCAAAATCGTGACGAGGGGCGCCTGTNGCCATCATTTCNATACCNCAGCANCTTGTNGCNAAAGTGAGAGGCCACAGGGANTTCTTTCTTCCCCAGTTAATTACATCGTCAATTGTGGCAAGCAGTATATTGGTTCCGGATTCTTTCAGAAGATCAAGACTTTCATTGTCCCTGAAATCTTCTCTCTTCATTCCTTTTATTCCCATATCAGAGCATGTTTTTTCCAGGCATAAAGCAGACCCAGACCGAGTATTAAAAAGAAAATTACAATTTCTACGAATGCAGTCAGACCTACTTCTTTCATTACAACTGCCCATGGGAAAACCAGGACAGTTTCAACATCGAAAACCAGAAAGAGGATTGCAAAAAGATAATACCCAACGTTAAACTGAAGCCAGGTTACCCCCTGAGTGGGAATTCCGCATTCATAAGGTTCGAATTTCTGGGGATTTATTGATCGGGGTGCAATTATGCCCGAAAGAATAAGAACTAATCCAACAAAGATTGCTCCTACAAGGAAGAACAAAACCAGCCATTCATTACTCATAAAACCATGTATTAACTAAAATTCAGGTCGCGTAAAATTAAAATTATTTTCTTATCTGTGAAATTATTAACAACAAGTATTAAGTGATAATTATCACTCGCTCCTTTTAAGGGTAAATAATCTTAAAATGATTTTATTCATATAGGGATTGTATTTAAATAATTACTTTTAGCATTTATTTTCTGACATTCACAATATTCATATCTAAATATTATTGTATGAGTTCAGATCCCCACATTTTGGCAATTTCCGGACTTGGCGATGAAGTTCTGGAACATACTGAAGTAAAGGTAAGCCATTGCTATCAGTGCGGAAAGTGCTCAGCTGGCTGTCCGCTTTCAGAAGAAATGGATTATCCTCCCAGTGTAATAATGAGAATGCTGCAAACGGGTAATCCAGAACTCGAGGAGAAAGTACTCCGGTCTTTCTCGATCTGGGTTTGCC
>WSSedA1B2DRAFT_1000175_pt1 | contig 13078 bp, 10 predicted proteins | sample WetSurSiteA1Bulk_FD_9465 | JGI IMG/M metagenome (IMG submission 9465) | reverse complement strand
TTCCAATTTTCTTTTTGACAGAGATGGAAACCTTGTTGGTATAAATCTGCATGGAAGAGCACTTCAGATCAAACTGAATCAATTGTTTAATAATTAAGCTCCTGCTTTGAAAGATTCAGGGAAAATATTCTTCGCATCTGATTTTCACCTTGGCCTTAGAACAGGTTCAGATCCCCGCGACAGAGAAAAAAAAATCGTCCGCTGGCTGAACACTATTTCGATGGAAGCAAGGGAAATATTTCTTGTCGGTGATATTTTCGATTTCTGGTGGGAATATAAGCTCGTCGTTCCACGGGGATTTACTAGGTTCCTTGGAACAGTTTCTGCTATAACCGATTCAGGGATTCCGGTCCATTTCTTTCCAGGAAATCACGATATGTGGATTGGAGATTACCTGTCGGATGAATGCGGAATAATTATCCATACATCGCCTTATCATCAGACCTTTGATGGGAAAAAATTCTTAATTGTTCATGGGGAAGGGATGGGGAGTGAAAACACAGGATACAAGATACTTCTTGCTTTATTCCGTAACAAACCAATACGTGCTCTTTACTCAATGCTGCATCCCTGGATAGGTGTAGGCATCGGACATAAATGGTCATTAAGCTCACGCCTTGGCAAAGGAATTTCCCGGGAATTTCTCGGGGAAGAAAAAGAAGATCTGATAAGGTACTCAAAATCAGTTCTTGAAAACGAACATATAGATTTTTTCATCTTTGGCCACCGACATCTGCCATTATTATACAATCTAAATCAGGATTCAGCAATTGTATTCCTGGGTGACTGGATAAAAAAAGGAAGTTATGCTGAATGGAACGGGAAGGAACTAAATCTCAGAGAATACTGATCAGGCCGGATGCTCTTCAACTTTCACCGTAAGCATAAAGTACGAATAGGTATCATTAACCTTTTCAAACTGGTAATTAAGCTTGCTTCCCGACTTCCGGGCCATTGAAATAAGTCCCATGTTTCCAGTGCTGTCTGTTTCAATCGATTGCTCAGACAAAGATGTGAAAAAAAGTTCTTTCAATCCGGCCTTATCATGTATATTAATATCATCGAGCTTNCCTTTCAGATCATTAACCCTTTCATTTAAGACCAAGTTACCGGTCGTCAGCAAGAATTGTTCGTCTTCAAGGCGTACAATGGCTACAGGCATTCCATATTTTTCCTCAGGTTCTCTCCCCGGATTGTATTTTGAAACATTTTCGAGGCTCTCTACCATGATATTAAATACCCTCCGTCTGAATGCAGAATCAACATCTTCTCCGTTAAGCTTTGATTCGGTAAGAGATAAAACTTCCTCTCCAATCCTTGATGTAATATGGCCCGACCACGTCATATATATCTTATTTTCAGCCATTAATTGTTCAAGCTTAACAATAGAATCAGCTTTAAAAGTATTTATCCCATTTTCAGAATGAACTCCCATTCCGTGTGAATCAACTGTTTTGCTCAAAATGAAATAGGAGAAATCACTATTCAGAGGCACAAAGTCATAATCGAGTTTATTTCCTGTCTTGATAGCCATTTCAATCAATCCAAGACCAGCCCCTCCTTTTTTGCTGAATTCTGAAGTATTTAATATCTGCCTGTAAAGATCCTTGATATCTCTAATATCAAGCTTATTTACTTCATCAAGTCTTTTTTTCAGACCCTGAACATGGTCAGAAGCAATTACATTTCCCGTGGTAATCGTATAGCCGTCTTCTGTCCTGGAATAAGTGACCAGTGACATTNTTGCGTGATGTTCACGATCTCCGTGCTTAGCAATGTTCTGAAGACTCTCAAGAACAAACATAAACAGCCTCTTTTGTCCGACAAATCCAAAGGAATCATCTTTCATTTCATTTTCAAGAAGAGTAATCAGTGGAAGGGAATTTCTGTCAGTTATGTCACCTCTGTAAACGAACAGGAGACGTTCCTTTACCATTTTATCGTGAATAGCCCGCGTGATATCCATGCAATTAAGATCAGGATGGTTTGAAGACCACAAAAATAATAATATCGATTAACTTCACAAATTATATTGCATCCTTCAGACATATAAGCTTAAATACTCATTTAGGATAAGTAGATATAATTACCGGGCTGGCTGTTTATTGTTAATTTTTATAAAATACAATATCATGCAATTGGACGAATTCATTTTTGATGTATATTGACTGCCCTGAGTCCTGAAAATATTTAATAGGCATAAGAGAAAAATTTGATTGATGTTCAGCAGATTATTAAAATTTATTGTCCCCCCATTTACTTTCAGAGTTTTTTTCAGAAGAATATTCTATTCGAATTTAAAAAAAGTACCGCTAAACAAGCCTCTTCTTTTTGTCGGTAACCATCAAAACTCATTCATGGATGGTATCCTTGTTGGCTCATATCTTCCACAACCTCTGCATTTTACGATGAGGGCCGACATGTTCAGGAAACCCTTTGCCCGGTTTTGTCTTCGTGAGCTTAATGTGGCGCCCGTTTACAGGCTGGAAGAGGGTTTTGAAAATGTTCATAAGAATCTTGAAGCATTCACAGGAATATATGATGTACTGAAGAAAAACGGCAACTTCATTATGTTTTCAGAAGGTATCTGCGTTCAGGAGAAACGTCTTCAGAAGCTGAGAAAGGGAACTGCACGACTGGCTTTCGGAGCAGAGGAGAAATTCGGCCTTGATGTGAATATTGTCCCGGTCGGAATCAACTATACTTATCCTTCAAAATTCCGGAAGGAGGTGATGATTAACTTCCACGATTCTTTCAGCATCCGGGAACTTAAGGATGTTTATAATGAACACCCTGCAAAGGCATTGCTCGCGTTTACCGAAAAATGCGATTCCAGCCTGAGAAAGGAGGTAATAATAATCGAAGATCCGGCTAATGATTGGCTCGCTGAGCAACTTCTTAAAATGGAACGTCATAACATTATACTCCCCTTTTTCCAGTGGCGGTTTGATACTGATGACAGGAGGCAGGCAGAAAAAAGGGTCGCCGAAAAAATAAATCAGATGAACAGCACATCGCCGTCCGACCTTGCATCTCTTTCTCAAAAAGTCGAGACATATACCAATCTACTGGCAAAAAAGGGACTTAGAGATGAGAACATAGCACGGAGACTTGACTTGGGATTCTTAAGATATTTTGCTGTTATTGCTGGTCTGCCCTTGTTTATTGCAGGCTATTTAAGCAACTTTATCCCGTTCCTTATCCCGAAATTCATATGCGACAGGTATATTAAGGATCTCAGGTTCTATAGTTCAGTATATATAGCCTCAGGAACTGTTCTTTACCTAATTTATTTTCCGGTACTGTTAATTCTTTCAGCAGTATTTGGAGGATTGCCAGGGTTTCTGCTTGCATTGCTTGTACCTGTAGCAGGATATTTTGTTCTTTATTACCAGGAGGTCTTCTGGGAGAGGTTGCGGACTTTGCGTTTTTCAATTATAAAAACCTTTAATCCCTCCTTGATAAAGGAACTTACTCTTCAGCGGCAGTCAATACTTGGAGAACTAAATAAAGTCAGATCCTAAAAAATAATCCACACTATTCCAGATGCTTACTGTTTTTAATATACAACGATTCTCAATTCATGATGGAAATGGTGTAAGGACAAATATCTTTTTTAAAGGGTGTCCTCTAAGTTGTCTCTGGTGCAATAATCCTGAGAGTATTGAACCTTTTCCATCTATAATGTTCGATGAGCGGTTGTGTCGTATGTTCGGGGATTGTATAAAAGCTGGCAGCGGATATATCGCCTCAGCCGGCGACAAGCTGTTAATTGACAGGAAAAACATTACTGATTTCTCATCCCTTATTAATATATGCCCCTCCAAAGCTATTACTGTGATTGGAAAAACCATGACCACAGACGAGATAATTAGTGAGATCGAAAAGGATATCCCGTTTTACACGACGAGTGGAGGCGGTGTTACCCTTTCAGGCGGGGAACCCTTTTCACAGGATCCCTTTCTTAAAGAATTAGTTTCAGAGCTAAAAGCAAAACAAATTCATGTATCTGTAGAAACTTCACTCCATGTACCGTGGGAGACAATTGAGAAATATCTGGATATTATTGATGTATTTCTTGCTGATCTGAAACATCTCGACAGTGAAAAATTCACAAGATTTACGGGAGGCAATATATCACTTGTTATCAATAACTTCAGAGAGCTTGACAAGAGAGGTAAACCATTTATAGTAAGGATTCCCGTAATCCCGGGATTCAATTTTTCTGAGCCTGAACTTTGTGCTGTCATCGACTTTGCATCGGGATTGAAAAATGCACATGAAATTAATTTCATTCCCTTTCATTCTCTGGCCAGGGAAAAGTATACGATGCTGGGAAAAGAATATATCTTTGAGAATCAAAGGAATATTGAAAAGTCCGAGTTGACGCAGTTTGTTGAATATGCTGAAAAAAAGGGACTTATTGCTAAAATTCTGAATTAACATGATTGCTGAAATAAAAACATCCGGGATAACAGAAAGGATAGCGAAGCTGAAAGAAAATTTACTCTCAGTAAAATCAACTATCTGTACTGAGCGTGCAGGGATCTATACAAAAGTTTACCAGGAGCATGAAGGATTCCCGGTAATCCTGAAACGGGCTTATGCTCTTGAAAAGACATTGAAAGAAATGTCTGTTTTCATTGAGGACGGAGAACTTATTGTCGGGAATCAGTCATCGGCAGTCAGGGCTGCTCCAATTTTTCCGGAATATGTCACTTCATGGATAATAAATGAGCTTGATGAATTTGACAAACGTCCGGGCGATGCATTCTTCGTAACTGATAAGCAGAAGGAGGAGCTGAGAAAAATATGTTCCTGGTGGGAAGGAAAGACACTTATTGAGAAAGGCTATTCACTGATGTCTTCTAAAAACAAGGAAATACATGATTCAGGAATCATAAGGGCTGAAGGGAACCTTACCTCGGGAGATGCACATATTGCTGTAAATTTTGAAAAAATCCTTAAAATCGGTCTTACAGGCTATCTGGGTGAAATTGAAAAGGCCGCCAGATCAGTTATAAGTACTGATGAAAGACTGGACCAGAAAAAGGATCTATACACTTCTCTGAGAATTGGAATTGAATCCTTCCAGGTTTTTATACAAAGATTTGAAAGACTTGCTCTTGAACTATCTGAAAAAGAGTCAGATGAAAAGAGGAAAACAGAACTTATTCTGATCAGTAAAAACTGCAGGAACATTTCGGAGAATCCACCTTCAGGTTTTTATGAAGCGCTTCAGCTTACCTGGTTTGTACAGCTTGTCCTTCAGATAGAAAGTAATGGTCATTCCGTATCATTGGGAAGGATGGATCAATACCTATGTAATTTTTATAAAAATGACCTGGCAGCCGGCAGAATCACAGAAGATTTTGCCCGTGAACTTCTGGAGAATACCTGGATCAAACTATTATCTGTGAATAAGATAAGATCCTGGTCACACACCAGGTTTTCAGCCGGAGGGCCGCTTTATCAGAATGTTACTATCGGAGGTCAGACAATTGACGGGAAAGATGCAGTTAACGAACTGAGCTTTCTTATTCTTGATTCCGTAGGAAGGATGAAACTCACACAGCCAAATCTTTCTGTGAGATTCCACAAGAATATAGATCCGCATTTTCTCGACGAATGTGTGAATGTGATTGGCAAAGGATTCGGAATGCCCGCTTTCAATAATGATGAAATTGTAATTCCTTCTCTTATCGGCCTGGGAGTAAAAAGAGAAGACGCGTATAATTATTCTGCAATAGGCTGCATTGAAGTTGCTGTCCCGGGGAAATGGGGTTACCGGTGCACCGGAATGAGCTTCCTCAATTTTATGAGAGTTTTCCTTGCAGCAATGAATAACGGACTGGATACAATGACAGGGAAGACCTTCTTCACCGGAAAAGGAAATTTTCAGGATTTCCAAAACTTCAATGAACTCATGGCAGCCTGGAAACAACAGGTGGAGCTTTATGCAAAAGCTACAGTAGAAATTGATACGGCAGCTGATCTTGCACTTGAGGAATTGGTTCCCGATATTCTGTGTTCAGCTTTTGTAGATGACTGTATTTCCAGGGGCAAAACAATAAAAGAGGGAGGTTCGTTTTACGATTTTATTTCGGGACTTCAGGTTGGCATTGCTAATCTGGGTAATGCAATGGCAGCAATAAAGAAGCTTGTATTTGAAGATGGAATGATAACCAAAGAAGTCCTGCTTGAGAACCTTAAAAATAATTTTGAAGGGAAAGAAGGTGAAAGAATCCGCCAGATACTTCTGAATTATGCCCCAAAATACGGAAATGACGATGACTATGTCGATAACCTTCTCATTGAAGCTTACAAATATTATATTGAGGAGATCGATAAGCACCATACAACACGTTACGGACGCGGGCCAATAGGATGCAGATATTATGCTGGTACATCTAGTATCTCGGCAAACGTCCCCTCAGGATCAGTGGTACCGGCTACGCCCGACGGAAGAAAAGCCTTCACCCCTGTTGCCGAAGGATGTTCACCTACTTCCGGTACCGATACACTGGGTCCGACAGCTGTATTTAAATCTGTCTCAAAATTGCCTACAGGGAAAATTACAGGCGGGGTTCTCCTGAACCAGAAGTTGTCACCATCAGCACTGACGAACGAAATCCAAAGACAGAAATTAATTTCGATAATCAGGACCTTCTTTGCAACGCTGAAAGGCTGGCATGTTCAGTATAACATCGTTTCAAGAGAAACTCTTCTTAAAGCAAAAAAGAATCCTGAGAACTACAGGGACCTTGTTGTACGAGTTGCAGGTTATTCAGCATTTTTCACTACACTTTCGCCCGATACACAGGACGACATAATTGCCAGGACTGAACAAACATTATAAAAAAGATATGGAAAAACTTCTGTGCGGTGTCGACCTTGGAGGTACCAAGCTTTCAGTGGGATTAATGAATACTGAAGGAATCATCATCGATAAAATTGTTGTATATGATCACGTAGTGAAAGATGAGATTGGCATTGTTAATTATATAACACAGCTTGTCAGACAGGTTATTTCAACCAACAATCTGAGAGAATCAGATTTACTGGGTATAGGTGTCGGATTTCCCGGACATGTACGCTACAGGGATGGATATACAATAACCACATCAAACCTTAAAGGATTTAAAAACTTTCCGTTGCGTGATTCACTTGGCAGGAATTTCACAATACCAGTCCGGCTCGATAATGATGCAAATGCGCAGGCATTCTGCGAATTCAAGTGCGGTGCCGGGAAAGGATATGACGACCTGATTTTTCTGACAATTAGTTCAGGTATTGGCGCGGGTATAATCCTTAACAGGAAAATATATCGCGGGATGACGGGTACAGCAGGTGAATTCGGTCATACAATAGTTGATCCTCAAAGCGATTACATATGCACATGCGGAAACAGAGGATGTCTTATGGGGTGCGCCTGCGGACTCACAATGCCCCAGATGTTCAGGAAAAAGACTAATGACGGGATGAAAACAACATTGCCACTTCCTGTTGACTTCGATTTCTCAAAAGTGGACGGAAAACTTATAAAGCAGGGACTTGAAATTGACGACCCGGTCTCAAAAGCAATTGTTAAGGATTGTGCTGACTATATCGGGATTGGCATATATAATATTTTTCAGGTATTTAATCCGCCCATCATTATTCTTGGGGGAGGGTTGATGAATCTTGGAGATTATTATTTCAACCGCATCAAAAGCAAATTCTATGAGCTGGCCAGGGATATGATCTTTGATCCTATCGAGATTGTCAGATCCAAAGCAGAAGCTGATGCCGGGCTTATAGGTGCGGCGGCTCTTCTTCTCGAATAGTGTAATTAATAAACTTATCCAGCCCAGCCTTCCCTATCAAGATTACGATAATTAATTGCTTCCGATATATGTTCAGCTGTTATATTATCTGACTCAGCAAGATCCGCAATAGTTCTGGCAACTTTTAAAATCCTGTCGTAAGCCCTTGCGGATAATCCGCGGAGTTCCATTGCTGTTCTCAACAACCTGCCACCGGCCTCATCAAGCTGACAGAACCTTCGCTGCATCGATGATGACATCTGGGCATTTGAATAGACGCCTTTCACTCCGGAAAACCTTCTGGTCTGAATTTCTCTGGCCTTAACAACCCGTTCCCTTACCACTGCAGATTTTTCAGTTTTGCCCGAATCAGCAAGCTTGTCATATTTTACGGGAACAACCTCTATATGAATATCGATCCGGTCAAGAAGAGGACCTGAAATCCTGTTCAGATATTTCTGCACCATTCCGGGCGAACAAGTGCACTCTTTTTCCGGATGGTTATGAAACCCGCATGGGCAGGGATTCATCGAAGCTACTAACATAAAACTTGCAGGATAATCGCATGTCGATTTTGCCCTGGATATAGTGATGATCCTGTCTTCGAGTGGTTGTCTCATAACCTCCAGCACACATCGTTTGAATTCAGGAAGTTCGTCAAGAAAAAGAACACCGTTATGGCCGAGAGAAATTTCCCCCGGCTGAGGGAAAGTACCCCCGCCAACCAATGCGACATCTGAAATTGTATGATGAGGACTTCTGAAAGGCCTTTTTGTCATCAGGGCAGTATGATCATCGATCTTTCCGGCTACAGAGTGTATCTTGGTAGTTTCAAGCGCCTCTTCCAATGTCAGTGGCGGCATAATCGTACTCAGCCTTTTTGCCAGCATAGTCTTACCGGAACCGGGTGGACCAATCATTAACAAATTATGATGCCCGGCTGCTGCAACCTCAAGGGCCCGCTTGACATTTTCCTGTCCGCGGACATCTGAAAAATCAACATCATATTTATTAGCTTCCTCTTTGAAAATTTCTATAAGGTCGACTTTAACAGGATCAAATTTTCTGAAGCCATTGAAAAAATCAACAACATCACCAAGCTTTTCCATGCCATAGACATCCAGTCCGTTTACGACAGCAGCTTCCCTGGCATTTTTTACCGGTACGATGACTCCTTTAAATCCTTCTTCTCTTGCCCGCAGTGAAATGGGAAGAACACCTTTTACCGGCTGCAATGTACCATCGAGTGATAATTCACCCATTATAACATAAGATTCGAGCTCTCCTTTTGCAATTTTTTCATCTGCGGCAAGAATCCCGGCAGCAAGCGGAAGATCATAAGATGATCCTTCTTTTCTTATATCAGCGGGCGCCATATTGATAACGACCTGTTTCCCCGGCCAGTGAAAGCCAAGTGTACGTAAAGCAGATTCAATGCGCTGCTGACTCTCCTTGACAGCAACATCCGGAAGTCCAACAAGAAAAAATCGGATACCACGCGAAACATTGACTTCGATTGTGACTGTTACGGCATCAATGCCGGTAACAGCACTTGCAAATGTCCTTACTAACATAATAAATATACTAATTGCACGATTAGCGAAACACAGTATCAAATATATGTAAAAAAGACAAAAGATAAAAGGAAAAAGACAAAAGATGATTTATAATTCCCCCTTTGAAGAGGGTCAGGGGGATGTAAAAGATTGCATAACATAAAATAAAAGCCCCCGGAGCTGATTTCCTTGGGCTGGAAAGTATTAATCTTAAAAAATATTAGTTCAGAGGCTGAATTCCTATAAGTTACTTGCTGGTGGTAAACGTAATTTCATTCCCATATAAAACAAATTGATCTTCAAAATTATTATCATGTGAATCCTTCATAACGGTGGCAAATGCCCTGACATAATAAAGTGTTCCAGGAGTCAGGTTTGTAAGAGTTTCGGCAAATTCACTTCCATTACTGCTGGGTGCAAATTTAAAAGAAAGTCCTCCGGCATAAGTTGGAGATGAAGTTGTTCCATAACAAATGCCTGTATGCCTTACAAGCATTTGTGGACCAGACCAGATTAAAACTCCGTCTACTCTTGCAGTAGTCTGTGTAAACTCGCTGACAGTATCAGTTGTGACTACTGGTAAAGGGTAAGTTTTGAATTCCCTTTCATCACCGTAAGCTACGCCTCCCATAGTGATTGCATAAGGTCTTAAGTAGTAATGGGTTTCTGGTTTCAGATCACTTATATTACATATAAATTGTGTATCATCGCCGCTGTTCTGGGGGACCTTTGTGTCGTTAATTGTCGGATTTGCTCTTGTTGAAAGACATACTCCTTTTTCAAGTAAAGGAGTTCCGCCATCATCTGAAATATAACCTCCGGCAGTGGCTGAAAAAATGGCGACCTGATAAGGTCCTATCGGAACAAGTGAAGCTAAAAATACCGGCTTTGTCCTGAAATGAACTTCGTTGCCATAAGCCGTCCCTTCAGAGTTTATAGCAAAAGCTCTTACATGATAATAAGTTTCAGGTACCAAAAAAGGAACAATTTTTTTAAAACTTTTTGGATCTCCCTTAATATACTGTATTGTTGAATTTTCAATAGTGGGATTGTGAGCAGTTCCAAAACAAAAACCCTCCAAATCGACCTTTGCTCCACCATCATCGCTAACGAATCCATTAAAGGTTGCGCTGATTGCCTTAATATCACTAACATCATCTGTTACCACGGAAGGCAGATCTGCTTCTTTCATACAGGAAGGAAAATATATTGCTGTCCAGAATAGGAGGATAACAATTACAGAATCTTTAAATAAGGGTTTCATATCGAAATTTATTTAATGAATTGAAATCCACTAGTATTAACAAAATGTTTGGATTAAAGTTCGCCGGGATTATTCCTTTTTTTTATGCAAATTTTCACCTTTATTATGTTATGGTCTGTTCTATTTTTTTCTCCTAGATTGCACCCAAGCAGCTGAACGGAACTCAGACACGTTTTCAGGCAATCGAGAATTTGAGGATTTAGTTTTGCGTGTTTTGCGAATGCTTTTAGTCGGACAACAGTGATTTAAAAAATATTTTCTTCAAATAACTCCAGTTTTACTAACTTTTCTTAAATTGCCATATCAAGGTATCATTTATGAATTTTTCAAAGACAACTTCATATTCGATTAATATACTGAGCTATATGGCTCAACACGATGGAGTCAGAATGTCAGCAAGTTATCTTAACAGTAAACTTAATATTCCCTATTCCTACCTTCGTTCAATACTTGGTGATCTTTCCAGGAACAGATTGATTAACGGCATAAAAGGCAGAAATGGCGGCTTCATCCTCAGCAGGGACATATCCGCAATATTCCTGGCTGAAATCATCGAAGTTACAGAAGGACTCAGCAATTTTAGCAAATGCATAATGGGATTCAATGAATGTCCATTTAATTATGGGTGCTTTATGCATCCCATCTGGATTAAAATGAGAGCTGATATTCTTGACGTACTTTACAAAACATCATTAGGTGACTTAATAATTGGAAATAAATAACTCAATATACTACGATAATTTACACTTAAAAAGGAGGTCCTATGGTTGATTCAAAAATGGTTCTGACGGGTCAGACAATTGCTTATACAATTTATTGTATAGTAATTATTCTGGTTGTTGCCTGGTTTGTCTGGAAAGTAACACACAAGGGTACAGATAAAGGTGTTAAGCCGGTACTATTTTATTCTTTTGTCGGGTTTCTGACAGTTCTGGGTGTCTCACTTCACATAATAACCTACAATACAATACCCTGGGCGAAAGTAGATCTGAACAGGTCTGATTACAACCCTGATAAGACATTTAATATCACCGTTAAAAACCATCAGTTCATTCTGCCTTCCGAAAAAATGGTCATTAATGTCAATGACAAGGTGCTTTTCGATGTAAAGTCTGAAGATCTAACTTATGGCTTTGGACTTTTCAGGCAGGATAACAGCATGCTGTTCCAGATGCAGGTTGTTCCTGGACACAGAAATGATGTAATATGGGAATTCGACCGCCCTGGTGTATATTCAATCCGGTCAACGGAATATTCGGGCCCCGAAGGGGTATTCATGATCGTCAAAGATGCAGTCGAGGTCGTGTCTGAAAATGCAGCAAAGTAAAATACAATAATCAGAAATCTTAAAACTATACACTATGAGTTTCTATAAAACATTAATTGATGGTGAGGAGGGTCTTTTTAAATCCGAAACCCTTACTCCAATGCAAAAACTGACATTGCGTTTTGTTGTTGTTGGTCTTATCTATTTCGGATTTGTAGTCATTGAAGGAATGCTGATGAGACTCTATGAAGTCAAACCACTACCGTTTATAACTGAACCACAGTTCTTTGCTATATTGACTGCTCACCCGCTTGTTGGGATTTTCGGATCGACCTATTCAATAGTCTGCGGGGCATTCCTGTTTCTTGTTCCATTCCTTATGAAAAAACCTCTCTGGAGTATTAAGCTCGGTAACTGGACATTTATCCTCATCGCCGGCGGGACGTTTATTTTCTGGTTTTCAGGTTTTGTCAGTCACTATGCTCCTCTCTACACACTTTACTGGCCACTTCCTGCCGACTTCTCTCAATTCAGCGTTTGGGGAGGAACATTTTTTATTGTCGGGATCGCAATTGTAATGGTTGGAACAGCACTTTTCATAATCAATATTTTTAAAACTATCACTTATACTCCCGAGGGATGGGAAAAGCAACGTACTGGTGCTCTTCTGTCATCTGCTCTCGGAATCACCGGGTTTAATAACCTTTTCAGAAAAAATAAAAAAGAGCATCTGGTCCCACTCCCTGTTGCAGCTGTAGCCAGGGGAAGCGTTGATATGGCATTAAATACAATCACAATCCTTTTCACAGGTGTTCTTATACTCGTTTACATGGTTGGCTCAATACTGGGATTCGATCTGAAGGAAACAGCAATTGACGCCCTCCTTTATAAAAACTGGTTCTGGTGGGGACTCGACCTGATTGCAGACGGACTGGTTCTGATCTTTGTCGCCGGTACATGGTATCTTCTTGCGATGCTGATCACAAATAAACCGCTTTTTATGCAGAATATTGCCAGAGCAGCTCTCCTGGTGGAACTTGTTGTTTCATGGACTGTTTGGTCTCACCACCTATTGTCCGATCAGGCCCAACCTGGAATTCTGAAAGTTGTTTCGGGCGAAATGGTAACTGCCTTTGAGCTTATTAGCCAGGGACTTGCTTTTTTCATAACACTCGCAACCCTTTGG
>WSSedA1B2DRAFT_1000174_pt1 | contig 13105 bp, 31 predicted proteins | sample WetSurSiteA1Bulk_FD_9465 | JGI IMG/M metagenome (IMG submission 9465) | reverse complement strand
ACAAGTTTATAAAATGTGGTATAATATAATTATACTTACAAAAGGAGATAGAAATGCCACTAATTTATTTTTTCGATGCAAACGGTTACGAATGGGCTTTCGATGAAGATATGCAAGCGGTATATATACCAGAAGTTATGGCTGAATTGACAAATGAAGCTGATAGAGAACAAGAGGGGTATTACGCCAGAACATTAGAAGAGGCAATGGAAATACTAAAAGAAGCTGGTTATATGGATAAGGAAAAAAAGGAAAAATAAAATGATACTTGAAATTTCTAACCCTGATTTTCAAACTCTTTTGAATGCACAAGTGCCGGAATATGGTAAAGTAAAAGTAAAAATGGTCGATACAGATGGTATTACCACTGTTCATAGATTAGCTAGGTCATCCGGTGGTCATGTAATGGTTATGGGAAAAGGGCGGAAGAGATACGGAAGTTATGTTACATGGTCTTATTTCAAGTGTATCATATTCCCTGAAACAAAAGAAACTTCTGAAAGTGATAAGTGGGTACGTTCATGGACAAACGTGTTGAACCGTCTTGAAAAATCCGGTTTATGGGAAGATGTTGCAAGTGACGTGCGTATTGCTTTATCTGTTGGGTATGATAAAATGAAACAAGCTTATACACAATATTGGGAACGTCATGACTATAAAAATTTGACAGAAGAGGATAAAAGAAACGCCGAAAAAATAAAGGCGCTCGATGAACGTCTGGTAGGATACCGTGAAGATGGTACAATGTATGCAGATACAAGTGTTATATGGTATATGAGTAAAACTGCCAAAGTAAAGAAAATGCGTTTTTATAATAAATGGCAGAACGATAAAGAATTAACTGATATCGCTAATGCTTTGGAAAATAAGACACCTATAAGGATAAGTACAGATGGTAGATGGACTGGTGGATATGATGTATCCTACAACTATCAACCGGAAGATAATAAAGCATGGTATAGTGAAGAGTACCGAGGTTGTGGGAATGGTCACTATTATCTAGGTCTTGATGCTACACACGCATTATTTTATGAAGATGACTAATAAGATAAAAAAGGTCCCATTTGGGACCCGGTCCTAATCGGACAAGAATAATCCGATTAGGTAAATTGCCTCTTGACAAAGGCTAGAAAAGTGGTATAATACTATTATGAAAATAATGAGTGCAAAACAGTATGAAAAAATTTTAGATGAGCAGTTTGAAATAGCGGGTATTTCTGTTATAGTTGCGCTTTTTCCTTCTGGTTGGATGGCGATAGATGAAACTAACGACCTTCAAATTTGTATTGGAAAGATAGATAAGAAAAAGGCAATTGAAGAAGTAGAGAAATATACAGGTGCTAAATACGACCCGAAAAAAACTAAATTTTTATAGGAGAGAAAAATGAGTATTATATATCCATATCGTGATGCAATTGAAGGAATTCAGGAAATTGTATCAGAAAATAAGCAGGAAAGTCCAGCAGTAAAACACAAGTTAGCCGATGCTTGCAGGGACTATCTGGATTGGGTCGGTGAAAGCGAAGACGATGACGATGACGGAATGGAATGTGAGGATGACTAATGGTATTAAACTATATCGCCTTTTATAAAAAGCAATACGTCAGGTTTGATGATTTTGTACTGCCGGATACAATCACCGGAGACGACTTTGTTAAAGATTGGGTGCAAATGAAAATTATCAAGGCTGAAAATTCAGAAGACGCATTGGAAACCGTATATATGAAAATGCAGGGTGAATTTTGGTCGCCTCATGGTGAAGCAAGAGAACAGATATTAGCGTCCGGTACTGGTCATACATCAATGAGTATTGGGGATATTATCAATAGCCCTGATGGTAAATTTTGGATGGTGGATATGATTGGGTTCAAAGAAATCCACTTGACAAATTGATAAAAATGTGTTATAATATAAAAGTAATTCAAAATTCTAAATAGGAGAGAAATAAAATGGGTCTTACTAAGGAAGTACGGGATTTTTTCACTGGTCGCATTGTTCGTCTGTTGGATGCAAAACTGCAAACTATTTATGAGCAGATTGACCGCAAAAAGGTAAGCAATCAAGCAGTTGTAAAATTGTTTGAAAAGATTGGCTTGTCTGCTGATATTCTTACTCGTATTACGCAGATAGAGCAAGAACGTGATAGATTATATCAAGAGCAAACTGATATAAAAAATCTCGTTTTCAGTGGGATTGAAAAGGCGTTTCCAAAAAACAATTTTTCCCGCTATACAAGCAACAGTGATGTTGCAGGAAACGTTGAGGATTTTGCAAAAAAGCATTTTGAAAATGAAGTCTTGGAAGAACTTTATCCGGCGCTTGTTCCACAAATCAAACAAATTGCTCATATCAAGGAAGATGTTGAGAGTGTGGTATTACTTTCAACCAGTGAAACAAAGTTAGTCCAACGGCTAACCGCAGTTCTGCAAAAATACGGCGGGGATATTCAAGAATTGCTGGATTATATTCCAGAGTAACAAACAACTGAATAGTGAGAGTGCCCCTTGATTGGGGCATTCTACATTATTCAGACCGAATTTATCGGATTTGGGACCGGGTCCAATTAGGACAAAGTACGTCCTAATTGGTAACGGATTTTCCCCCTGTAAATTTTCCCCCCGTATTTTCCCCCGACAAATTGCCTCTTGACAAATTCATGAAAGGTGGTATAATATAAATATGATTACAGATAACGAAATCTACTACGTAATTTATAGCCCTGAAACATGCAGATATTTTTTAGAACATGGTTCAGACCCTATAACGGAATATGAATATCTAAAGAATGGTTATTATATTAGTTTTCTACCTTTAGAATATGATAGGATAAAATATAAAGGCACTGAATTCCAATGTTTGAATGTATTGCGAGCTATAAACTCTTTTAGTAAAAATTAAAAGGAGAGATTATAATGGATGAAGATGAAGATATTGATAAGCCTTATCCGAATTGCCCAATATGTGATGGTCAAGTGGGTTTTATGGGTTGGCTTGGAAATTTGAAATGGTTCCGCTGCTTATTTTGCGGGTTGGAATTTTCAATAAAAGGATAATAAGAATGAAAATGAGTATAAAAGTCGAAAGATTGATGAACGAAGCAATCAGGCGTTATTGTCTTTTTCATGCCGGAGAACCTTTGAGAAACGCATGGATAGGTTTAGGAACAGCAACGGAATATAAACCCGCTATTGATGAAGGTTTGATGATTTTTCATGATGGCGTAAAACCCTACAAACGTTGTATGGGTTGGCTTATTTTGACTGACAAAGGCACAACTCTTTTCTTGCAAATGATTGCAGCACATATGAATACTCATTGTGATTTGAATTCGTATTCTAATCATTATGAATTAATAAGATAGAATTAAGTCGAAATTAAAATCAGCCGGGAATTAAACAGGAATTAAATCACAGGAATTAAACAAAGGGTAATTTCTATTGGAGAGCGGGGTGGACCAATAGGAAACAATAATTGAGACAAGTGTATAGACAAAACAAAAAGCCCCTGTAAAGGGGCTTAGTGTAAAAAATGTATATAGGGAAGTAGAACACTTAGGAATTTTAGCGCAACAGCAAGGAATAACAAAAAAGCACAAAGTTTTATCCAACCATAGGCGTAGTTAGTATCATATTTCATTTTTCACTCTCCTGTAAGTATTATACCCCTAAAGTATAAACTTGTCAATAGTAAAAAACAATCTGATAATTAGGATAGTTTTTGTCCAATTTGGGACCCGGTCCAATTACGACAAAAAAGGTTGTAATTGGCATATATGACATTTGTCATATAAAAGACATGACATTTGTCATATTGACTTTGGCTATAAAAAGAGTATAATATAGTTATCTTAAAACAAAGGAGATTTAAATGAAAAAAGTCATCGTAACCGAGGTATTAGAACGTACATGGAAGCGTGAAAATCAAAAAGAATTGTATTATCATCCAGATACACATACCGCTTTTATTTCAACATCAGGTAAGAATACTAAGTTATACCGATGTACTCCGGCTACTCAGCATCGTATCTCTATGCTAACCTATAGAGATGGTATACGAATGCACCTTGTAAGCAATTCGTGTGTTGTACTTTTAAGAGAAACCGAATATCGTTTACTGAAAAATTAGCACTTGACAAATTGTAATAATGTGGTATAATGATATTACCAGAGTGAAAAGCAGAAATATAAACAACATTTCAAGGCATTGATAACTGGCTTCTGCACCTTAAAAATAAAATAGCTCCACTCATTTCACGAATGAGCAAAACATTCAGGGAGTATGCAAAAGGGCTGTAACCACGCAGAATGGCAGTGGCACTAGTAAACCAGCCACCTAACACGAGGGTAACTCGTCACTGGATAAACGAAACCTGATTTTGAATTGACGCTGTGTAGCGGGGGCTAAAGTAATTCTAGCCCACCTGTGGACTTTCGGAGCGTTGGCGGTGTGGGCGACTGGCAAACAAATAAGTCCAGTCTAACTCCGAGAAAGTGAAGTAGACAAACCGGATAGATTTTGTCGCATTTGGGACCCGGTCCAATTACGACAAAAAAGGTCGTAATTGGTATATTAATGGATTATGAGAGTTTTTATAATCCCTTGACAAATTCTAAAAACGTGCTATACTATAAGCACAAAGGAGATAAAAACATGAGCAACATAAAATTATGGCAGGATGAAGATTTAGAAGATGAAAACGATATAGAAAACGAAGATTTAATTGATGGTTTTGAAGATGACCCTGATAATGACAGTTTAGAAGATGCTGATATTTATTGCAAGCAATGTGGTTCTCTAGTTGATGATGGTTTTCAGTGCGATATCTGTGGTTGGTTGGTGGAGGTGTAAAATGCTAAAATTCTATGTGGGCTTGGTTGTTGGTTTGATAGCAATTATTGAAGCTGTTGTATTACAGAATACAACCCTCGCTATGTTGGGGTTTGCTGGTACGTTTGTAAATATTATTCAACTAAATCGTCCCTTGACAAAATAAGTATTTTATGGTATTATAATTGCAAGGAGATTATAAAATGGAAAACTCAAATGGAAACGGTATCAAGGCTTGTGGTTGGGGTTGTGCTACATGGGTAGCAATCATTTCAATCGTATTAGCAATAGCTTGGTTTAAAATGTACGGAGGATAAAAGCGTAATAAGAGCGCACAAGCGCCAATAAAACGCAGGTCGCCGCTGGCGAGCGGAATGAGATAAATACGCCTTATGGGGTTGCGGTGTGGTGGCGAACACACCAGAAACGTCACAACGGTTCTGACAGCCGCAAGGGTCTAGCGCTAGATACCTACGAGCCAAAAAGTCTAGCTACCTTTTTGGTTGAAGCTATGAAGGTTTGAATCCTTCCAACCTCACCCTAAAATTAAAATACTCGGGGATAACCCCGAGTATTTTTTAGCTTTAAAACGGACAAATCGGACCTTTTTTGTCCAATTTGGGAGGGGTCCCAATTCGGATAAAAACCATCCGAATTGGGTGAATTGGCACATGACGAATGTCATATGAAAGATGTGACATATGTCATATTGCATTCTGGCTATATTGTGCTATACTATTGATAGTTAGGAAGTGAGGTAAAACGCTACTCGGGTTTCGAGGATGCTCACTTCAAAAACTTTCTAGAGGAGACTAAAATGTTCAACACTTGGATGAATGACCCCGAAGCTTTTTCAGCAGATTACGATGAATATCAGGCGCTTTTACGCCAGTTAGCCGATGAAAAGGCTGAACACGATGCCGAACTTTTACGTGAGGCTCGCAAGGAAATTATATCCGATGACCCCGATGAATATATCGAGGTTGACTTATGCGACCTCGTGCGTGAGCATGATGAGGCTGAGGACTGGATGAGTGATGTTGAAGCTGACGCTGACACTCTTGCCAGTGCTGGTTATGGCACAGATGAAGATTATGGTTATTATGGAGGTGACGAATGAATGATTGGGTTTGGGCTGATGTGCAAGCAGAATTGCATATGCAACGCTTAGAAACAATAAATATTGCCAATCGTATTTTGGGAGAACCCGAGCTTAATCCTTGGGAGTTAATCAACGTGCGTGAGCAGGTAGATAGCATTAATGATGCTGTACGTAATTTGATTGCCAAAGGAAAGACTATAACTTTATAGCCCAAACCGGACAATTTGGACCTTTTTTGTTCGGTTTGGGACCCGGTCCAATTTGGATAAAAACAATCCAAATTGGTACATTAAAGGATTATGAGAGTATCTAAAATCGCTTGACAATTGTAAATTTTGTGCTATAATGTAACTATGAAAACAACAAAAGCAAACACCAGAGATAAGAAATACAATAAATCCCGTTATGGTATGCGGGTATCCAACCGCAGTATTTTCACAATCCAAGCGGTGCAAATAAAAAAAGGAGAGACAAAATGAATTATTCTTATATTCAGGATGAAAATGGCAAAATTGTTGACGTTCTGGTGAACGGTAAACCTGTTAAGCGTGGTTCAATGCGTGGTTTTAAAAAGGCACAGAAATGTTCATATTTTAGATTGATACCAGATGGTCAGGTTCTTTTATCCGATGGTACTCAAATGACTGGTTTAGAAGCAACGATTTTTAACTTTGTTAAAAATTGGGAAAGGCGTTATAGCAGATTTTTGATTGCTGGCAATTTTGATGATATTAAAAAATTCACCGAAACACCCGTTGAGACTTTTGACGATATGCGTTATTTTTTCATGGAAATAAACTCCTCTTTATATATGGAGTTGCTTGATTAAATAGATAAATAAGACCAAAATGGTCCCAATTGGGACCCGGTCCAAAGCGGACAAAAACAGTCCACTTTGGTACATTAATGAATTATGAGAGTTTGTAAAATCTATTGACAAATCTATATTTTGTGATATACTTAGAGCATGGAGAAAAACATGGATACAAGGGAAGATGAAAAAACAGTTATAGTTTAGGAGATTATAAAATGACAGAACCTATGCATACTCATCCAGTACACTTTTATTATGACCCTCCTGATGACCCCACATTCAAGCAGTTTGATTATTGTTGGTTGCACCTTCCGTCAGGCATAAGCGGAGAACGTAGAATATGGATGCGTAACAGAAAAGATTTTTTAGAAGCACTAATCTACTGGAATAAAGATAAAAACTGGAAATATTGGGAAGGTATTCTATAATATAAATTAGGAGTTTTAAAATGATTTGGATTACAATATTAATTTGGCTCGCTGTTATTGCTTATTGGGCAATTGTTTGGAAAATTCAAGAACTCGAAAATAGAATTGAAGAATTAGAAAAAAAACTTGACAAACAGCCGGAATAGTGGTATTATAAAGATATGAAAAATAGAGCTTATTTGACATTTGATTATGGAATTTTTGGAATAAAGAGAGGACAACGTACAGACGAGTATGGCTCAGGAGGTAGAACAATAACTCCATCGTCCAGATGTAGAATTTGGAATTTATTAGATAAATGTGAACAAACTCCCTGTTATGCAAGTTATGGTACTTTACTTTATACTTTATATATGTATATACCTCTTGACAAATAACCGGAATAGTGGTATTATAAAGATAAGGAGATTATAAAATGACTGAGAAAATAAAACTATTTTTCAAATTATGGTTATATTTTATTTCTTTTAGCATCGGGCTTGCACTTGTTGCGTGGTTGACTATCTTGGTAGGAAACTACTCCGTTCCTCTTGGAATACTTGTTCTTTTTATTGGCATTGGTGGGTTATTTTCTGCAATCCTCACTATGGCTCTAAGGTAATAAGTAGGAGATTATAAAATGGCTTACATTCTAACATATCGTGGAAATTGGGCTGATGAAATTGACCTTGAAGGTTTTATGCTTATGAAAGATAAGTTATATGAGCAATATAAAAATTTCATCGACACTTATCCAGAAGTATTAAATGAAAAAATCCATATGTATATTGGTACAAATGAAGATGGTAGTTATAGGTTGTCTAACATTGATATAAAATATATCAATGATGACGATATGGAAACAATTATTGGTGCTCTCGGTATTCATCTATATTCTAACTATGCTGATTATGGACCTTTCCCCCCTGTGATGGACGATATAAGTAATTGGTGTGAAAATAAAGGTGTGCCTTATCCTAATTGGTATTGACAAACAGCCGAAATAATAGTATTATAAGAGGTAGGAGATTATAAAATGGAAAATTATTCATTTGATGATATAAAAAAACTTCTGGAAAGAATCGATGGGGACGAAAAATTTATTGAAATGCAAACACAAGAAAACAGCAAACTCCAAGCAAGATTGAATCGTATCAAAAACGAGCTTCGAAAAATTAGCAAGACGGGCGGGGCTTTTGGAGAATGGGCAAATAAGCTACTTGAAGAAATCAGACCTTTTTAGTCTGATTTCGGACCGGGTCCGAATTCCCACAAAAAAGGTCTAATTTATCCAATTAAACGATAAAAAAATCAGAACCTTTTTTCTCGTGAACTCGGCGGCTCGCCGCCTGAATTGACACTCCGGTTCTGATAAACTATTATTATTATAACATAAACGAATAAAATGTCAATATGACAAATATCATGAATATTTTATTACAAATTGATACTTGACAATATCATAGAAGTATGATATTATAAAGATATGGAGATTATAAAATGAGAGGTAAACCGCTTGCGATTGACGATATTGTACTTTTCAGATTTTTTAATGCCCCCGACGGTCATTTTTATGGTGATTATCACAGGGGTAAAGTAATCGATATACGAAAAACAAACGATGGAAAGGATTATTTGATTGATACATCCTTTATCAATTGGAATATTAGAAATCCCGATTGTTTAGCTTATCCAATTTGGATACACCGTAAAGAAATTATCAAATGGCTTGACCCCAACAGTGAACCATACAAGAAATATGTGAGAGAATAAAATGGATAGTGATTGCCCGTTTTGTCATGGTGAGCTTGAAACATTAGGAGTATTGGGGGATTTGGCATGGTATAGGTGCATAAATTGCGGGGCAGAATTTGCCTTTGACGCAGAAGAAGAAGAGGAATAGAATGACAGCTAAAAAATATGGTTATAACAGCTATTGTAGCTTATATGGTGAACACAAGGGCGACCCCTGTGCTTGCGGTTGGTCCAGTAAAAATGATTATTCAGAATTTGGGCAAGATTTAGTTCATTATGTAGCTTTATTTAAAAGAGAAAAAAATGTCACATACGACCCATCTCTCGGGGAATTATTGGCATGGGTGTTGGTGAAGGTTTGGGATTAAGATAAACAAGATAGTTTTTATCTTAATTCGGACCCGGTCCGAATTTAGACAAATGTAGTCCAAATTCGGAATTGGTGCTTGACAAAATAAAAGAACTGTGATATTATAAGTATAGGAGTAACAAAATGATTGAATTACAGGGCAAGTACAATACCGCAAAAGTCTTTACGGATAATGTAGAGTCTACAGCTATTTCGCAAATTATAAATTTACTTAACCAACCTTTTGTAAATGGTGCAAATATTCGGATTATGCCTGATGTTCATGCTGGCGCTGGTTGTGTAATCGGTTTTACCGCCGATTTACAGGATATGGTTATTCCTAATTTAGTTGGAGTCGATATTGGTTGTGGGGTGTTAGTTGTTGATATTACCAATTTAAATATTGATATTCCAGAATTGGATAATTATATCCATAATAATATTCCCGCTGGTTTTTCAATTCATAACAGCGTTGTAAGCAATGTTATAAATAAATATAAAGACTTTGAAAATATGTTGTGCTTTGATAAATTATATAAGAACGAGCGTTTTGGTTTGGCTATCGGTACTCTCGGAGGGGGAAATCATTACATCGAGGTTGACCGCTCAGATAAGACAGGTAAAACATACCTTGTTATTCACACAGGTTCTCGTAACATGGGTAAACAAGTGGCTGATTATTACCAGAAGATTGCAATTGAAAAACACGGTTCAGACCATCCGAAAGATTTATGCTTTGTTACTGATGATGATATGCAAGATTATCTGTATGATATGTCAATTTGTCAAAAATATGCAATTATAAACAGAAATACAATTGCAAATTTGATTTTGAAAAACTTCGGTACAAAAGTAGATAAACTGAATAATTTTACTACTATTCATAATTATATCAATTTTGAAGATAATATTATGCGTAAAGGTGCAGTATCAGCACAAAAAGATGAAATTTTGATTATTCCTATGAATATGCGTGACGGTTCTTTGATTTGTGTTGGTAAGGGGAATGCAGATTGGAACTTTTCCGCTCCTCATGGTGCTGGACGTATCATGTCTCGTGGTGAAGCAAAACGTTCAATCAACCTTGATGATTACAAGGAGTCAATGGAGGGTATCTATACAACCTGTGTAAATCAGGGTACACTAGACGAGTCTCCAATGGCATACAAGCCAATAGAAGAAATTATTGCAAATATTGGGGATACAGTGGAAATTGTGGATATTGTAAAGCCTATTTATAACTTCAAGGCAGGAGGAGAATAAAATGGAAGATGTAAAAAATGCTCTAATTGGTTTTCTTATAGGTATAGTTATAGGTATTGTTCTCATATATATTTTTAAATTTGTATGGGATATAACTGTATTTGAGGATGGTAGCTTTACGGGCTGTTTGCCGTTTGCAATTTGTAATCTACCCTAATTAGACCTGAATAATCCGAATTGGGACCGGGTCCGAATTTCGATAAATTCGGTCTAAATTGTCACATTAAGGGATTATAAGAGTCAGAATTTACCCTTGACAATTGGAGAAAATGTGCTATACTGTAAATAAGGTGAATAAAATGATAAAATTTTTTGTTGGTCTAATTGTTGGTCTAATAGCAATTATTTTAGGGGTTGTACTTCAAAATTCAACTCTTGTAATTCTCGGATTCATTGGTGTAATTGCAAATATTATTCAACTAAATCGAAAGGATTTCTCAAATGGCTAAACCAACATGGAAAACAGAAGGTGTACGTAAAGCTCTTGACGAAATGACCAGTGATATTTATGGTCGTTCAGGAAGCAACGCAATCGAGAACGATATTTGTGTCTCTTGTGGTGAACCAGCGGTAGAATTTACCGATGAGTTATCACGTCGGGAGTTTGCTATTTCTGGACTTTGCCAAAAGTGTCAGGATAATATATTCAATTACGATGAAGATGAGGTATAAAATGTCTCTCATTGATAATTATGGAAAAGATTGTCCGCTTTGTATCAATGGAAGATTTGTCGAAACTACTTTTTTTGATGATATGGATGGAGTTTTACATTGTAATGTTTGTGGGGATGAGATACCGAGATATAACGAAATAACCGATAAAGAAAAATTAAAAATTGTTGTAAATTTATTGAAAAAAATCCTTGCGCCTTATACGCCACAAGATGATATAAATTGTCTGGATGATGTTTTGATTTTAGCGAGACAAGCCCTTGACGAAATAGGGGAAACATGGTAATATTGAAATAAGGAGAAAACAAAATGAGTGGAATAAATTTATGGTATGATTTGGATTGGGATGATAGCGAATGTGACGAAGATAACGACCTTTATGAAGGCGATGATTTGAACATTGACCTTGAAGATGATAACGACCTCGGTTTGTTTGAAAGCAAATGTAAAAATTGTGGTGCGATTATCGAGGATGGTTATCAATGTGAAGTCTGCGGTTGGCTCGTAGGAGTATAAAATGAGAAACGAAAACGGGAACGGTCTTTTTGATTATACTTGGGGTTTTACTACCCTCGTAGCAATTGCATCCATTGTAATTGCAATCGCCTATTTTTCAGGGGCACGATAAAATCCGAAATTGGATGATTTTTGTCCGATTTCGGACCGGGTCCGAATTTGGACTAAAACTATCCAAATTCGGAATGACAAATGTCACCCCAAAAATAGTGACAAATGTCATATTGACTTTCCCTTATAATATGCTATACTATAAATAACCAAGGAGACTGTTTTGGGAGTTTCATAGGACAGGGCAACCGAGCCTCATAGAAACGACACGAACATTAAAATTTGAATTGTTCTTTGTAGCTACAAATGGTGCGTTACAGGCATTGCCATAAACGAGCGAGATTTCAAGGTCGGGGATGAAAACAGGTAGCCAGCCCAACTCGCCCCTCCCCACTTCATACTTTGTGAGGCTAACAATGAGATGAAGCAGAATCCACAGGAACGGAATTCTGAGCTACAGAGAACAATTCAAAAAAGGATAAAATATGTCACTTGAAAAAGCAATCTACCACCGCAAAGAATATCGCAAGCCATACTACCGCTCAGGTCGTTTTGACCGCACTTGCCGCCCACATGGTAGCTGCCCTTATTGCTTCAACAACCGCTACCACCGCCATTTCAAGGTGTTCGCAGCAATCGAGGACGAAATTAAATTCGCCCTTGACAATTTCGAAAACTATGATACAATAGAACAATAAGGAGATTATAAAATGGCTAAAGGACTTCGCAATTATTCGGAAAAAGAGCAGGAAAAGGTAATCGCTTCCCGCTTGCAGCACAATACTGGCGGGTTGGGTTATCTATCCGCACAGGAAGCAGAATACAAAATCCGCATGGCAAAACTGCGTGAGCAGTTAGTAAAAAAGGAGGTTGAGGTGAAAGCCTAACTTGTCTGAAATTGGATAAAAAATGTCCGATTTCGGACCCGGTCCGAATTTGGATAAAAATACTCCAAATTCGGAACATTAAAGGATTATGAGAGTTTCCAAAACCCCTTGACAACGGGTAAATAATCTGCTAAAATATAGAAGTTCTTTACAAATCAAATAGCTCCACTCATTTCACGAATGAGCAAAACATTCAGGGAGTATGCAAAAGGGCTGTAACCACGCAGAATGGCAGTGGCACTAGTGAACCAGCCACCTAACCCGAGGGTAACTCGTCACTGGATAAGCGAAACCTGATTTTGAATTGATGCCGTGTGGCAGGGGCTAAAAGGGTGGTGTAAAAACACACGGTATCCACTTGCAAAATTGCTTGCCTCTAGCCTTTGGTGGACGAGAGGACACCCTAAAAACGGTTGCGCAGACTACGGTCTGTCATAGCAATCCCGTATAGTCGTAAGCGGG
>WSSedA1B2DRAFT_1000173_pt1 | contig 13107 bp, 13 predicted proteins | sample WetSurSiteA1Bulk_FD_9465 | JGI IMG/M metagenome (IMG submission 9465) | reverse complement strand
GCCGAATACATAGGCAAAAACGATGGTTCCGAATTTTTGCAGCAGGCTCCACTTTTTACAAAAAAAAATAATAACAAGAGGGAATAAGAAATAGAACAGGACAAGCAGAATCAAAATAATCATAAGTCAGGTTTTAGGTCAACCAAATATAAATAAAGTGATTCACCTGACTACAAGTCTCCTGAAAAATAGGCATTTATACTTATTTACTTCTCATCACAATCGCACTCCTCAAAGCTCTTTTTATACTGCTCAATAGCTTTTAGGCTCATACCCATACTTGAGAAACCACCATCATGAAAAAGATTTTGCATCGTGACTTTCCTGGTAAGGTCGGAGAAAAGCATAATACAATAATCAGCACACTCCTCAGCTGTTGCATTGCCCAGTGGTGACATTCTTTCAGAAAAATCCACAAGCGAATCGAAACCATGAATGCCACTCCCGGCTGTAGTAAGTGTCGGTGATTGTGAAACTGTATTGATTCTCACTTTCCTTTCCCGGCCATAAATATAACCGAATGTACGGGCTATTGATTCGAGAAGCGCTTTGGCATCCCCCATATCATTATAGCCTGAAAGAGTACGTTGTGCAGCCACATATGACAATGCAACAACTGATCCCCACTCATTTATTGCATCATATTTATAGGCAGTCTGAAGGATCCTGTGAAAGCTAAGGGCAGATATATCGAATGTCTTAAGCATATTATCGTAACTGGTGTTTTCATATGGAATATCTTTTCTGACATTAGGTGACATTCCAATTGAATGAAGGATAAAATCAAATCTTCCTCTGAAAATTTCCATGCTTTCGGAAATAAGCTTATCAATATCCACCATGCTTGTTGCATCAGCCGGAATCATTTTGCTTCCGGTAATACGGGCCAGCTCATTTATTGTGCCCAGCCTGACGGCCACAGGTGAATTGGTCAGAACCAGCTCTGCTCCCTGCTGCCATGCTTTAAGCGCAACCTGCCATGCTATTGATTTCTCATTAAGTGCACCAAAAATGATTCCTTTCTTGCCTTTCAGAAGATCCTGAGCCATATCAGATATGTATTAATGTTAGATGATGTAATTTATTTTGTGCCCGCTTTTATCAGTTCTTTTGCATTCCTGACTGCAGTTTCTGTCACCTCACTCCCGCTCAGCAATCTTGCAACTTCCTGAATACGTTCACCGGGAGATAACAATTTAATCCTGGTAATTGTTGAATCACCCGAATCCTCTTTATATACATGAAAATGCTTCGTCCCTCTCGAAGCAACCTGCGGCAGGTGGGTGATATTAACAACCTGCATATGTTTACCCATGTCGGAAAGGATCTGACCTACTTTGTCAGCGACTTCACCTGAAACTCCCGCATCAATTTCGTCAAAAATAATAGTAGGAAGATTTTTATTCTTTGTCAGCATCGATTTAAGACTAAGCATCACCCGCGATAATTCACCCCCTGAGGCAATCCTGGCAATGTCTTCAGGGTCAGTCTGCTTATTTGCTGAGAAAAGGAAATCCGCGGAATCCACACCTGCCGGAGTAAAGTCCTTCGACCTGGTGAGTGTTATTCTGAATCTGGCATTTGGCATCCCCAGCTGTTTGAGCAATTCAGTGATTTTTAACTCAATATCGTTTAAAGCGTCTTTTCTTTTCTTAGTAATTTCTTCAGCGGCAGAAGCCAGTTTTTTATTATAGCTTTCTAACACAGATGCCAGTTCATTGAGCCTTTCGTCACTGGTAACTATTGATTTTATCGTATTTTCAATTTCAACTTTTCGTAATATAAGTTCATCCAGATTCTTAACCCTGTGTTTCTGGATCAGGGAATAAAGATTATCTAATCTTTCATCGATTTTTGCGAGCCTCTCAGGGTCAGCTTCAGTCGTCTGTTCAAGTTTTTCAATCTCATTTGCCAGGTCATCAAGTTCAATAAATGAAGAATTAATCCGCGAAGGAATATTCAGTTCAGCAGGAAGATACATGCTTATCTTTCCAATGATTGCTTTTGCTTCCCTGACCATGGCCAGAATTGAGGATCCTTCATTTGAAAATAGCTGTGAAATACTTGTCAGAGATTGTCTTATTTCTCCGGCATGTTCAAGCAGTTCCTGTTCTTTTTCAAGTTCTTCCTGCTCTCCTTTCCGGAGCTTCGCCTCTTCAAGCTGGCTGAGATGAAACTGATGATATTCAAGGTCAGACTTATTCTTGTCTGATTTCTCCTTCAGCTCAAGATACTCCTTCTGGAGCTTCCTGAAATTAGCAAAGGTTGCCCTGTAATCATTCAGAAGAAGACCGGTTCCTGCAAATGAATCAATAATATTCAGCTGAAATGAATTGTTATTAAGCATCAGATTCTGGTGCTGAGAATGTATATCGATAAGCCTGTCCCCCAAATCTTTCATCAGGTTAATGGTTACAGGAGTATCATTTATGAAAGCTCTGGACTTGCCGGCAGGATTAATCTCCCTTCTGAGTATTGCATTGTTTTCAAAATCGAGGTCATTTGAAATGAAAAAATCCTCAAGGTCATACTCTTCAATTTTAAAGGTTCCTTCAACAATGCATTTTTCATTTTTGTTAAGAAGCACCGATGAATCAGCTCTTGAACCGAGTATAAGGGATAGAGCCCCAAGAAGTATCGATTTGCCTGCTCCGGTTTCGCCTGTTATTATAGTAAGTCCATTCCCCAGATTAAGGTCCAGTTCTCTGATCAGCGCGTAATTATGAACGGTAAGTTTTACAAGCATAGCCGGCTTTTAAGGTACATTAGCTGCGGTTATCTTCTCATATTTTGTCTTGTTTCCCGGATCAATCTCATTCAGGATTTGCACAACCCGGCTTTTTTCTTCAGGGAATGCATCTGTAAAAATAGATACAAGTTCATCTGCTTTCGATTCCATAATTATCTGAAGAATGTACATATATGGATCTGGCCGGGCTCTGTAAACACCCTGTATCAATTTCAGGCTTTCAAGAATACTAATTCTTGCCTCTCCAGCTTTGGACTCCATCTTATCCATTCCAAGAATATTATATTCATAAATAAACCTTCTGATCCCTTCATATTCTTTATCAAGGGCGTTTTTAACAAGCCAATACCTGTTTTTATTTCTTGAGCCGTCATATGGCTTCCATCCGGGTTCTGAAGCATTCTGGGCATTATTAACTATTTTTTCGGCTATCTGGAAGAACTGTGTACCTCCAAGGGGAGAAAAAGAATCATAGTCAAATCCAAGAAAAATATATGCATAATAAGCCAGCACCGAAACCAGACTTGATCTGTAAGAGTTGGGATCAAATTCAAGAGGGCTGAATTCGACATACCTGAACTGGAAATTATTATCCATGAAATTCAGAAGTGTTGAATTATAAGTAGTATTATAGACCGGACGCCTTAACTGTACCTGGATAGTTCCCCTGAATTCATCTGCTGAAAACTGCTCGGTAATGTTAATCAGGATGTTACAATCGATTCGTTCTGCATAACTGAACACATTATTTGTCCAGATGCTGTTGTTCATGAATTCATAAATATCGCGCTGCATCGATTCAAAAACCTGACGGTTAGATCCCTGAATCTTTTGTGCCGTGACCTGAACATTACAGTTCAGTTCCTGAGAATAAACAACTCCACCGCCTGTAATAATAAGCGTAAGAAAAGAATATGTAAATCTTTTCAAGAATTTCATTCCGGTCAACTTTTAAGCATTACAACTATTTTATCCAAAATATCTCTTGCCGCTTCTTCCTTCGATTTCAACTCAAATTTATCAATATTATTGTTTCTGTCAATTATAGTGATTCTGTTCGTGTCGTAACCAAATCCTGCACCTTNATCCTGCATGGAATTCATAATNATCAGGTCAAGGTTTTTGCGTTCAAGTTTTGCCGTTGCATTGGCTATCTCATTATGAGTCTCAAGAGCAAATCCAGCGAGGATCTGAGATTTATTTTTCATTTCCCCGAGAGCCTCAGCGATATCTTTGGTGGGTTTCAGTTTCAGAATAAGATCACCTCCGGTTCTCTTCATCTTTCTTGTCTCGATTATCTCCGGAGAGAAGTCAGCCACTGCTGCAGCCAGAATGGCAATATCGCAGAAGGCAAATCTAATTATACATTCTGATGCCATAGATGCAGCAGATACAACATTGATTATTTCAATGCTCTTGTTTGAGGGAAGCATGTTTACCGGTCCAAGAATCAGTTGAACATCAGCTCCATATTCTGCAGCTGCGTCAGCGAGGGCGATTCCCATTTTTCCTGAAGAATAATTGCTAATGAAGCGGACCGGGTCAATCTGCTCCCTGGTAGGACCTGCATTAATCAGGATCCTCTTCCCTGTCAGAGGCTTATGATTTTTTTTTTTGAAAAGAAGGCTTTTATCTCCTTAACAATTTCTTCCGGTTCCGACATCCGGCCTTTGCCTGTAAGTCCACTGGCCAGTTCACCATCGGGAGCATCAAGAATGTGATTGCCGTAAGATTTTAATGTGTCAATATTCTTTTTTGTTGCCTTGTGATTCAGCATATCGACATCCATTGATGGCGCCACAAAAACCGGGCAACGGGATGATAAGTAGGTTGTAAGAAGGAGATTATCGGATATCCCGTTGGCCATTTTTGAAATTGTATTTGCAGTGGCGGGAGCTACCAGAAAAAGATCAGCCCACAATCCAAGGTCGACATGACTGTTCCAGTTACCGTCTTCAGGGCTGAAGAATTCTGAAAGCACCGGGTTTTTGGATAATGTCGCAAGTGTAAGGGGTGTAATAAATGACCTGGCATTCCTGGTCATAAGTATTTTTACTTCACATCCTTCTTTGACAAGCAACCGGATCACAGTTGCAATTTTATAGGCTGCAATACCTCCGGTTACNCCAATAAGTATTTTTTTACCTTTTAGCATTTAATGCTAAATTTTGCTTTTACCGGCAATAGATTCGGGATTCCTGTAAAAAATTTTACCATCCTCAAGCTCCTGTAGCGCAATAAGAGTTGGCTTGGGAAGTCGTTCATAAAATTTCGATATTTCTATCTGTTCACGGTTCTCAAAAACTTCTTCAAGATTATCGGTGTATGAAGCAAACTCTTCAAGTTTTTTATTGAGTTCCTGCTTCATCTCAACGGAAATCTGGTTTGATCTTCTTGAAACAATAATAACCGTCTCATAAATATTTCCCGTGTCTTTTGTCATCAGATCCAGATTACGGGTAACTGTTGTTGAGGGNGCCATTGATTTTCTATAATCCATATTTTTCTACTGAGTGTTTACTAAGTTAGCTGAACTTTCAATTTTAAGTATTTTTGCAGTGTCCTGATATATTCTTTTTACATCTCTTGAATATTTGCTTTCGGGGAATTCCTCCATAAACGAAAAATACTCGTCAAGTGTTGCCTGGTATCTCTCCTTTTGTTTGTTACTATAGCTATTTTCTGCATAAAGGTAGAGGGAATTCAGTTTAAGGAACATCATTTCCTCCCTGTATTTGGATTCCGAAAACTCCTTAAGGCTATTTGTAAGGGCCGTAACAGCTGCCTTGTATTCTTTCATGTTGTAATAAAGTTTGGCATTCAGATAAGACTTTTCAACAAGTCTGTCCTGGAGGTCCTTAACATATTTTTTGGCTTCATCGACTTTAGGGCTGAGAGGATAGCGGTTTAAAAAGAGATTAAACCCTTCTATTGCATTTCTGCAATTTTCCTGGTCAAGCTCTGCTCTTGGGGAAAGGGTATAATCACATTTTGCGGCCAGGAAAGTTGCATCTTCAGCATACTTTCCAAAAGGATACTGCTCAACCAGCGATTTGAAGTAAGTCCCGGCCATATCATACTGTTTCATCCCGTAGTAGCTCTGGGCATTAAGCCAGTTAAGTTCTTCAGCCTCAGCAGTTGCCCTGTACCGTGGTATTATCTGGCCAAACAGTTCAGAAGCTTTAGCATATTGTTTTGAATCATAATATTCTCTTGCTTTTGTTTTCTTAAGCTCATAATCGGAGCTCTTGAGAAGCTTTTCATATTCGCCGCAAGAAGCTATCAGAAGAGAAACCAGCAAGACAATATATAGCCTGACTTTCATACAAAAAAATGTTGCGCAAAAGTACTGTTTTTTTTTGAATAAAGGTATAGATATGCAATTTTTATATTTGCCGGGGAAAAGAGATCATGTTTTCATTAACCAGCTAATTCGCCAAAGTACAACCTGACGACCCATTATACGAATCTTATTTAAATCAGGACAGGCTAGATATCCCATTATTAAATTTCATTATTGTATTACAATAAATAATATCCGTGGAGCATAAAATATTTTACCTAAATCAATAAGTGAATTATTTGAATTGTTCATCTCGCTATAAGGATGACAGAAAATTACATTTTGCATTGAAAGTGTATCCATAAAAATAATAGGTATAAATAGGTATGANCAGATGTTCCATTATAACTACATTTGTGCAAAATTTTCTAAAAGTATTTCAAAATGGACATTTTCGATAAAATCAAATCTAACAGAGGTGAATTAGGTCAGTATTCGGATTTCGCCTTCGGTTATTTTATGTTCCCAAAGCTTGAAGGAGAAATATCGCCAAGGATGAAATTCAAAGGGAAGGAGGTCCTGACCTGGAGTCTGAACAATTATCTTAATCTGGCAAACAATCCTGAAGTCAGAAAAGCAGACGCAGAATCTGCAGAGAAATATGGTCTTGCGTATCCAATGGGCGCCAGGATGATGTCGGGACACACCACTAATCATGAAAGATTTGAGAAGATGGCGGCCGAATTTGAAATGAAAGAGGATGCATACCTGCTTAATTATGGCTACCAGGGAATGGTTTCTATAATAGATGCTCTCGTCGACAGACATGATGTGATAGTTTATGATTCTGAATCTCATGCATGCATTATGGATGGACTAAGACTTCATTTCGGGAAAAGATTCGTTTTCCCTCATAATGACATTGAAAGCTGTGAGAAACAGTTGCAGAGGGCAACAAAGCTCACCGAGGAATCAGGTGGGGGAATCCTGGTAATTACCGAGGGTGTTTTTGGTATGGCAGGCGACCTTGGCAAACTTGACAAGATTGCCGCTCTTAAAAAGAAATACAATTTTCGTTTCCTTGTTGATGATGCACATGGATTCGGAACAATGGGCGCTAATGGAAGAGGCACAGGAGAACACTTTGGTGTTCAGGATCAGATTGATATTTATTTCGCCACATTCGCAAAATCAATGGCCGGTATTGGCGGATTTGTTGCCAGTTCCAAAGAAGTGATTAACTACCTCAGGTATAACCTCCGGTCTCAGATATATGCAAAAGCCCTTCCGATGGCAATGACTCTGGGAGCAATAAAAAGGCTTGAAATTATCCAGTCTCATCCGGAATACAGAGAAAAGCTCTGGACAATCGTCAAAGCGCTTCAAAAGGGATTAAAGGAAGCCGGACTTGATCTGGGCAAAACCGAATCCCCGGTAACACCTGTTTTTTTCAAAGGAGGAGTAACCCAGGTGACCCAGTTAATTTACGATCTCAGGGAGAATTACAATATTTTCTGCTCGGTTGTCATTTATCCGGTCGTACCCAGGGACGTTGTCATGCTCCGCCTTATTCCGACTGCCGGACATTCACTTGAAGATGTAAATTATACAGTCAATGCTTTCCGGGAGATAAAAAGGAAAGTAGAGAACGACGAATATCCTCACGAAATGGCTGACTTTACAAAATAGAATCAGATTGCGAAAATCCAAATCTTGAATTCACTCCCTTCCCCCTAAAGGGAGTTCCAATAAGAAACTGATGCTCAATAAGTCCCCTTCTTAACCTTCGCGTAGCCGCTACGGCGAAGCAAGGCATGGGATTTAGGGGTGAAATAAGGAGGAGGTTGTATCAAAAGTGTTATTTTGGATAATTTTCCCTTTGTGTAACTTTGTGTTGTACTTCGTGATCCTTTGTGGTTCAATGATTTAAAACTTTACCACAAAGGGCCTCAAAGGTTATCACAAAGGCCACTAAGGACTTTTGATACAGCCTCTTTTTTTATGATGTTTTGAACAAAATCAACCATATTCTGGTTTATAATTTAATTAAGCCTGCGAATAAATTCGTGGGACATCAAAAACTAGTAAATCCTGATTTTTCCCAAATATGGAATTTAATAAGGCAAAAGACCGGAATTCTGTTATAAAGGCATACAATATGCTGCTCTATTTTTCCGGAAGCATGATAATGTATGAACCTGTTGAAGAATGTGTTATCGATTTCTGGTCAAAAGGTATTTTAAAAACTCTGCCTGTAAAAAGCAGTAACCCAAGGTTTGTTTTGGCCGCCTCCCTGCTGAGGGAATCATGCATGGACAAAACTATTTGCAAAACGATACTCCAGGAGGATTTCGGCAGACTCATTATGGGTAAAGGGGTCCCGCTTGCTCCACCCTTTAAATCAAATTATATTGACTCCTTAATAAAAGAGGAATCAGGAGCAGAAAGAGTAACTGATTTTTATGATTCTTACGGCTGGAAAAAAAGATTACGATATAATATTCCTGACGACAATCTGGGTATAGAGCTGTTGTTTCTCACTCTCCTTCTTGATAAATATATTGCACTGGACGATGAAATCTGCCTTAAGGAGATGAGAAAAGAGATCAGGAGATTCATATCAAACCATATCTTATCGTGGCTCCCGGAATGGAATGAAAGGATGCAGGAATATTCGCGGACCCTTTGTTACAAAGGTATTGCAACTCTGATATATGCCTGTTGCGAAGATATTTATGGCTTTCTTGGTGAGACTAAGCCTGAAATAAGTTTACCGACAGAATTCAAAAATTAGGATTAAAAAAGCTAATTATTGCGCCAATATAATATTCCCTCCATCCCTCAGCAATATCAGCAAAATCGTCATCTGGAATATTTGTCTGTTCGACGGTGACCAGTGAGTTTTCGCCTTCTGGTGCTATACTAATTGTAACGACAGATTTTTCATTCTGGTCTCCGAAAAACCATTCCTGAACAACTTTTTTATCCTGCACGAATTCCAGGTTTTTTCCTGTAATGTCACCCTCCCACAGGGAAAACATCGAACCCGGTTCGGTCGACATTTCAGCAGGATAGCCTGACCAGAGTTCTATAGTATATGGATTTGTCAGGGCTGAATAAATATCAGAAGGCTCAGCATTTATTTTGAATGTCTTTTTAAATGTTTTCATATAAATTGTTTTTCTCTGTGTCTCTCCGTGTCCTCTCAGTGGTTCTCTGTGAAACAAAAAGAACTAACACAGAGATACACAGAGTTGTCACAGAGTTCCACAGAGTTTATAAAATTAATTATGCATTTCGGACAAATAACGTTCTGCATCAATAGCCGCCATGCATCCTGATCCTGCNGCAGTCACTGCCTGCCGGTATACAGGATCCTGGACATCTCCGGCTGCAAACACTCCCGGTATATTTGTTTTGGTTGTACCCGGAATTGTCTTAATGTAACCTGTCTCATTAATCTCAATAAATTCCTTAAAGACATCAGAATTTGGGGTATGGCCAATAGCAAGAAAAAAACCATCAATTTTCAATCTGATTGTCTCTTCCTGCGGTGTTCCTTTCTTTTTTACAAGGACAACTCCCTCAACCCCATTTTCTCCATACAGGTCAACGGCCTGATGCTCCCACAGAACCTCAATATTAGGAACATTCAGGACTCTTTGCTGCATAGCTTTGGATGCTCTAAGTACATTTCTTCTTACAACCAGATAGACTTTCCTGCATAAGCCTGAAAGATAGACTGCTTCTTCTGCAGCTGTATCTCCTCCCCCGACAACAGCTACGTCTTTACCTTTATAGAAAAATCCATCACAGGTAGCACATGCAGAAACCCCCATTCCGGCATAACTCGACTCAGCTTCAAGTCCAAGGTACTTTGCCGTTGCTCCTGTGGCAATTATAACTGATTCTGCTTCAATTACTTTGCTATCATCGATAATTACAATACGCGTGGACCCTGAAAAATCGACTTTTGTTGCAATTCCGAAACGGATTTCCGATCCAAACCGTTCAGCCTGTACTTTAAAATCTTCCATCATGCCAGGGCCGGTTACACCTTTGGGATAACCAGGGTAATTTTCAACCTCGGTTGTGATTGTCAACTGTCCTCCCATCTGCAATCCTGTATAAAGTACTGGTTTGAGATTGGCGCGGGCTGCATAAATTGCAGCTGTATATCCTGCAGGACCTGATCCTATTATCAGACACTTAACCTTTTCAATGTTAACATTATCAGGCTTTTGAGCGTCACCTGAAAGATCAATCGGTTTGAATATATCCATAAAAGCTGTTTTTTTCTGCAAAATTAATCGGGCAATTCAATAAGCAAGTGGTACTCACCAATCTTTTTAACATTTCCGGAAAGAAAAGGTTTATCCTCTTCCAATTTATGAAGTTCAAGGAATTCCTGATATGACTCCTTGTTTCTGTACTTTACCGAAATGATTTTTTTCGCATCTTCCCTGACAATAACTGCAGTATAACCGGTCGTTCCCATGAAAAAATCCTCCAATTCGGGTGATCCGTTTACAATTCCTAGTCTCCCCTTGACGAGGATAGATTTTGTTTGAATTGTCTCAGTATTAATATCAGGTAAATATGATGACAGGTCAACTTCCTGGTCCATTATTTTATCCGCTATTTTCTTCCCGATTATAAGACATGCAATACTGTCTGACCTGGTGCCTGTTCCATTTATAATACTTATATAATAAGGACCCTTGCATATCTGCAGCTGGTATTTTGTCTGGCATGAAAATTTTGAAAGGGGCGGCATACTCAGGCAGCGGTATTTTGACACGGAAAAAATGCCGAAAGCCTCCTCTGGTCCTNTCATCTTAAAGATTTCAGTCTTATACTCTCCACCCTTGTATTCTATTTTCGTAACCGTAGCGACGTCGAATCCGTATTCGAGATAAAGTTCAGCACCTCCATCAATATATCCGAAAAGTGAAGAACCGCTAAAAACCCTTGATGATGAGAATTTTGCCTCAGGTAAATCATTTTTATCAATAACCGGAAGATCTTTCTGAGTCTGGGAGAAACAGACCAGAATATTAAACAGACCAATAAATGTGGAAAGATACTTGATCATTTTCGTATCAGGATTGCAGTTTAGGGTGTGAAACGATGTTTAAAAATGTCTCTAACATTAACTCAAATCAAAAACTTTGAGATCGATACTATTCCTGTCAGAGATCCCTAATCCCAGTGCACTGGCCATTGAAAGGAATGTCAGTGATTCGGGTCTGGCAACTTTCTGCAAACCCTCAGCGATTCTCTTTTCAGTGATAATGTCATATCCGACCCTGTCCATTGCCACCGGATCAGTTGAGACAAGCAAAGAGTAATAATTACAAATAAACTGTGGATCTGCGCCCGGTCCACCGTTAAAACAACCTCTTAAACCGTCGCTTATATTCAGGACTACCTTGTCGCGTAACGGAGCAAAAGCACACACTTCAGCGCAAGTGTCATTCCACAGTTTTGCATGAAGCCGCCCTGTATTTGAGACAGATCCGAAAGCCAGGTTTTTCATGGCATTGGTTATTGATCCGCCTGCATTTTTAAGAATAGGAATATTTATGATCTTATCAACTTCCTGAGTTACGATTTTGGTAAAATATGAGAATTTACCTCCATTTATCATATAAGGCATGGTTTCCGCATCATACTCACCATCAACGTCTGCCCAGTAATACCATTCCTTATCGATATTCTTCTCTCCATACAGTTTTCCATTTTCATCAATGTATGACCCTTTATCATCCTGAAATTCCGTACCCCTGAATTTAATTCCGGGGTAATTATCCTGTGTAAATCCAGACTCCTTTAACTCCATGTCTCTTCGGTCCCATATAATTATGTCTTTTTTATCTATTCCGCTCTCTGTTAATTGTTTAACAATCGATTTTACAACCGCATGACTGGTTGAGAGGAGTTTGCCGGCTACTGGATTTACCTTTAGTCCGATCTTTTCACCAGGATTTACAAACATTCTCCAGGCTTGCCTGATATCATTCTGTCCTGTCAGTTCAAGCATTGATCTATTAAGCATCATATAAGCTACAGCTTCGACAGGTATGTCATTAACTACTGAGTTTTGGCTTTTCGCTAAAACTACCTTTCCTGGAAATTTACCTGGCATGGAGGTTGATTTCCTTTGGATCTTACTGGCTTCGTTTATATTTGTTGAAGGTTTAACCTGTGTTTGCTGGTTTTCTGACCCAAGACCAATTATAGGTTTTGCAGCCAGTGCTGCACCTCCGGCACCAAGAATTGCAAAAAACTTCCTCCGGCCTATTGATTTTCCTTTCATGACAAAATTGTATCTGTTTAAAACTTGATCAAATGTAATTATTTTATATAAAGTAACTGTTCATATTATTACTTGCTCTGTTTAACCAACAGGAATCTTTGAGGTATCACATTATTAAAATGCAAAATCCGTAAGATCAGTAATCTGCCGGATTTTGTATTAATAATTGATCCCCAATGGCAGATTTGTGGGGGAAAATGAATTGAAATAAGTTTATTTGCAATATATTTCAACAAAGGATGGACAGATCCAGGAAAAGATCAGAGGTATTGGCGGGACAAAAAGCAGGATTGTTTAGCGTGTTGGGACCTTACAGGGGTATTGTTATCCTACTGATCATAATAGCCTTGGCAGGAAGCAGTATCAACCTTCTTATCCCTAAATTTATTGCACAAGGTATTGATGCCTTTTCCGAAAACAGGTTCAAAGTTGGAACAGTTATTACTGAATTCCTTGTTGCCGCCTTCGGGATATTTATTTTCACCTTTCTTCAAGGCGTCCTGCAGACCTTAACGGCGGAGAGAGTCGCAAAAGATTTACGTAACAAGCTGGCAAATAAAATATCGCATCAGAGTTATTCTTATATACTGAAGTCGAACCCGGCTAAATTCCTGACAAATCTGACCTCCGATATGGACTCGGTCAAGATGTTTGTTTCACAGGCTTTTGTCACCATTATCTCTTCACTGTTTGTTATCATTGGTGCATCGGTTCTTCTGATAATGATCAACTGGGAGCTGGCACTTGCCGTTCTTT
>WSSedA1B2DRAFT_1000170_pt1 | contig 13277 bp, 10 predicted proteins | sample WetSurSiteA1Bulk_FD_9465 | JGI IMG/M metagenome (IMG submission 9465) | reverse complement strand
TTCCATTTTTTAAGTCCGATGAATGACATTGCCAGATAAACAAGGTACAATATTACCGTCGGATACAAACCTCTGGTCATGAAAATTAACGAGGATACAGTGTTTACGGCAATCCATAAATACCAGTGCTCATATATCTTTCTTGCAAGCATCCAGGTGGCAATAATTGACAGAGAAGTAATAAATGAATCCCATTCCGGAACTGGAGAGTCAGTCAGGCGTGATAGAACAAACCACATCAGAAAGTATAATATCACGAAGATCATTGCCAGTATCACGCCAGTCTTAGGCTTTAATCTTGTTACAATAAGTTTTACATCCCCCTTACCCCCTTCAAAGGGGGAATTTTTGCTATGTCCCCCATTCTCCCTATCCCCTGCTCTCCTCTTCTCTTCTTCCTGCCTGTCGCCCTGTGTCATGAGCCCTACGCCCTGAGCCCTGCGCCCTGTGCCCTTCATCCACCAGTACCATCCCAGAACACTTATCACCAGGTAATAAACCTGCAGGCTCATATCAGCATAAAACTTGTTGGTGAAGAATACCAGAATATAAACTGCAGAAGTTACAATACCTACCGGCCACAACCAGATGTTCTGCCTTATTTCGAGAAAAACATAGACAATGCCAGTTACAGCTCCAAATATCTCGATCCAGTTACGTGACAACCAATCATATATTGTCATAATCTATCCCTTTGTCAAAATTTCAATCCAAGCTTGAGCATAAAGTTAAAACCTGCCTGAGGAAAATAATATGACCAAGTTTTTTCAATTCCGTCTTCGAACCAGTTACCACCGTATGCATTACTTTCATACTTCGAATTGAAAATGTTATTCAGAATGATTTGAAACGCCGCGCCACGTAAATGCTTTGTTTTTGGTTCAATATCTACCCGGACATTATTGACCAGGTAAGGATCAAGCATTCTCGCACTGTTCATCGTGTTATCAAAGTACTGCTTCCCCACATATTTACTTATAAAATGAAGCCTGATAATATGGATTAGTTGTAAAGCCAGATCGCTGCTGCCAGTAACTGATGGTGAGTAGGCAATATCAACCTTCCCAAGTTCCATGCTTTTATACTCAGATGACCAGTCGGATGTATTGTAATCGGTATAGTATTCAATAAAGTTAATGATCTTGTTCTGACTGAGAGTCATACTGAAATTCCATGTTATGAACTCTGCCGGAATCAATCCGGCAACAAATTCTGCTCCTGCCCTGTAACTTTTTTCAACATTTGTCATTATCGGGTACCCGACATTGTTAAGTTCACCAGTAGGTACAAGCTGGTCTTTATAAATCATTCCATAAAAGTTAACAGAAAAAGAGCTTTTTGAATACCGAAGTTTATATCCGAGCTCGGTGTCAAACAATCTTTCCGGTCTTGGCATGGCATTCTCGTCTCCTGAAGCATCCTTATAATCTGTTCTTGTCGGTTCCCTGTTTGCAACTGAAAACGAGAGATATGCGTCCTGGTCACGTGAAATTGATAAGAAGAGGCCTGCCTTGGGATTAAAGAAATTAAATGAATGAACCTGTCCAATTTCTTTAAGGTCATCATCAATGCCGTTAAGATCGTATCTGATATACCTGTATTGAAGGTCCCCGAAGACTGAGATCCTGGGGGTTAGTGGGCTGCTTACTTTACCATAAATGCTTGCTTCTTCTTTTTCTCCATTGTTAAAATACCATTGATAATCCTTTTCCGTAGTTCCGGGATATTGCATCCAGATAATTTCCCCAAAATGATCACCCGAGTAGAAATTCATCCCTCCTCCAACGCTTGCTTCAAGCTTTTCTTTCCTGTAATTGAGGGAATAGATCAGACCATAAAAATCATTGGACATCCATTTCCTGCGTATCAGGTCGGTCTGAAATATAGTTGTATCACCGATAGTTACTGGCTGCAGTCCATAATCGGTGAAATAATGATCTTCTTTATACTCTTCGTAATAGCCTTCTCCTTTTGTATAATGCAGAGCTGAATGGAATGAAAGATTTGAAGGTAATTTAAGGCTGTATATAAGCTGCAGATGATTTTGGGAATAATTATCACTCTCATTATCATAATAGTGTATGATCCCGTTTTCATCAGTATATTCTCCGGCCGGGTTATAACGCCTGTTGACTGACAACATTTCTTTAGGAACACCCCACCATCCTATTCCGGTATGCTCTTTTCCGAGAATAAGGTTCACTTTCAGAAGCGATTTTTGGTTTCTGTAGAGAGCACTCATATATGCTGAGTTATGAGATGATCCGGTTCTTTCGATGTATCCATCGCTTCTCAGGTCAGAAAAACGCATTTGAAATGCAAACTTATCTTTCAGAAGACCTGTTCCGGCTGTAATATTGTTCTTAAAAGTACTGAATGAACCGGCGGAACTTGTTATCTCTGCAAATGGTTCATTTTCTATTCCCTTTGTTTGTATATTCACAGAAGCTCCAAATGCTCCTGCTCCATTTGAAGATGTCCCCACTCCGCGCTGAACCTGTATATTGTCAACCGATGAAGCCAGATCTGGAAGATCCACCCAAAATACCTGCTGTGATTCCGGATCATTAAGTGGTATGCCATCGATTGTCACATTGATCCTGCTTGCCTCGGTACCACGGATCCTCAGACTTGTATACCCGACCCCATTGCCTGCCTCGGATGTCTCAACAAATGATGGTGTAAGGCTTAACAGATAAGGTATATCCTGTCCTGAATTTCGCTTTTCCAGGATTTCCCCGGTTACATTTGTGTAAGCCAGAGGGGTCTGGTTTCCTGCCCGGGTGGCACTTATAACCACATCGTCGGTAATCACTGCCATTTGCTTAAGCTGAACATTAAGAATACTGTCACCTTTAAGGATGATGTTTCTTGTAAAAGTTTCAAAGCCAATGAAAGAATAACGAATAAGGTAGTCTCCACCCTTTAATCCGGCAATCAAATATGTACCATCCACCTCTGTCTGAACACCCGTAAAGGTACCTTCAATCATGACACTTGCTCCTGTTAGAGGAGTGCCATTTATATCAGTCACCCTGCCTCTTAATATATAACCTTCCACCTGTGCCGGGTAAACACTAAATGACAACGCGAAAATTAGAAACAAAATGGAAAAATAAATTTTCATCATTTCAAATTATAAACCCATGGTCTTTATAAACAAGCAACCAGCACCTAGCAACGTGAATCTCTGTTATTTATCAGGAAAATGTGGTGGTCAATCAAGCTGATGTAAAAAATACTCTTTTTTCCCTCCGCCGGCATTACCCGGATCAGGTATAAGGGTTTGATCTCAGCCCGTAATATTAAGGCACCCCATTTTTGATATTGCAAATGTATTACCTTTTATCTGATTTTAATTAAGAGAACTGCTTTTTTGAATGATTTTATAATTTTTTGTTAAATTGCAGATAAAATAGGGGAATTTTCATGAAAAATCTTTTGGAAAAACTCAATTATAAAGGCCAGAAGCGAATAGCAATCATCAATGCTGCAAAGAATTTCAAGTTACCCCAGCTATATGAACTAAAGGATATACAGGTAGATACCGAAATTGATCAGAGGTATCCTTATGATTTCATGATCATTTTTGTCAGGAAGGCTGAAGAAATTGAAAGAATAACTCCTGTTGCTCTTCATAACCTTGTTGTAGAGGGTTTGCTCTGGTTCTGCTATCCAAAAAAGACATCGTCAAATTACTCATCCGATATTGACAGAGATCATGGATGGAAGGCATTGAATGATCTGGATTTTTTTGGGATCCGTATGGTTGCAATTGATGAAGACTGGGCAGCCATGAGATTCAGGAACAGGAAATATATTAAGACTACATCAGACAGATTTAAAGTCAAGGATCTTCATGAGAATGGAGAAAACAAGAGAGATTAAATTGGTGCTACTTTATGTTCTGATTAACAAAAAGGATTGCTTCTCCCCGCTTGTTCGCGGTTATCGCAATGACAATAATATAATTCCCCCCGGGAAGGGGGTTAGGGGGATGTAAAATGATAAAAACCACAACTATAGAGACTCCTCTTGGAGAAATGACTGCTGCTGCCACAAGTGAAGGTATTTGTCTTCTTGAATTCACCGAAAGGGGAACAATTAATACTGAACTTGAAGAACTTGCCTGGATATTCAATACTCCTGTAGAGCAAGGATCAAACAGGCATATCAGGGCTTTAAAAAAACAGCTAAAGGAATATTTTAAAGGGAAAAGAAACGAGTTTACAATTCCACTTGTTACTCCCGGAACTGATTTTCAGCAGTCAGTATGGAACATGCTCAGGAAAATCCCTTACGGAACTACGATTTCTTATCTTCAACAGGCTAAAAAGATTAAAAATCCTGGAGCTGCAAGGGCAGTGGCTGGTGCTAACGGATCTAACCGTATTGCAATCTTAATTCCATGTCACAGAGTTATTGGTTCTGATGGCAGTCTTATTGGGTATGGCGGAGGAATCGACAAGAAAAGATGGCTTTTAGACCATGAAAGAAAATATTCAGGCAAGCCGGTAAACGGCACACTCTTCTGATAATTGTACCAACTTTAATACTGATAAAATGAAATTATTCCTAACAAACAGAAATTACCTGTTTTTTTTGTTTTTTATTATCCTTGTGATAGTTACAGGTTGTGCTCATAATGAAATAGTTAATCAATGCCTTTCCGGACATAAATATGGATTCTTAGGAGGGCTGTGGCATGGGTTTATTGCTCCTTTCGATTTTATAGGGATGCTTTTTAACAATGAAATTACAATGTATGCCCAGAATAATAATGGCGGACTTTATGCGCTCGGGTTCCTGCTTGGAAGCGGTGGATGGGGATTCTTTGGAGGCAGGGGTGTTCACAGTGTCCAGCATAAGCGTGTTCGCTTTCAGTCGCGTAAATTTGATGATGCTGAAATAGTGGAATGACATCCGTCAATAAAAACTATTATGACTGATAAATTATTTCTGAAATCTTGTTCTCTTTTGTTTCATATTATTCTCATTACCTCACTTATTAGCTGCGCAAGTCAGAAAAATGCGTCGCAGGAGAAAATATCAAAAACACCCAGCTGGAAAAATCTGTACTATTTTCATGCTGAAGACAGTACCTGGCTTGTTAAGCCGGTCCCAACAGCAGGTAATCAGTTCTCAGGAATAATTTATAAGCCGGAAGGGGTCAAAAAGAACCGGCAGGCACAAATCTATGCTTATCCACTTTCTGCAGTTAAAATTGAACAAGGAAAAATCTCTGTACCAATGGAGAATATTGTGAAAGTTGAAAATTATAAAATCAAACCAATTACCATTGTTGCGGTAGTTAGCATGGTAGTGTTGTTATTCCTCATTCCTACTGTTCTTTAGAATTTCGACCTGTCCGAAATAAGCCAGGAAATATAAACATAATTATGTTGTGGCATTTGCGGAAGTGTAAATATGGAGTCAGAAAGTAAAGTTATTGATATAGAGAAAGAATTGCGGAGCAGTAAATCACGGCTCCTGAGATCGCTTCCGGGTTTTGTAATCAAAGGAATTGAAAAATTCATCCATCAGGATGAGATGAATGATGTTATTTACCAGAACAGCGACAAAACAGGAGTCCCGTTTATTGATGGAGTCCTCAAAAGCTGGAATATCAGCACTGAAATACATGGTGAGGAAAATATTCCTTCTTCAGGAAGATTCATCTTTGCCGGTAATCATCCTGTCGGCGCAATCGATGCCCTGGCCTTTTTCAGTATGATATACAAATCCTTCCCACAAGTTGTATCTCCAACAAACGAACTGCTTAACCGGATACCTAATCTCAGACCTTTGATACTTGGGATAAATGTATTTGGTAAAAACACCAGGGATACTGCTGAAAAGCTTAATGATCTTTTTAAATCAGATGCTCAGATATTGATATTCCCTTCAGGTGAGGTATCACGACGGAAGAAGGGAGTTATCTCTGATCCTTTCTGGCAAAAGACTTTTATTACAAAAGCAATTCAGTATAAAAGAGATATTATTCCTGTTAAAATCAGCGGGACTAATTCAAATCTTTTTTATACTGTCGCCAACCTTCGAAAACATATTGGCATTAAAATGTATTTAGAAACCATATTGCTCCCTCGTGAGATGATGAATCAGAGGAATTCACGATTTACTCTCACAGTTGGTAGAGTGTTACCTTACCAGTCATTTACAAAAGAAAAGGATCATTGGGAGTGGGCTCAGTATGTTAAGGATATTGTTAGCAAATTATCTGTTTAATAATGTTTATAATAAATATCTGATTATGAAAATTATTTACAAATTGATGAAAGATAATATCAGGAGAATATTACTTCTTTCGCTGTCGTTTATCGGTTTGATCCTTGTGAATTGTTCAGGTCCGTCAGAAAATGACGGAACAGATCTGGAAGCCGGATTTCAGAATCCGCCTGAAAGCTCAAAACCTCGTGTTTGGTGGCATTGGATGAATGGGAATATTACTAAGGAAGGTATTAAAGCCGACCTTCTGTGGATGAAACGGGTGGGCATTGGCGGTTTTCAGAATTTTGACGCCTCGCTTAATACTCCCCAGATTGTCGAAAAACGACTGATTTATATGACTCCGGAATGGAAGGATGCTTTCCTTTTCACTACCAGGCTGGCTGATTCCCTTGGTCTGGAGATGGCTATCGCAGGTTCCCCCGGGTGGAGTGAGAGTGGTGGTCCATGGGTTACACCTGCACAGGCAATGAAAAAATTCGTTTGGAGTGAGACCCGGATTGAAGGAGGAAAACCCTTTGCCGGAAAACTTCCGAAACCACCGTCAATAACAGGTGTTTTCCAGAACATTGGAATAGCTGACCGTAATTCATTGAGCGGTGAAAAAGAGTCAGATCCACAGGAGTTTTATGCTGATGCTGCTGTTGTTGCCTTTAAGTTGCCTGAGTATGATCTTGACATGGCTTCTCTGCAACCCAGGGTAACCTCCAGCGGTGGAAAATTCGATCTTAAAGCCCTCACTGATGGTGACCTGGTAACAACATCCCTGCTTCCTTACACCAAACCAGGTGAAAATGCCTGGATTCAGTATGAATTCACTAAGCCTGAAACCATGCAGTCCCTTACTATTGTCGGAGGCGGCAGCGGCGGAAGGTTCGGTTTTGGAGCTGATCCTGATAACCGTACCCTGGAGGCCAGTGATGATGGAAAGACTTTTAAAAACATTATCAACATTTCAAGTGGGGGTGTTGGAGAGAAAACCCTGACCTTCATCCCGACAACAGCTAAATATTTCCGCTTTACCTGGAAAACCCCGCCTCCACAACCACCTTTAAACATAGGTGCTATGTTTGGTTTTAACTCGGGTAGGATGCCAAAAGCACCTGCCGGCACCCAGATTGCAGAGCTTGTTTTGCATAAGGTTGCCCGTGTGAACCGTTTTGAAGAAAAAGCTGCCTTTGTCACTGCAAGTGACCTGTATTCGGCATATTCCCCGGCTATAGATGCGAGGGAAACCATAAACAAAGCCGATGTGATCGACCTGACGGCAAAGATGAAACCTGACGGCACCCTGGAATGGACTCCGCCTGCAGGAAACTGGATGGTGCTACGTCTCGGGTATTCCCTTACCGGCCATAAAAATTCACCTGCATCACCCGAGGCAACAGGACTGGAGGTGGATAAACTCAGCGCTGAACATGTCAAAGCTTATTTTACTAATTATCTTGATCAGTATAAAGATGCAACAGGAGGCCTGATGGGTGTTAAAGGTCTTAAGTATGTAATTACCGACAGCTGGGAAGCTGGCGTGCAAAACTGGACCGACAGTATGATGACAGAATTTGTAAAACGACGTGGTTATGACATGCACCCATGGCTTCCTGTTCTGACCGGTCATATTGTTGAAAGTGCGGAAGCAAGCGATCGGTTCCTGTGGGACTTCCGGAAAACATTAGCTGACCTGGTGGCTGAGAACCACTATGATCAGCTGACCACTCTGCTTCATGAGAGGAGTATGGGGCGCTATACAGAATCCCATGAGGGCGGTCGTGCTTTTATCGGTGACGGTATGGATGTAAAACGCAAAGCTGAAATACCGATGAGCGCCACCTGGACCCCAGGTGGCTTTAACGGAGGCACTGAAGTTACAACCGGCTACAAGGCAGACGTGCGGGAATCAGCATCTGTAGCACATATCTACGGACAGAATCTTGTGGCAGCTGAATCGATGACAGCCATTGGCACAGCCTGGGCATGGTCGCCTGAACTTCTGAAACCAACAGCCGATATGGAACTGGCAAACGGATTGAATCGATTTGTAATCCACTGTTCCGTGCACCAGCCGGTGAATGATAAAATACCAGGTCTCGGTCTTGGCCCTTTTGGTCAATGGTTTACACGGCATGAAACATGGGCAGAAGAAGCTTTGCCCTGGACCACTTACCTCGCACGAAATTCCTATTTGCTCCAGCAGGGTAAGTTTATAGCCGATATCGTCTACTTTTATGGTGAAGACAATAATATAACAAGCCTCTTTGGACAGAAATTGCCGGATGTACCCGAGGGATATAATTACGACTTTGTTAATGCCGATGCACTCATTAATCTGCTGGCAGCTGATAAAGGGATGATTACAACTCCCAGCGGCATGAGTTATCGTTTGCTGGCGCTCGATCCCAACAGTCAGCAGATGTCATTACCCGTTCTGAAAAAGATCAGTGATCTGGTAAAAGCCGGAGCTATGGTAACCGGTCCCAAACCCAACGCCACACCAAGTCTCAGCGACGATCAGGCTGAGTTTACATCCATAGTTAATGAACTTTGGGCAGCAGATAAAGGCGAAAATACAATTGGGCAGGGTAAAGTATTTGCAGATCAGACACTGGCAGAAGTATTGACAGCATTAAAAATCGTTCCGGACTTTTCATATACAAAACCACAGACCAATTCCAGGCTTCTGTTTGTACACCGGAAGGTGGGTAATACCGAATTATACTGGATTAATAACCGCAACAATGATGCTGAGGACCTGGAAGCAACATTTAGAGTGGATGGCAAATCAGCTGAAATATGGCATCCGGAGACAGGACAGATTGAACAGTCTTCCTATGTTATTGCAGGCGGACTTACTACCATTCCGTTGCATCTGGAGCCACATGACGCTGTTTTTGTCGTATTCCGCAATAAATCAAAAGGTACTTCGCTTACAATTCCTTTGAAAGAAGAAAAGCTATTGACAGTCATAGAAGGACCATGGAATTTAAGTTTCCAACCTGGCCGGGGAGCTCCGGAGCAAATTACTCTTGAAACACTAACGGCATGGAATGAAAATAACGATCCGGGAGTGAAATACTTTTCAGGAACAGGAATTTATAAAAATACCATTAATATTCCTGCAGAGTGGCTAAAGGAAGGTACGCAGTTATGGCTTGATCTTGGCAGTGTGAAAAATCTTGCAGAAGTGATAATTAATGACAAATCACTTGGAATAGTCTGGAAAACACCATTCCGGGTAAATGTTGCCGAAGCGCTGAAACAAGGCGAAAACAATCTGGAAATTAAGGTTACTAATTTGTGGGTAAACAGGCTGATCGGCGATCAGCAGAATGGTATTACAAAAAGAATTACCTATACAACAATGCCATTCTACAGAGCTGATTCACCATTGTTGCAATCAGGTCTGCTGGGACCTGTACAATTATTGAGTATTTCATCAAAATAACTCAATTTGCTGGTTGCTTGTTTCTGGTTGCTGGTTAAGTTTATGATTAATAGGGAAATATGTAATATTTTCAATGATCTTTAAATATTACTAAAAAACTTATAATGTTCATTCTCAAACAACTAGCAACAAGCACCTAATAACGGCAACTTAGGTTAAATAATTAATGCCTCATATAGATCTAAAAGAGCACTGTTTATATTTATTCTTTAACTTTTTCCTTCTTCTTTTGTTTTAGTATTATTCTAATTGAAATATGAAAGATAATACAAAACAAGTTGAAGCAATTCTGTCTCCTCCCGGAACTCATATGGTTGGTGATGGGTTTAAGGTGCATAATTTCTTTCCATCATATAATCTTATTGGGGAGAAAGGTATGAGTCCATTTTTTCTGATGGATTATAACTCGAAATGGACAATATCTCCCTCCGAAAAGCCAAGGGGTGTAGGAGTCCATCCTCACCGCGGCTTTGAAACCGTAACGATTGCCTATCATGGCAAAGTTGCACATCACGACAGTGCAGGCAACAGCGGGGTGATTGGTGAGGGCGATGTGCAATGGATGACGGCCGGATCAGGGATACTTCATAAGGAATACCACGAAAAAGAATTCAGCATGAAAGGCGGTTTATTCCAGATGGTGCAGATATGGGTTAATCTTCCGAAAAAAAATAAAATGACCGATCCAAAATACCAGGCAATCGAGAACAAGGATATGAAGAGGGTCATGCTGGATGATGGTAAAAGCTTTGTGGAGCTGATAGCCGGAGAGTACAAAGGCCAGAAAGGACCAGCCTTTACTTTTACCCCTGCAAATATGTTCAATGCCCGACTTCGGAAGGGAGCAATTGCTGATTTCGGCTTCAACAGGAATTACAATACCGGGATCCTTATTATTGAAGGTTCTGTTAAAATAAATGATTCAGCAAATGCACCTGCTGATCATTTTGTTCTTTTCAAACATGATGGTGAAGAATTCAGGCTGGAGGCCCTTGAAGAGAGCATTATGCTGATCTTAAGCGGAGAACCAATAAATGAACCTGTTGTAGCATACGGACCCTTTGTTATGAACACAGATGAAGAGATAAAGGAAGCTTATGAAGACTTTTATAACGGCAAATTCGGTCATCTCGAGGATTAAATCGAACCATAATTAAGTATTGAACCTATTGGGGTCATAATCATCGGGCGATTTCATTAATACTGGTAATTAACCATGATACCTCTCCGAGCCACAGAGTGGTTCCATAAATGTTGATTTATACATTATTAGGGTATTCATAAATCCCTTACCTATTAACCCCATCTTTTCTTTAAGCTAAAACATATCATGATATTGGTGATTTGTTTTTATTTTTATGAAAATAATTATAGCCATTAATCCAATGAAAACCAGATTTTCTCTGTCTCCAAGACATCTCTTAATCATTTCTATTATAGTTTCTCACGTTTTATTGCTCGAGGGCAACCCTCCCAGGAATTCACATGAAAAGATAGAGTACACTGTATCGATGGAAAATCCCAATAATCACTACTACCATATTTCATTGACATATTCAGGTCTAAAGGAAAATTCTGTCGAATTGAAACTCCCGGCCTGGACTCCGGGTTACTACATGATAATGGATTATGCAAAATATGTAATAGAATTTAAAGCGACCGATGATTCCGGTAAAGACCTTAAATGGAAAAAGACTTCAAAAAACAGGTGGAAGATTGACACCGAAAAAACAAAAGTTATTAAAGTAAGCTATGACGTTTTTGCTTTCAGGACATCTGTAGCCGATTCCTTTCTGGATGATGGAAGGGGATTCATCTCTCCAACAGGTATTTTTATGTATCCGGCCGGACATAAGGACTACCCGGTGACTGTCACAATATTTCCTTATGAAAAATTCACAAAAATATCTACTGGTCTTGATCCCGTTCCTGACAGGCAGAACACTTTTTATGCTTCTGATTTTGATGTCCTTTATGATTGCCCGATACTTGCAGGCACTCAGGAAATACTGACCTTTGAAACAGGCGGAATTCCTTATACCATAGCCGCAGAAAATCTGGGTAAAATCGACAGATCAAAACTGACTGAAGACTTAAAAAAAATAGTCGAAACTGCCACATCAATTATTGGGGAAGTCCCTTACCGACATTATACTTTTATCATGATGAACAGGGGTATGGGTGGACTTGAACACACCAATTCAATGGCAGTATTCACCAATCGTATGGATTTTAATTCCCCGGAAATATCCGATGGTTACCTCAGCTTTATTGCCCACGAATTCTTCCATCTTTATAATGTCAAGACAATAAGACCGGTGAAGCTTGGTCCATTCGATTACGACGAAGAGAATTATACCGATATGCTATGGCTCTCAGAAGGAGGAACAGTCTATTATGAGGATCTTATCCTGAACCGGGCAGGATTTTACAGCCGGGATGAAATTTTAAAAGAATTAAAATCAAGTATAACTAACTATGAAAATATCCCTGGTCATCTTTTCCAATCTGTTGCACAGTCGAGTTATGATTCATGGATGCTGTTTTTCAACAGGTCTGAAAATGCGGCAAATACTACAATCTCATATTATGATAAGGGATGTGCTATCACGATGCTTCTCGATCCTGAAGATCCGGTATGAATCGGGCAATAAGAAATCCCTCGATGATGTTATGAGGACTCTTTACCAGGTTTATTATAAAGAGAAAAAGAGAGGTTTTACAGATAAGGAATTCAGGGACGTTTGTGAAAAAGTAGCAGGGGCTTCACTTGCAGAGATTTTTGAGGTTTATATTCCGACAGTCAGGGATATCGATTATGCGAAATATCTGGGATATGCTGGCTTAAGCATTGATACAGATCCTGTTGAAATGCCAGGTGCCTGGATCGGAATCGAAACCCGTAAAGATGGAGAAAATCTCATGATTTCAAGGGTAGAATGGAATTCTCCGGCATACAATGCCGGACTAAGTCCTCAGGATATAATTAAAGAAATCAACGGGGAAAAGGCTGACGCAAGCCTGCTGAAAATATTACTTGACACCGGTAATCCTGGAGATAAGATTAAATTCACAGTAATGCACAGGGAAATAACAAACAGTGTTGAAGTAGCTTTAGGAAAAAAAACTATGAAGAGCTTCGAAATAAAACTGCTTCCGAATCNTACTCCGNAGCAGGAGGCCTTACTTGCAAAGTGGCTGAAATAAATAGCAGTATGTGTTATTGTCCGGAACATCCCCCTTCACCCACCACAATTCTCGACTGCAGTCCGCCTCTTCGCTAGAGGCTGTATCAAAAGTCCTTAGTGCCTTTTGTGATGACCTTTGAGAACCTTTGTGGTTATGTTTTAAATCATTGAACCACAAAGGATCACGAAGTACAAAACAAAATTACACAAAGGGAAAAGTATCCAAAATAACACTTTTGATACGATCGCCTTAACTCTCGGTCCCCTTCAAAGGGGTAATTATTTGTTACAGTAGTATTAACTATCTACACTTTAGCGGGAAAGTAATCTTTTAGAATTATTTTTCTTTACTTCTCTATTTCTGTATTTCAGTATTCTTTTTTCTTTTATTCCTGCTTATC
>WSSedA1B2DRAFT_1000169_pt1 | contig 13295 bp, 9 predicted proteins | sample WetSurSiteA1Bulk_FD_9465 | JGI IMG/M metagenome (IMG submission 9465) | reverse complement strand
GACAGGTATTCAACGGCCATTGAGATAGTGAAAGCGAGCTCCTGGACTACTCCTGAGCCAGCATTTGTAAAGTTCGAGCCGTTTACCTGTATATTCCGGTAGTACGGGAGAACTGCATTGTCTTTTGTAAGTGAGGCTAAATAATCAAACCCGGCTTCTACCGGTATGCAAAGAGTACCGTTCAACATAAGCCGGCTGAGGGGATCAGCTTCAACAGCACCTCTTAATGAGGATTTCTTAATTCCCTTCCCGCCTGATATTTCAATGAGCAATTCGATTATTTCTCTTGCTTTACCATTTGACAGAAAATTGATCTCCGAGCCTTCCGGATCTATGCCGTCGAGTAACAATCTGAAGTTCTTTTCATTAATCGTTTCAGGATCTTCTATGATAAAGCCCAGGGAATCAACGCCTTTCATTAGTATTTCAAGGGCTTTTTTATTTGCGGCTGAATAATCTGCAACCTTAATATTTTGTCGTACAAGCCATTGATTACCTGTTGAATGAATCCCTTTATTACGGCCTCTGTCCACGGTATCTCCCCGTACTAATAAGGGCAGAAAATAATCCATATGATATAGGTTCTCAAGGTCTTCTCTCCGGTAAAAAGGCATCAGGTCGAATCCTTCGCCGGTTTTCCAGACAAGTCTTTTATTAAAATCAGCTCCTTTAAGATCGGTGGTGATTTTATCTATCCACTCTTTGCGCGTAACCGGAGGGAATTGTTCAAATAGTTTTTTCTGTTTCAATTTCAATACCTTCTTTAGTTTTTCCCCTTCGTGATACTTCGTGTTATACTTTGTGACCCTTTGTGGTGAAAGAATTCTTTTAAACCACAAAGGCTCACAAAGGACTTCCCAAAGATTTCACTAAGGAACTGTCATAAAGCTTCCTACTTTCCTGCAAACTCCATAAGATATGATTTAATGAATGGATTCAGATCTCCGTCAAGAACTGCTACAACATTGCCCGATTCATGGTTTGTCCTGTGGTCTTTGATCAATTTGTAGGGATGCAGGGTATAAGAGCGTATCTGCGAGCCCCATTCAATTTTCTTCTTTTCCCCTTCAATTTTTGCCTGTTCTTCCCTCAGCTTCCGGAGCTCAAGTTCATAAAGCTGGGATTTAAGGATCCTCATCGCATTCTCTTTGTTATTAAGCTGCGATCGAGTCTCCTGGTTCTCAATCACAATGCCTGTAGGGTGATGTCTCAGCCTTACAGCAGTCTCAACTTTATTTACATTCTGTCCGCCGGCGCCGCTTGAGCGGTAGGTCTCCCATGTAATATCAGCAGGATTGACTTCGATCTCAATGTTGTTATCAACAAGAGGTGAAATAAAAACCGAGGCAAAAGTGGTCTGCCTTTTACCCTGAGCGTTGAAAGGAGAAATTCTTACCAGCCGGTGTACGCCGTTTTCACTTTTAAGATAACCATAGGCTCTTTCCCCATCGATCTCAATTGTCACTGATTTTATACCTGCTTCATCACCTGGCTGAAGATCAAGTTCCTTTACCTTATAATTATTTCTTTCTGCCCAGCGAAGATACATTCTTAAAAGCATCGCAGCCCAGTCGTTGCTTTCAGTTCCCCCTGCTCCTGAATTTATTTTAAGTATTGCTCCAAGCTGGTCCTCTTCTTTCTGCAGCATGTTCCTGACTTCAAGATCCTCAATCATTGACAAGCAATTATTATATTGGCTATCAACTTCATCCTCAGTTGCTTCCCCTTCTTTATAATAATCGAATATGACCTGAAGGTCCTCAAATCCCCGGTTTACCCTGGCGAATTCTAAGGTCCAGCTTTTAATTTGTGATATATGCTTAAGAAGTTCTTCAGCTGATTTCGGATCGCTCCAAAAATCCTGTTTTTGGGTTGTCAGCTCTTTTTCTGCGATTTGTTCAAGCTTGCCGTCAATGTCAAAGATACCTCCTCAACGCATCTTTGCGTTCCGACAAATTCTTTATCTGCTCGGTAGTTATCATTATTTTGATTTTGCGCAAATTTAGAACATTTTATTTAAAAGCTGGTTTTTCTGTAAATCATAACCTGATCGTTACAATTTGTATATTTATGACCTGAACCCGAATAATACATTTCACTATGAGAATGATTTTCGCTGCCATGTGTTTTCTCATGACAATAGTCTCCTGCTCAGATGCGAAAAGAGGTCCGGCTGACTGGTTAATAGACGGATCAGTGTACACCTCAACGATAAAGGAAAGTGATGACAGGCTGATAATGACAAACGGTCTTATAGCGAGGAGTTTCACCCTCAAACCTGATGGGGCAACCATCAGCTTTTACAACAATATGACAGGTACCGAACTTTTAAGAGCAGTCAAACCTGAAGCGATTATTACGATAAATGGAATTCCGATGAAAGTGGGAGGACTTACCGGACAGCCGGTAAACAATTATCTTANCGAAGAATGGATTTCCAATATGAAACAGGATTCCCTTTCTCCATTTGTGCAGACAGGTTACAAATCTGGAGAAATAGAACCAAGATTCGGATGGAAGAAGAGACTTGAATGGATGCCGAAAGATCTTCCATGGCCGCCTTTGGGAAAAAGTGCTGACTTTACATATTCAGCAAAAGAAGAAAATTCATTAGTAAATGGAATTAAGGTAATTGTTCATTATGAGATCTATGACGGCATTCCTTTAATGTGCAAATGGATAACAGTTGAAAACAATTCAGATGAGGAGATTGTAATAAACAGTTATACATCTGAATTACTTGCTTTTGCAGAGGCAGAGAGCGCTGTGGGTGATAAGAAAAACTGGATTTTACCGGGCGTTTATGTTGAAACCGATTATGCTTTTGGAGGAAGCATGTCATCAGAATCTTGTTACGAAAAATCAGTCTGGTGGATTCCTGACCAGGATTATAAAACTATCGTAAACTACAACAGGGTTCAACCTTCAATGCTTGAATGCAGACCGGTTATTGGTCCGGCAGAAAGAGTTAATCCTGGAGGATCCTTTTCAGGTTTCAGGACATGGATTCTTGTAAACGACAGCTCCGACAGGGAAAGGAACGGGCTGGCTCAAAGGAAAATGTACCGGACAATTGCTCCATGGATCACTGAAAATCCAATTTTCATGCATCTCAGATACTCTGATAACGAAACGGTAAAAGAGGCTGTAAAGCAATGTGCCGAGACTGGATTTGAGAAGATTATACTGTCATTTGGCANTGGATTCAATATTGAAGATACATCAAGGGCAAATCTGGAAAAGTACAGGGAGCTTGTGAATTTTGCCCACAGCAAGGGGATAACTCTTGGAGGATACAGCTTATTGGCCAGCCGCCACATTGACGACAGGAATGATGTGTTAATGCCCGAAGGCAGGCAACCGGTTTTTGGTAACTCCCCATGCCTTGGAAGTGTCTGGGGAGAAGAATACTTCAGAAAATTATACAGGTTTATCGAATATACAGGTTTCGATAATTTTGAACATGACGGATCATATCCCGGAGATGTTTGTGCATCATTAATGCATCCCGGGCATAAAGGATATGAAGATTCACAGGTAAGGCAATTCAGAATTATTACAGATTTCTACAAGTGGTGCAGGGGTAAAGGTGTCTATCTTACAGTACCTGACTGGTATTTTCTGAATGGCAGCAGCAAGACCGGAATGGGATACAGGGAGAGCAACTGGTCCCTACCCCGGCGTCAGCAGGAAATAATTGAAAGACAAAACATTTTTGACGGCACATGGGAAAAGACACCATCCATGGGATGGATGCATGTTCCGCTTGTGGAGTACCAGGGAGGTGGTGCTGAAGCAACAATCGAACCGCTGAAAGAACACCTTCCACATTATGGTCAACGGCTGGCAGATCTTTTCGGAGCAGGAGTGCAGGCCGCATGGAGAGGAAAACGCCTGTATGATGCACCTGAAACACTTGACCTGGTAAAAAAATGGGTGTCATTCTATAAAATGCACCGGGCAATACTTGATGCTGATATTATTCATGTAAGAAGGCCCGATGGAAAGGATATCGATGCAATATTACATGTTGATCCCGCAAATGAAGAAAAGGGACTCCTGATGGTTTATAATCCGCTTAGCTATCCGGTAAAAAAGGACCTGAAAATAAATATTTATTACACCGGACTCACTAATTATGTCACTGTAAGTGAAAATGATAAACAGGGTCTCCGGTATCCTGTTGACAGGAACTACGAGGTTACAATCCCGGTTAACGTTGGAGCCAATAGTGAATCGTGGTATATTTTAAAATAAGCTGATGCTTAAATCGTATCTGTACCGTAATCTTATCGAAGCCGGCTGTGACGAAGCAGGACGGGGTTGCCTTGCAGGTCCCGTTGTAGCTGCAGCCGTAATTCTGCCTAAAAATTACAAACATGCTGTTCTTAACGATTCAAAGAAGCTAACTGCGAAACAGCGATCCGAGCTTAAGGATGAGATAATTAGTTCTGCTATTGCATGGAAAGTAGCATTTGTAGACAATACAGAAATTGATGAAATTAATATCCTCAGGGCATCAATAAAAGCAATGCACCTTGCAATTGAGGGGCTCGAAAAACTGCCTCAGTTCCTGCTGATTGACGGGAACAGTTTTTTCCCCTATAAAGAGCTGAAACATAAAACCATAATCAAGGGTGATGGATTGTACTTCCCGATCGCCGCTGCATCGGTATTGGCAAAAACATTCCGGGATGAATACATGGAAAAAATCCACTTTGAATATCCCGATTACGGCTGGAACAGGAACAAGGGTTATCCGACATCGTTTCACAGGGAAGCCTTGCTAAGAAATGGGATCACCCCGTATCACAGGAAATCTTTCAGCTTATTTAATACTCAGCTGGCAATCAACTTTAGCCTGTAATACTATTTTACCTGTAAATGAAACCAGACAACTTGATCCCACTTCGTCCGACGGAGCTTCAGCGAAGGTGAAGCAACAAGCAAACAGATTTATTTTTTAAATAATAAGGTTATCTTTGACGATTATTCTTTATAAAATCCAAAAAACATACAGTATGAAAAGATTTATTTTAGCTTTTGTTATTCTTATTGCCGGTTTTGGGTTAAAAGCGGTTCCGGATGAAGGAATGTGGCTTCTTCCTCTTATTGAAAAGCTCAATATCGGCAAAATGACAGAGCTTGGGCTCAAGCTCTCAGCCGAAGATATTTACAGCCTGAATAAAGCCAGCATAAAGGATGCAATTGTAATATTCGGCGGAGGTTGTACAGGAGAAATAGTGTCATCACAGGGGCTGATCCTGACCAACCATCACTGCGGTTATGGTCAGATACAGGCACACAGCACAGTTGAACATGATTATCTTAAAAATGGGTACTGGGCAATGACAAAGGAAGAGGAGCTTCCAAATCCCGGACTTGCCGTTACATTCCTGATAAGTATTGAAGATGTTACCGGTCAGGTACTGGCCAGTGTAAAAACAGGGATGAGTGAACAGGAAAGAAGTTCAGCCATAAATGAGGCACGGTCAGCAATTGAAAAGAAGGTTGCTGAGGGAACCAACTACAGAGTGCAGATAGCCGATTTCTATGGTGGTAATAATTATTACCTTTTAGTCTATGAAAGATATACGGATGTAAGATTTGTCGGAGCACCTCCATCATCGATCGGGAAATTCGGATCTGATACCGATAACTGGGAATGGCCTCGTCATACAGGAGACTTCAGTGTTTTCAGGGTTTATTCAGGTCCTGACGGGAAACCGGCTCCATACTCAAAAGATAATGTGCCGCTGAAACCAAAGTATTGGCTGCCTGTTTCAATCAAAGATCTCAATAAAGGTGATTTTGCCATGATATTGGGGTATCCCGGCAGGACGCAGAGATATGCCACTTCCTATGAGGTTGACGCAATACAGAAAATAACTAACCCGAACAGAATCAAGATAAGGGGAATCAAACAGGAAATCTGGATGTCTGACATGGTCACCAGTGAAAAAATAAATATCCAGTATTCTTCAAAATATTTCGGATCTTCAAACTACTGGAAATATTCAATTGGTCAGAACACACAGCTTAAAAATCTTAATGTGGTCGCAAAAAAACAGCAAATCGAAAACCAGTTTAATACATGGGTCGCTGCAGATGCTGAACGCAAGGCAAAATACGGAGAAGCACTGAATATGATACGCTCATCGGTTGATGGGAGAGCTGAATATGCCAATGCCCAGCAATATATCAGCGAGTGTTTTAATCAGGGTTGTGAGATTCTGAACCTAAATATGGTTGCTTCAATGTTAACGGATGCACTTAAATCAGGCGATAAAAATCAGCTGACAAATATTACCTCAAATCTGAAAAACAGGATTAACTCCTTTTACAAAGATTATAATCCCCCGACCGATCAGAAGACTATGAAAGCCATGCTTAAACTTTACAGGAATGATATTCCTGTCAAATTTCATCCCGACTTTTATGTCAATATTATTGATAAGAAATTTAAAGGTAATATTGACAAGTATGTCGATGATCTGTTTGCGCGGTCAATATTTGCAAGCGAGACTAAACTGAATGCTTTCCTTGAAAAGCCAGTCCTTAAAACCCTTGAAAATGATCCCGTTTGCCTTGCAGCAAATTCAATAAGCAAAGTAAGCAGTGAAGTGGCTAAAAATCTCAGTCTGTTTGATGGTAACCTGACTACCGGCAGGAGATTGTGGATTGCAGCTTTGAGGGAAATGATTCCTGACAAAACTTTATATCCCGATGCTAACTCCACGATGCGGCTTACTTATGGGACCGTTCAGGATTATGATCCGAAAGATGCTGTTACCTATAAATACTATACAACACTCCAGGGTGTTGTGGACAAGTACAAACCTGGTGATTATGAGTTCGACCTTCCGCAAAGGCTTATCGATCTGAACAATAAGAAAGAATTCGGGAAATACGCATCCCCAAAAGGATATATGCCTGTATGTTTCCTTACAACCAACGATATTACTGGAGGCAATTCGGGAAGCCCTGTCATGAATGGCGACGGGCAGCTTATCGGACTTGCCTTTGACGGGAACTGGGAGGCCATGAGCATGGATCTTGCCTTCGAACCTGAATTACAGAGAACCATTGTTGTTGATATCAGGTATGTGCTTTGGATAATGGATATTTATGCCGGAGCAGGTCACCTTGTAAAGGAGATGACGATTGTGGAATAAGACCTCATCATCCATCCCTTTCTCCCAAGTGAGAAGGGGAGTATTTTAAAAATAATAAGAATATGAATTTCAGCTTAATTGAGATACTTGCTGCTTTTATGGTTCTATTTGCCATAATTGATATACCCGGATCCATCCCTATAATTATTGATATTAAGGCAAAAGGCAACGATGTTAAACCTATGAAGGTAACTGTGGTCTCCTTTCTTATATTTCTTGCCTTTTTATTCATCGGAAATCCCCTGCTCGGTATCTTCGGGATCGATGTGTCATCATTTGCAATAGCCGGTTCTTTCATAATTTTCCTTATAGCAATGGAAATGATTCTGGGTATAGAACTTTTTAAACAGGATTCTCATGGAGGAGGATCTGTTTTCCCTATTGCTTTTCCTTTGATTGCCGGGGCAGGGTCAATCACCACTATTCTTTCGCTGAAAGCTGAATACCAAACCGTAAATATTTTTGTTGCACTGGTTCTCAATATGGTAGTAATCTATCTTGTCCTCAGACTGACTTCAGTGTTTGAAAAAATACTGGGCAAAGGAGGGCTGCAGATACTGAAAAAGGTTTTTGGCGTCATCCTTTTATCAATTGCCATAAAGCTTTTCCTTACCAATACCGGTATTACTTTAATAAATGGCAAGTGAAATAACTATCTACACTGATGGTGCCGCCAGCGGGAATCCCGGTCCGGGAGGATATGGAGTGGTTCTCATTTATGGGAAGCACCGTCTTGAAAAATCGGAAGGGTTCCGGCTCACGACAAATAACCGGATGGAGCTACTGGCGGTAATTACAGGACTTGAAGCCCTGAAAATTCCTGGAAGCAAGGTTGTTGTTTATACCGATTCAAGATATGTGGCAGATTCGGTAGGAAAAGGATGGGTATTCCAATGGGAATCGAAAGGTTTTAAAAAGAAAAAGAATCCTGACCTTTGGATAAGGTTTCTTAAAGTGTACAGAAACCATAAAGTAAGATTTGTCTGGATCAAAGGACATGCCAGCAATCCCGAAAATGAGATTTGCGACAGACTGGCAGTGGATGCCTCCAGGGCAGCTGACCTGTCAGAGGACACCGGATATAGTCCGGAAAATAATGAAGATATTTTATTTGAATGACTCATGTTACTTGTTGCTTGATGCTGGTTTCTTCAATTAACTGGCAACGAGGAACCAGCAGCCAGTAACTTTAAATTAATTTTTGCAAGAATGAAAGGACAGAAAGAACTTTTTGAACTCCTGGAGAAACTTGAAATCAGCTTTGATTACCATGAACATCCTCCACTGGCTACAATTGAGGATGCAAAAATCCACTGGAAGGATTACAATTCAGGAAGATGCAAGAATATCTTTTTCAGGAATCACAAGGGAAACAGGCACTACCTGGTAATACTAGAACATCTCCGGCAACTTGATATCCATGACCTTGAGAAACGGCTCCGTCAGGGCAAGCTAACTTTTGCATCGGACCAAAGGCTGAAAAAGTACCTTGGTGTGGAACCAGGATCAGTTTCTCCATTTGGACTGATAAATGACAAGGAAAAACATGTTCATCTGTTCATTGATGAAAAGTTAAATGAGTCTGAACGTCTTGCATTCCATCCAAATGTCAATACAGCTTCTATAGTACTGTCAAAATCCGACTTCCTTAAATTCCTGGAATATACCGGAAACTCATACGAGTTTATTAAGCTCTATGATTAAATCTCATATTAAAATCTGTGTTAGTCTGCGTAATCTGCGGGAGACACTTTTATTTCCCGCTAACATCGCAGATTGTCGCAGATAAATAATCTGAACCTTAATCAGGTCCTCACTTTGTCTTGGTTATTTTGTAGACAGGCTGTCTCCATTCTTCAATAGGTTCATACTTGCTCATGCATGCCCAGAGAATACCACGTTTCTGAATTTCCAGAGCCTGGGGAACATTAAAATCCGAAGCAATATGACCCAGAGAGGAATAAAAGACCCTCCCCTTTCCATAATATTTCTTCCATGCAACCGGAACAACATTGCCGCCGATCCAGTCAGCATTTTTATCAGTGAATAACGTTGTTGCAAGTACTTTTATATTGGGATCGACATGAACATAATACTGCTCTGAATGCATGTCAAAATCATCGAGTCCTTTTGTAACCGGATCTTTATGATCGACAATGTTTACCCTGTAGTCAATAACTCCTCCGGGATGGGCTACCCATTGCCCTCCAACCATAAACTGGTATTCGGTGTTGTTCCTAAAAGAATCTCCGAGCCCCCCGTGCCATCCGGCAATGCCAGTGCCGTTCTTAACAGCTTCAAGCAGTGCTTTTTCCTGGTTGCTTTCAATTGTCCCCATTGTCCATGCCTGGATTATGAGGTCAAAATCAGTTTTTAAATCATACCTGGTATAAGCTTCAAGAGTATCGGATACTGTTACTTCCGCCCCTTCTGATTTCATCCAGGGAACAAAAATATCCCGGCATTTATCAGGTTCATGCCCCATCCATCCTCCCCAGACAAAAAGTACTTTTTTCCCGCTTAATGCCGATTTTCCTGCTGATAAATTGTTACTGCTGAAAATCCGGGGAGAAATAATAAAAGCTGCTGTTGCAGTGGCGCTTTTTGAAATAAATGATCTGCGTGAAACCATAATGTTAAGATTTTAGTCTAAGATAGAGATTTTAAAATTCAATTTTCAAAATAGGGTAAAAATGCTTTAAAAATGTCTATATATGTTTACTGGATTGACAATAAGATTATCCATAATGATTATAAATAATTTAATTTTTGCATCAATTTGAATTATTATACGTCATTAATCTGAACTAATCAATAAGTATCTGGCACATGAAAAGAATTCTTATCAGCCTTTTTACACTGTTGCTTTTAATTCCAGGTGTAACCGGACAGACATCTGAAAAGAAACAGTACAAGGCAACAAAGCTTACGATTGCCCCCTCAGTCGATGGTGTCCTTGATGATGAAGCCTGGAAGGAAGGAACCTGGATTGATGATTTTACTCAATATGAGCCCTACAACGGAGCTAAGGTATCGCAAAGGACCGAGTTTAAGATCCTGTTTGATGATGATAATATTTATGCTGCATTTAAAGCTTTTGATACCAGCCCCGACAGTATTGTGAGCCGTCTGACCAGGCGTGATAATCCTGATGGGGATCTTGTTGGAATTATTTTTGACAGCTTCCATGATCTGCGCACCGGGTTTCTTTTCGGTGTGACCTCCAGTGGTGTCAAGTACGACCAGACGTTCACAAACGACGGGGAGAATGAGGATTCATCTTGGGATCCCAACTGGTGGGTTAAAACTTCGGTTAATGAAGAAGGCTGGGTTGCTGAAATGAAAATACCATTCAGCCAGCTAAGATTTGAAAAGAATTCAGGAGATATCTGGGGGCTCGAGGTAGCAAGAGTATTATACAGGAAAAATGAGACCAGCTTCTGGCAACACATGCCCAAAGATGCTCCGGGTCTTGTCCATTTGTTTGGCGAACTGGCCGGCCTTGAGAAAATTAAGCCGCGTAAGATCTTTGATGTTACACCCTATACCGTTGGTAAGCTTGAAGCATTTAAGGCTGAACCGGGAAATCCTTTCATGGAAAGCGGGAAAAAATATGGTTTTAATGCAGGGGTGGATGCCAAAATCGGAGTGACAAACAACATGACAATGGACCTTACCATAAATCCTGATTTTGGCCAGGTTGAGGCAGACCCCTCAGAAGTTAATCTTACTGCTTATGAGACATATTTCAGCGAAAAAAGACCGTTCTTCATCGAAGGGAATAATATAACCAATTTTAATATAGGCATTGGAGATGGCAACGTTGGAAATGACAACCTTTTCTATTCCCGGCGGATTGGCCGTCGTCCACAGGGATATCCTGACCTTTCGGATGGAATGTATGCCGATGTACCTAATTTCACTACAATACTGGGAGCGGCTAAACTTACCGGGAAAACCAAAGATGGATTATCTGTTGGGTTCGTCGAAGCCGTCACCAGTGAGGAACAAGCAGAAATTGATAATGAAGGGGAAAGGACCTTTGAAACAGTAGAGCCGCTGACTAACTATGCCATCGGCAGGGTACAGAAAGATTTTAATGAAGGCAAGACGATAGTCGGAGGTATATTCACTGGCACAAACAGGAGTCTGGATACAAACCTCGACGATTATATGCATAAATCAGCATTTTCTGGAGGTCTTGATTTTACGCAGTATTTCAAGGACAAGAAATGGATGTTTAACGTTAATGCTGCAATGAGCCAGGTCAATGGTACAAAGGAAGCTATTGAGCTGACTCAAAAATCTTCGGCACGGTATTATCAACGGCCTGATAAAGACTATGCTGTTCTTGATACAAACCGGACATCATTAGCAGGATCGGGAGGCAGGATGCAAATATCCAAGCTTGACGGACACATAAATCTCATGGGGGTTGTCTTATGGAAAACTCCCGGATTTGAGATAAATGACGTTGGATATCTGCAACAGGCTGACAGATTAATGCCAATTTTCTGGGTGGGTTATCATCAATGGGAACCAAAAGGTATATACAGAAGCTTTAATATTAACACCGATGTTTATTCAATATTTGATTTCGGAGGCACAAATACAACTAACGGTTATGAACTAAATGGAAATATGAACTTCAAAAACTATTGGAGTGCCTGGACTGGAGGAAACGTCGAGACCAGCATAAACAGTAACGGAATGCTCAGGGGCGGACCAATGATGAAATTACCCGGAGATTACAGTTTCCGTTTTGGCTTCTCAACTGATTACCGGAAAAAGCTCGAATTCCAGTATTTTGCTAACTTCAACGGAGGTTTTCAGGATTTTTCCAAAGGCTTCTATACTGAAATTGATTTTTCTTATAAACCAACCAATTTCCTCTCTTTCTCTATTAGCCCTGGATATAGTAAGTCCTACTCGGAGCTTCAATATGTTAGCCAGACAGCTTATAACAGCAGCGACAGATACATTTTTGCAAGTATTGATCGTAGTACCATAAATGCATCCCTGAGGATAAATTTCAACCTTACTCCCGATCTTACCCTTCAGTACTGGGGCCAGCCGTTTGTAGCAACAGGAAAATATTATGATTACAAGTATATTCTTAATCCGGTAGCAGAAAATTACCATGATCGTTTCCAGACCTATACTGAAAGTCAGCTGATTCCTCAGGATGGCTATTACGATGTTGATGAAAATCTTGATGGGACAGTGGATTATAGCTTCGATAAAAATGACTTTAATGTTCAGGAATTTCTTTCAAACCTGGTCATAAGATGGGAATATTCGCCTGGTTCATCGGTCTATCTTGTCTGGAGCCAGACCAGACACGGCTATAATGGAACAGGTAATATGGATTATTTCAATGATCTGGGCGATTTATTTGATCCCGATACCAACTCTCCCTACAATACATTCCTTATTAAATTCAGTTACAGGTTTGGACTTAAATGATGTATTACAGACGATGGATTATAGGCGATGTAAAACTATATCGCCTTTTTTTTGTTCCTTTAGGGACAAATAGCTTTTTACCAAATCAGTTACAAATATGAAATACATAATCTCCTTATTTATAATCTTTCTGACACTGAACCTAAATGCCCAGATGAAGTCAGCTTACCAAATTTTCAACGGAGAAGGAAGAAAGGCTGATTACGGTGATATGCTGAAAGTTTCTATTAAGGCAGATGTTATTTTTTTTGGAGAGCTTCACGATAATCCAATAGCCCATTGGCTTGAGTATGAGATAACCAAAGACCTCCATTCTGAAAAAGGAAAGAACCTGATCCTTGCCGCTGAAATGTTTGAAACTGATAACCAGCTGATTATCGATGAATATTTTGCTGGTACAATTAAGGAATCTTCATTTGAAAGCGAAACCAGGTTATGGTCAAATTATAAAACCGATTATAAACCTCTTCTTAATTTTGCCAGGGAGAATGGACTAAAATTAGTCGCTTCAAATATTCCAAGGAGATATGCTTCAGCAGTCGCATCCGGAGGATTTGAAGCTTTATCCCTTTTATCATCAGAAGCACTTAAATATATTGTTCCATTGCCAGTCGAATATGATCCGGAACTTCCATGTTATAAAGAAATGCTTTC
>WSSedA1B2DRAFT_1000168_pt1 | contig 13297 bp, 9 predicted proteins | sample WetSurSiteA1Bulk_FD_9465 | JGI IMG/M metagenome (IMG submission 9465) | reverse complement strand
GTGAAGGAGTTAGTGTCTCTGAATATAAAACACCTACTAACTGCTCACCTATACATTGAACGTTAGTAAAATCTATATAGTAGGGGTCCCATACTTCAGAAACGAATTTACTATTTTGGGAATGAACATTGTTGAAGGAAAAACCTAAAACAACAAGTAGACCTGTAAGAATTTTTAATGTTTTCATAGATTAAAGTATTAGTTAATAATCTAACAAAGTTCGACCACCCATATGACAAAGTCTACCACTTTTGTATCATTTTCTGATACTTTTGTTACATTTTTGGGAATTTTAGCCTAAAAGTGGGGAAATGACTGATGACATCGAATAAATTCCAAATATTTCTTTTCTGGAATCATCCCATGTGTCTTGCATATTGGTTGTATATAAGGCCATATATAAAAAGTGATACTTTACTATCGCTTAGACCTATTATGCCTTCTCTCACCCCTTATATCAGGCATATACCAAGGAAGAAAAGGAGTTCTTATCCCCAACATGATAAAAGATCAATTGGCTGTTTTTTCCAAAATATAAAAGCCCCCGAAGACGATTTCCAAGCACTGGAAATAAGTTAATATTGCATCGGTTTAACATGGATATTAGTACAAATAATGCCAATGGTTTTCAATCAACCTTATTTATTTGATCTACCATTTAATTTTTTATTTACTATATGAGAAAGCCAGGCACATCCACTTCCAATTAAGGCTCCTGCAAGTACATCAGAAGGATAATGAACACCCAGATGCATTCGGGAATATGCAACAGTACCCGCATATGCATAAGAAGGCACAATAACATACCATTTTGGATATTCTAGAGTTAATGCTGTTGCAGTAGCAAATGCTGTTGTGGAATGTCCGGAGGGGAATGAGTAGCTATCAGAGTAATCGTGTCCTGTTTTATCTGAAAAATCTTCCGGATAAGTAACAAAAGGCCGGTCGCGTTTAACAGTATATTTTAATCCTAATGCAATTCCGTAGCTGACTGCTGTTCCTGCTGCCATCACGGCGGCATTTCGTAATACTTCATTGTCATGTGAAGCAAGTCCAATAATTGCCATAGTGACCGGAGTACCGGTAATTACATAAATATTTGCGTCTGAAACAAACCTGAAGAATCCATCAGAAGGAACTGGTTCTGGATTATGAATTGCTTTAAGTAAATCAATATCAATGTTTTGAGAAAATAAAGATATCGGTACTACAAATAGTAATAGTACAATAAGTTTTTTCACAATTGCAGGTTTTTAGTTGTTTATCCAAAATAAGTTATTGATTTGTGCCTTAAAGTTACACCAGCAAAAAGCCTTTGTCAATTTTATTTTCTATGCAAGAAATTCCTTTTATGGCATGCGTTTTTACTGATAGTCTTTAATGATCTCTTACAGTCAATGGTAGATATCACCCAAGAGCAGATAATTAGTTTGATCGGGCGATTTCCTAATTCTTCTAAGGAAATTGGCAATAAAAAGCCCACGGAGCTGATTTCCGAGTGCTGACCGCTTAGAAATTTTTAACCTTGCACTCAGTCCTTGACACAGCGCACAGAATTACCATTGATTTTAGGAGAAGACCCAGGTTCCGCTAACATATAGGGGAAATCATAACGGAAATTTTGAAGTGAGCCAGAAGAACTGTCATACTCCGTGGAAAGCCACCAACTAGCCCTATAGTGCAGTCCTCCGAAATCCCCTACATTTACATTGCCAGCCCACCAACGATAACCAGCCGGAAGAGCCGTAAAACCGCTTTCATTTGTACCTATTCCATTTGGTGAATATGCCCAGTGTTCTGTCCCAACTTCTTTTAATTTTAATGCTGCAACTTCCGGTCCAAGATAGTTAATTAAAATTGCCCAATCTGAGACAGTTGAAACATGCCATCCTATCGGGCATAGTTTCCCAGTATTTACTGCAAACCAGTTATATAATGCTCCATAAACATCTTCATTTTCATTTGGATTATTATCATACCAGCAATAAGCTGGCCCTGTGCGACTGTACCATTCATCTTTAGCTGTAATAAGAGGTATGGGATTCCCATCATTGAATTTTGTGGTTTTCAGGTTTTCAGCCATCCAGACCTGAGTGCCAATGGTCACTGTTTTATATACATTTCCATCTTTATCAGTTACTGTCATTTCTTCTTTAAGAGTGCCTTCAATCCATAAATCGATAAAACTCCCCGGAGTGCCATTTAATTTAACTGTTAATACTGATTCAGGAGTAAGTTTATGTAATCTTTTTTTGATGAATGATACATTTTTAGAAAATGCCTTTGGACCTGCAATCAGTTTACCATCAATTCTGATTTCTGCACTTGACACTCTAGTTTTCTTATTGTCCCCATTGAGTATCATGAGGACAAAACTGTCATTAAAAAGTTCAAAATTCGGATTTTCTATTTTTTGAGTTACCACAAATGGTTTCCCTTTGACTCTTGTAAATATTTCATGCCCATAATATAACAACGGAGCATTAACCTGAGAAGCCTTAATTGCCATTCTATCCATCCCGTTAATGGATTGCTGATTAAACAGGTTCTCATCTTCCTTTTGACAGGAAGGGAAGGTAAGAAGCAATAAGCATATCAGGAATGCAACCAAAGCTTTGAACCAATAGGTTCTTTTAAAAGAATTAATGATTGCTTTCATAGCAGGAGGAGTTTATTTAATAAAAGAAGTTAGATATAATCCTTGCAATATCAATCTCTACGATCCTGATTAACCAAATCTTAAACAAAGTTCTGCTATCCAAATGGCAAAGTCAAATTTATTTTCGACAAATAAAAAGCCCCGATAACTGCTTATATTACCGGGGCTGTCTTGCTGCAATCCAAGTGCGGATTTTATCTGATACAATTACAAAATTAAAATGTCTGTCGGCTTCCCTTTAATTCGGCCCAATCAAATTTAGAGTTTTATTATTAAATCCGTTTATCATAAACCTCCTTTGGAGTTAAATATTTTAAATCCCTGTGAGGTCTGTTTTCATTATAATCAGTTACCCATTTCTGGATCTTTTCCCGAACATCAGAAAGTGATTGAAAGACATAAGCAGAGAGGAGTATTTTTCGATACCTGTAAAAACCAAACTTCCGTATTAGATTGATTATAAGCGCTATGTGAAAATAGTTCGTCCCCAGCCTGGGGAGCACAATCAAGGAGATAAGTTAAATAAATTATCTCCTTTTTTTCGCTGCAATGTATTCCGTTTATATTCTTTATTCTGAGGGAACTGACAGATATTATTTAGGCCATACCAATGACCCTGATTATGCGTCCATGTATTTTATCAAGTACGGAAGTTAAATTATAATTGTCAATTGGAATCTCGCTGGCCAAAAATGGTCAGAATGACAGGTTCTTGCAGAATAAGTTTCCATATGTAATTGACTCGCTAATTTTTATGATTATCTTTCAATGTTATAAATATTGAATATGAAGAAATTTAAAATTGCAATTCTGGGTGGTGGTAATATTGGTACCTCATTGGCAAAAGGATTAATTACCTCGAAACAGTTTACTTATAATGAAATATTGATCACCGAAAAACGGGATTCAAGAATTGCTCAACTTAAAGATCTTGGCTTCCTGGTTACCAATAACAACCACGAGGCAGTAAACCGGGCCGAAATAATTGTAATGTCAGTTAAACCTCAGCAATTTGGACAGCTTGCTGAAGAAATAAAAAATGATGTTACAGCGAAACACATTATCATTTCAACCATTACCGGTATTACTTTTATGGATATTGAATCATTTTTTGGCAAGATTCACGTGCTTCGTATTATGCCGAATATCGCACTTGAAATTTGCGAATCCATGACCTGTATTTCGTTCAGAAATACAGAAACAAAACATGAGGAAAGGATATTATCTATTTTCGGCAAAATGGGAAAAACCATGATTATTACTGAAGACATGATGGATGCTGCTACTGTCGTTGGAGCCTGTGGTATTGCCTTTGCCCTCCGTTTTATGCGTGCCATGTCGCAAGGCGGTATTGAAATCGGGTTTGACTCTGAAATGGCGCAGCTTATTACTGCTCAGACAGTAAAAGGTGCTACTGGTCTGATAATCGAGACCAGTAACCACACTGAAAAGGAAATCGACAGGGTGACCACACCCCAGGGTATCACCATTTCGGGATTAAATGAAATGGAACACCAGGGTTTTAGTTCAGCAGTAATACGAGGATTAATTACCTCCTTCAACAAACTTGAAAACATGATTCTGACCCCCCATAAATTAAGTTAAGAATATTGATTTTGGCTTTTATAGGGTGTAACTTTGATTTCAGGATAAGAAAACAAAGATTCCTTATGAATAAGAAATCCAATAAGCTTGAAAGGTTGTGGCAGGAGCTTAAAAGACGCAAAGTTTTCGGAATAGTCACCACCTATGCTGCCACTGCGTATATTATTATTGAGGTAACCAATAATCTGGCAATTCCGTTGCATTTGCCTGATTGGTTTGCTTCAATGGAACTGATAATTCTCGTAATTGGATTGCCGGTTGTTATTATTTTATCATGGGTTTTTGATTTTACTCCTCAAGGGATAAAGAAAACCGGCTCGTATGAAGAGGCAATAAAGGAAGAATCTACGGCAAAACCTGCAAAAAGAAGGTTAAGACCTAGTTATGTCCTGAATGCTGTTTTGCTGATAGCTGTAATTATACTTGCATACCCCAGGATCTCCAAACGGAATTCGCTTGGAAATCTCAGAACCAAAGGAGGAATATCTGTAGCTGTGTTACCCTTTCAGAACCTTACAAATGATACTGTCCTGGATATCTGGCAAAGCGGGATCCAGGATGAATTAATAACATTGCTTACATTCTCTGACGAATTGAAAGTGAGGCAAAAAGAGACAACCAATACTCTTCTTAAAAGCAAGGGTTTTACTAACTATGCATCGATTGCGCCTGATATTGCCAGCATGATCTCAAGGAAACTGGGAACCGATGTTTTCATTCATGGGAGCATAAAACAGGCTGGTGAGACCGTGCGCTTAAATGCCCAACTGATCAATTCGTCCAGTGAAGAAATTTATAAATCTTTCCAGATCGAAGGAAAAATGGAAAATATTCTTCATTTAACCGACTCACTTTCAGATATGGTCAGGAACTGCTTAATAATAACCAAATTGATAAAGAACCTAACTCCTTATGAGCAGAGATTACCTCCGACGAATTCTTCAGAAGCCTTCAGGTGTTATCTTCTGGGGGAGATTGCGCGAAGCAAACGAGATTACGCCGGAGCAAGAAAACTGTTCTCACAAGCCCTGGCTATTGATTCAAATTTTCATATTATTAATGTATTGCTTTCTGCAGCATGTATAAATGAAGGGTTATACGAGGAAGCAAAAGAATGGAGCATAAAGGCTTACGCTAAAAAAGATCAGATGTCTCCAAAGGCGAAAATAGCTACTGAAAAAAATCATGCAAGCTTTTTCGGAACCCCATATGACGAACTTAATTTACTTCGGCAATATCTGGAGATTGACGACCAGTTTCCGGGAACTTATTATGATATCGGCCTTATCTACTATACTATGTATCAGTATGACAAAGCAATCCCAGAATTTGAGAAAGCACTGGAATTATATGATAAAATGGATGTTAAGCCATTTTGGATATTTAACTATTCCCTACTTTCATATGCATATCATGCAACCGGCCAATATAAGAAAGAAAAGAAACTCTTTAAAAGGGCAGACAAGGATTTTCCTGATGATCCTGCAATGATCTGGCAAAAGACTTTACTTTCGTTAGCTGAGGGTGATACCATCACTGCAAATAACCTTATTGATAAGTATAAAACCCTGCGTAAAGAGAGGTCGTGGTCTGAAGCAGCTATTGCCTACAGTATTGGTGAGATATACAAAGAGGCAGGTTATCTGGACAAGGCAGAGGAGTATCACAGGCTGGAAGTTGCATTGGAGCCAACTAATCCGGATAGACTCTGGGATCTTGGATGGTTTCTAATCGATAAGGATCGCAACATCGATGAAGGGCTGAAATTAGTTGATAAAGCGCTTGAATTAAGACCAGGTTATTATTGGTATCTCGATGCAAAAGGCTGGGGATTATATAAGCAGGGTAAATTTAAAGATGCTTTGAAGTATATTGAGAAATGCACTGAATTAAGCCCTTCCTACAGACACAATGTTCATCTTCATCTTGAAGCAGCAAAAAAAGCTGTTGCCAATCTAAAGAATAATTAACTTTATAATACGTTAACCTAATTCCAACGTAGAATTATTTACCCGACCCTTTCTTCATGACATTAATACTGACTCTGCTTGTTGTATATACTGCAAAAAAACCGATTGCACCGTTACTGATGTTACCTTTTACATTAGCGGGTGGTCCGCTGAACAATGGATTTGAACCCCTGAGTTCTGATTGCGCATCCCAGAGAAATCCGGCATAATCCTGACCCAGACTATTAAGCTCAAGGGTCACCACATCGCCGGCTGAAAGCTTCTCATTCTCCGATCCCTGATCGAGGAAAGCTACGGCTGACCCGGAGATATAACTTCCGTTAAAGAACCTGTCATCTGTGACAAACCACTTATCAAGTGTATCTGATAGGATCTTACCGTTCCTGTAAACCATGAATCTGTAATAATCAGCTGCCGGAGGATCTTTAAAATAGCATTGAACTTCATAGTATCCTGAATCAGACCACTCGGGGTGAAAAATAATATCTGCAGAATCGAGTCTGACTGTATTCTTCATATAAGAGCTGGCGGAATATTCTATGTGACCACCGACCGGGCTGGCAAGATTAATATTCAATGTATATGTAAGTCCTTCCAGTCCGTAGAATGTGGAATCAGTATAGTAAACACCAGGCTCCTTTTCAATAAGTTGAATATTCCTTTCATCTGCTGTAATTGATACCGATGCTCCTGTAACTGAAGGTGATTCCTGATCGTAGTAATAGCTGGTGGTTTTTGTGAGGATTATTTTGTGAGCCATTGTATCTGTTGATACTGAACCCTCTACTACCAGTCGCACACTGCTCTCATCAAGTTCAATATCAATTTTTTCAGTGCAGGAGATAATTATACCGCACATAAAAACTGTTATCAGAGATTTGTTGAAGGCTCTCATTTCTTAAAATCTAAAGGTGTATGTCAGAGCTGGAATAATTGCAAAGAGATAAGTCTTTTCAGCATAGGTCATGTAAGGATTAGCCGGATCCTGGACAAAATTGATTGCCCATGTATTATGTCTGTTATAGACATTATATACCGAAAGGTTCAACTCACTATGCCATATCTTACCAGGCTTTTCCCTGCTCTTTAAGGATATTGACAAGTCAAGACGATGATAATCTTCCATCCTGTATGAATTCCTGTCGGAGTAAATGGGGATAATGGCATTCCCGATCGTTGCTTTTCCGGTTGGGAAAGTTACTGGCAGACCTGTTGCATAAATCCATGTTGCAGAGGCCATTATTCTTGATGTAATTCCATAATTAGCGACAATATTAAAATTATGCGGCTTATCATAGGGTGAGACATACCATCTGCCATTGTTAATCTCCGGAACAAGTCGGAAAGATCTTGAATATGTGTAACTGACCCAACCAGAGAGCCGGCCTTCATTCTTCCTGATAATTGTCTCAATACCGTAAGAATATCCTTTCCCAATCCGGAGCTCACCCTCAAGATACTGATTCAGGAAAAGCTGGGCATGGTCCCTGAAATCAATCAATCTCCTGAGATTCTTATAATAAGCTTCTATGGATATTTCATACATATTATTATTAAAGTTCCTGAAGTAACCGGCTGCGAACTGATCGCACAGTTGAGGTTCAACATTCGGACTGGCAGGGAACCATATGTCAAGAGGTGTTCCTGTTGTTGAATTCTGTGCAAGGGTCAAATACTGTGTTGTATGTGAATAACTTCCTTTTACCGATGAAAGTTCATTGACCATATATATAAATGCAAGCCTGGGTTCAACTCCTGAATAAGTATTATAAATTTCCCTTTTTCTGTAAACAGTACTGTCAGCAGGATTATGATCAGCATCATAATGATAAACAGTACCTGGCCCCACATTTTGAAAAGCAGCAAATCTCAATCCATATTTAAGTGTAAATTTTTCAGATAACCTGAAATCATCAGTAAAATAGAAGCTGCTCTCAATTGCCTTTGCTGAAGGTAAAATAAACCCGGCATTGTCAGAAGTATTTCCGATTCCTTTAACTGATCCCGGAAATATCTGATGCCAGGTTAGTGTTGCTCCATACTTTAGTTTGTGATTACCGGAAACAAAATGGGTAAAATCAAACCTGGAATTATATTCTGACAGTTCAGATAACCACTTGAATGAGTTGGATCCGTCCTCCGGACTACCAAGATCATAATTGTATCGTGAATAGATCAAACTCGTATTGAGGAAGAGCTTTTTTGAAAAAAGATGGTTCCAGCGCAGGGAAGCTGTCAGGTTACCGAATTCAACCGAAGAGTACTGGTTTCTGAACACATCACGACCAGTGTAACCTGAAAGGTATATCCTGTTTTTTTCATTTATTAAATGTGTAAGTTTGAGATTTAAGTCATAAAAGAAGAGCTTATTATCTCTGATTGATTCATCCTTTGCAAAAGGGAGAAAAAGATCTGCATAAGTTCGCCGGCCAGCTACAAGATATGTTGTCTTTTCTTTTATAACAGGTCCTTCCAGAGTGAGTTTGCTGGAGATCGTTCCAATGCTTCCTGTTAAACTGAACTTCTTTGAGTTACCATCCTTTGTCTGTACGTTAAGCAAGGAAGAAAGCCTTCCCCCGTAAGATGCTGGTATGTCTCCCTTATAAAGAGTAACATTTTCCACAACATCATTATTGAAAACCGAAAAGAATCCCATCAGGTGTGAAGCATTATATATTGTTGCTTCATCGAGAAGAATCAGGTTCTGGTCAGTTGTCCCACCTCTGACGCTGTATCCTGTCGATCCTTCGCTTGTCGCCTGTACACCTGGCAAAAGTTGAATGACTTTGACAAGATCAATCTCTCCGAAAAGTGATGGGATGCTCCTGATTGTCTTGATATCAAGCTCTACAATACTCATTGCCGGAGCACGTACATTTTCATTTGTACGTTTACCCTCGACATTGACCTCCCCAAGAGTTTTATCAGAAGGATCAAGAGAGACATCCAGAATTAAATTTTTCTGGGTATTACCGCTAAATTTTGCTGTATGGTATCCTATATATGAAAACTGGATTTCATAGTTGCCTGAAGGTATAGTAATCGAATAGAATCCATAGTTATTTGATAAAGCTCCTATTCTGAGATTTGTTTCGATCACAGTCACACCTGCCAGCATATCCCCGCTTGCATTATCTTTCACATGACCGCTTATTGTAACTTTACTATTCAAAGTGCTGCCATGTTCACTTCCTTTTAAGGTCAAAGGACAAAAGAAGAATGAAAAAAGGAATAAGTACAGTAGTCTCATCATTTATTTTCAATATCCTGAAATCGAAAATAACCAGTAATAAATAATAATAGTCGTAAAACTATATAATAGTAACCTGAATCTGAAATGTTTATGGATTTAATTAAACCATCTTGCTTTTCCCCTAAGATTCCAAATAATAGGAGGATAGGCTTTGTACGTCTCAACTGTGAGCAGGCAACCTCAGTCGGAATGAAAGGAGTCGGTGTAACCACATTTTATGCCGGGATCTGCTTTCTTACGAAAAAAGTAACGCAAAGCAAATGATCCGGTTACATGGTTATAATATTAAGCTTTTTACCTTCCTTGATCTCGTAAAGTTGCTTTGCTTTGAGGGCTTTTTCATAACTAAAGGCAGTATCTAATGAATAGGCCTTCATATACGATTCATAAGCTTTCTTGTAATCGCCTGTATTTAAATAGAAATCTCCCTTTGAATCGTAGACATTAGGGTTTTTGGGATCCAGCTCTATGTATTTATCAAAAGCGGTCTCTGCTTTATCATTTTGCTTCAGGCTCATATATACGTATCCAAGCTGGTTGTATATTGAACCTTGATTATCAGCAACTTTCAACGCTTCGTTCAAGGTCTCCAGTTCTCCGTTTATATCATTAATGAATGATTGAAAATATATAAGATTGTTATATGAATTTATATCCTGAGGATACATTTCCGTTAGTTTCCTTCCATACTCTGTGACATCAGCATTCTGATCCTCCTTTAATTTAATTATTGCGCTTTTGAGAAGCAGCTCGGCTTCGCTTAGCTTGGTCTTGCAATTACCCGCAATTCCGGCATATTTTACAAAGTTGTCCAGATCGCCTACCCAACTGTAATAGAGGGATATTTGATAATTCGCCATGAAAAAATCAGGATCCTCCTTAAGAGATTCAATAAGCATTTCATGGCCTTTTGCAAGACTTACCTTATCAAAATACTTTAAAGCTTCATTAAAAAATTCCAAAGCCTTTTTTGAAGATGTAGTTACCGGCATCTTTTTGTCATTTGCCAACTGAGGATAAGACAATAAACCTAAGGCTAATAGCAAAAAACTAACAAATATTCTTTTCATTTTATGAGAATTACCTTATTGATTTTCTTTGTTGCGGCAAAGTTACTTCAGTTTACATCTGAAGCAAGGGTTCCTCTAAAAAAAATGAGAAACCATGATCACATTCAAGTTATTTTAACCTTTGCAAATGCCAGACAGACACTAGTTGATGATAATAAAAAAAGGGGAAATACTTTAAGAAATCCATTTGTGAGATTTTGCTGTTCTCAAGTAATAAAGAATCATAATCAATGTGCTTTAAATCAGAATCCCATGCTGTACATACTCCAGAGAGGAGCCTTTAAATCCGTCCATCTCTTCATCGCCAGACTGGCAAAATTATTGGAGTAGTCGGTGAGAAATTGTTTTGCTTCATCATTTTTGCCTGACTTTACCAGTTCTTTCACCTTATTCTCGACGACAGTCAATTCTTCAAATGCTTTATCTTCAAGTTCCTTAACGGCTGGTTCAATCAGTTTTCTGCCACCTGTCCAGTTTATTGCTGCAAGTCTGTTTGTTTCACGGAACGACCATATAGCAGCCTCAGGAGTATATCTTTGCTGGCCGCAGATACTGAATGACTCCGGCAATTTCAATACGCCTGAAAAGATAGGGATCCTTGGACTCAGGGCGGGATTATCAAATGAGAACCAGGCAACTGCACCTACTTCATCAGGCAGCCAGCTCCTGCATTGGATTACGTGGGAATATGAGCAGAAGTTTTGAGCGATTGTGTACCTGTTTGTAATAATTCCTGGTTTTAGCTCATTCAGCAATATCCGCATATCTGGACTTAGCCAGTTGCTCACCACAGGTGATTTGATTCTCTCCTCCACAATATTTCCATTATCATCTTTTTTCTTACGTGTAACCAGCAGATCTTTAGTCATGTCAAACTGGGAACCTTCATAAGTTTCCCTGAAATATTTAATCACATCGCGGGGAGATATTTTTTTATCGGGCTTGACTGAGAATGGCAGTTCATCTGAATCAAAGGAAAGCTTAAGGGAAGGAGCAAGGGTACTTAAAATGAAAAATTCGCGGGTACCAAATGATTTTCCGAATGAACTTATTACTTTCCAGAATTTCAATGGTTCTTTTCCGTCCCAATATCCAAGATGTCTAGCCACTTTTTGCAGATCTGTGCTGGTCAAAAACAGATCCGGGTTGTTAAAATCAATTGTTGAAATTCTTGGCATATTCGCAGATACACCAACGCGATCATCCGGGATCCTGGCAGCACACCAGATTGCCGAAGGTTCTCCTTCGCCAGAACCCGAAATCTCCAGCTGCCAAACCTCTTCAGGATCGGCAATTGTTATGCATTCTGCGTAATCTCCGTATCCGTATTCTTCAGCAAGTTTGCCTATAAGTGCAATAGCTTCTCTTGCAGTTCTGCAGCGTTGCAGAGCAATTTTTTCAAGCTCCTCAATATAGAATATTCCTGCCTTATTTCTGAGTTCCTCTCTTCCACCGATTGTAGTTTCGCCAATAGCCAATTGTTTCTCATTAAGACAAGGATAAGCTGTATTAAGAAAAGCAAAAGTTTCATTTGCTTCCTGAATTTCTCCGGTCTTTGTGACATTACGCATATCCCATGATGTTTCTCTCGGATTAAGAGTGCCTGAATACACGGAATGTACAGTCCCTTTTTCATATATCATATGCGGAAAAACTTCCAACCAGGTTCTATAAGGGCCGTCGCAGGTGTGGGAAGTAATTACCGATCCGTCAGTAGTTGCCAGTCTACCAGCCATAATGCTTGTACAGTTCCCGCGCTGATTTTGATTTTCAAAATCGTTATCCAGGTATTGAGCCTGGATCTGAATTGAAAAAACCAGCAGGAAAATCAGTATTAACCAATGAATGTTAGGGAAGGATTTCTTCATGGGGAATTGCTTTATATTAATATTCAATAATTATGCAAAATTAACATTGATTACCTTTGAAGGTATTATCTAAGAGAAATATATAATTTATTCTATCCCATGAACAAGATGAAACTTAAAATTATTGTTCTATCCTTAGTGATTTTGTCAGGTTGCCACTATGGCAAACAAATTGATAATTCAGGAACTGAAATTATAAAAAAGTGGGCCTTGCTGGATTTTGTCAAAGCAGACAGTATAAACCCGATATTAAATCCTTCATCCGGTCAGGTTTTTTTCTGTCCGCTTGGCAAAAAGGAAGTAAGATGGGAAGAACGAAATGTCCTGAATCCATCAGCTGTTGTTAAAGATGAAAAAGTGTATCTGATATACAGGGCTCAGGACATTGAAATGACTTCCCGGTTGGGGTTAGCCATCAGCGAGGATGGATTGCATTTTCAGAAACAGCCATCACCTGTTTTTTATCCTGACACCGACAAAATGCAGCAATATGAATGGAAAGGAGGAGTGGAGGATCCCAGGATTGTGGAAAGAGAGGACGGGACCTACATTTTAACCTATACCTCTTATGATGGCAAAACTGCGAGGCTTTGTCTGGCTAGTTCGAATGATCTCATGAACTGGACAAAACATGGTTTGGTTTTAAGTAATGAAAAATACAAAGATACCTGGTCAAAATCGGGAGCAATTGTATCGAGGCTGGAGGATGGCAGAATCAAAGCTGCGAAGATCAACAACAAATACTGGATGTATTTCGGTGATACTGATTTATATATGGCAAACTCAGATGATCTGATTCATTGGAATGTTATTGAAAATGAAGAAAACAAAAAAATGATTTCTGTTCTGCACCCAAGGGCAGGTTATTTCGA